>ERZ1034998.58-NODE-58-length-78442-cov-30.469159_pt1 | contig 78442 bp, 70 predicted proteins | sample MGYA00520621_ERZ1034998 | MGnify/ENA primary metagenome ERZ1034998 (study PRJEB33766, sample SAMN09781748) | gut metagenome | biome: gut microbiome | host: Homo sapiens | place: Madagascar | study: EMG produced TPA metagenomics assembly of the PRJNA485056 data set... | reverse complement strand
AAAATTTGTCAACACAAAAGTAAAAAAAACCATCAACACTTTTACATGCCAATGGTTTTACTTATCTTTATATCTTATATAAAATTATTTACTATCTCACCTGTAGAATAATTATATGAATATCCTCCGCCTGGGGTATATGTACTTCCCTTTGATGCTTCATTTTCAGCATAATATGACATCATTGCCGACTTTGACTGTACATAATATGCATACGAACCGGTACCGTTAAATACAGACTTTATATCCGACATATCAGCAGCCATAAACTTTTCTTTATCTACTGACAAACTTCCGTCATCACTGATACTTACACCGATTTTATTAAGCATCTTTTTATTTGCTGATGTATATGTCTTTAAGTTTGATAATGTATTCTTTATATTTGATGATGATGACTCTTTTGCATTGCTTAATACTTTATTGTAGCTGTTTGCAAATTCTTCCACCTTTTTGTATACATCTTCCTGTGATTTCTTAAACACTGAATCCTTGCCCTTTGTGACAAGTTCACCTGATATCTTCTTCAAATCATCAGAACTGCTCTTTATCGCAGTAAGTGTTTTGGTTGAATCAGAAGATATTGAAGTTGTCTTATCCTTTATATTATTCTTTACTGAAGTCTTTGTGCTGTCTGTATCAGTCTTAGCATAATATGCCGTTAAAGCCTTTTTGTATGCTCCGCTTTTAATACTGTAATACTCAGAAAGAATATTTGAATTTCCCATTCCCGTTGATGAATTTATACCGGAAAACAATGTGCTTACCGAATCTGAATTTATTCCATAAAATATTGCCATATATATCACTCCGTTTCCACTATAATATATTATAAATATACACCATTTCACACCTGAAATTCAAGTGTATTTTAAAATAAATATGAATATCTTATTTTTTTCCAAAATGAAAGATTACCGTAAATATTATCTGCTATTTTATTTATAATTATATTTACATTTTTCACTTCATCATCAGAGACACCTGTATTGGAATATTTTGCTTTTTCTATTATCGTTATGAGTTTTTCAGTATCTTCCTGATTGCATATATCATATTCTGTCAGTTCCTCCCCAAGTCTTTCAAGCACTATACGGTTATTCCATTTTAAACCACCGGCTTTTGCTATGCGGATCAGATACCTGTAATTTTTATCTATATCAAGGCATCTCTTTCTTCTGTATTTTATTATCAGTATTGCAGAAGCTCCCGCAACAACGGATATTGCTCCCAGAACAATAACCATGACAGCCATATTTATGGCGGTATTTTTTACACTCTCCACTGTATTACTGTTAAACAGATTGTTTAACAGTGCTCCTATTCTCTGGCTGTCATCGGATGTGTCCTCATCGTCTGATGGCGGTGTAACATCCACAGGTATCCATCCAAGATTGTCTATATAAACTTCTGTCCACGCATGGGCATCACTGTCATTTACCTCAATATCATATACGGTATATTCACCCTTTTTCATACCTGTGACCACAGATTCATCCATTTCACGACTGTACATATCTTCTGACATGTAATCACTGTCTGTGGTAGACACCATATACCCGCCTGTATATCTGGCAGGAATACCAAGTTCACGGAACATGAGCACGGCTGATGATGCAAAATATGAACAGTAACCCTTTTTGCTTTCTTTCAGGAAATAATTTACAAAATCTTTTCCGTTTGGTGTTTTTCCCGGCATAAGTGTGTATTCATACTGATTGTCAAACAAATCAATAATCTTATACACATTATCAAGACTGTCATCTTCACTGATACCATTTTCATTTAAAATATCATCAATTACTTTTTTATTTTCCGCCGGCACCTCAAGATAGGTATTGTAAACATACTCTCTGTATTTTTCTTCAATATCATATATTTTTTCAGAACTGTTGTCATTTTTAAGCTGTTCTGCATACGTTTTCATATCTTCAGGTGTTAAATCATTACGCAAATTATAATACCAGCATTTAATTCCATATCCATAGTCAAGCTTGCCCACAAATTCATCATCATTTACAACAGTATTGTAATACTGTTTTCCATCCTTTACATTTTCAGGAATATATCTGAAAAGATTATTTGCAAATGTGTTATATACATATATCATTTTTTCTTTATTGACTAACAGATGGTTAGTATCATTTTTTAATATATCTCCGTTTAATGATGCCACATCATTTGAAGTAAGTCCGTATTCCTCAAGCGGTTTATAATTTGCAGGTTTGCTTTCAGAAATATATTTCCAGTTATTGTCCTCATATGTAGTTCCCGTATAAGCCCTGAGATAAATATTTTTCTCTTCTGGAAATACCGCCGTTATAACATCCAAATCTTTCTGATAATCAAGTCTTACCCTGTCTGTCTGCCCAAGCTTGCTTCGTCCTATCCCACCGTTTCCGCTTCCGTTCGGGTTAAGCATTCCCCAAAATCCGACAAGCGAAACTCTTTTTGCAAATTCTTTTGTGTTCTCCTTCATTCCATCTCTGGAATTATTTATGTCAAATCTTCCTTTTGGATAAATGACGGAAATGATTATTGCCACGATTACAAATACAAATATTATTCTCAGCGCTCTTGCCAGTCCGTTTCCGTTATGACTGATATAGTCATATTCATAAGTATTCTTTTTACGTTTTACATTATATCCCGACTTCTTTCGCGTCTCATTTTTATAATGTCCGGTTCTTAATATCATTAATGCCGTAAGAGCTGCCATATATAAAATGAAAACGTAAATATTAATATTTCTGTTAAAATAAATTCCAAGCTGCAAAAACGGAAATGTAAAAAACAAAACTATAATAAATCCCTTTGTTTCTGTTATCACAATATTAAAAAGCAGTGCAAAAGCTCCTCCTAGAAATACAGCACACAATGTAACTGCAAGTTCACGGTTTAATGTATATTCAGCATATCTTCTCTCTATCGGAAGGTCTAAAACAACCTCTATAACTTCCATAAATTTGTTTGCAATCGTACCAAAACCGCCTCTTAATACAGCAGTGTACTCCGTAATTCCATATACAAATCCTGCTATAACACACACATATCCGGTTATTTTAAATATTGTATTGATATAAAAAGAAGCTGCAAAAAGACTCAGTGCAACTATAAAAAAGCACATAATCCCCCTGTAATACTGTATCTTAAATGATTCCAGCACACTCATAACAGTTGTGATAACTATAACAGCATTTAATAATCCGTTAAGCAAGATGCCATTAATTTTCCTATCCCTCTTACCTGCACCCGGAACATCACTTACATATACTCCTGAACTTCTGCTTTCCTTTTTTTCTTTTTCAAGTCTTTTTCTTTTTATTCCAAATAAATCTTTCATACCAGACTCCATTCTGAAACAGCCTATTCAATCAAATACACATCCACCTTATCATTGTATGTATATATTTTTTCTCCATTTATACCGGTCATGCTGCCTGTCACATATATCAAAGTGTAATCATTCTCCGGATACTCGTTTTTTATGGCCTCAAATGCCGTAAGAGGGTGTTCTGACGGATACGAATACATCATATTTCCAACAGCCTGTACTACGTCTTCCTCCGTCTGTATCTCCATTATCTCATTAACACCTGTCTTAATATTGTACCAGAGCATAAAAAACTGTCTTCCCTGCTTTACCATTAAACGTGCCATAGAATAATATATATCTATGACATTATCCATCTCGTCATTTACTGATGGATTGTTATATAACTCTATTGCCAGATACACTCTGTCCGTATATGGCATCGAAAAATCTTTAACCATAAAATTATCATATCTTGATGAGAGTTTCCAATGTACAGCCTGCATGCTGTCCCCCGGTATATACTCTCTTATCCCGGACACTTCAGATACATCTGTTCCTTTAATATATTGCACTTCCGTCTCATCTCCTGCCCCTGCCGTAAGTGCATCTGTTTCCATATCAATTTCACACTCATCAGGATATATTTCTATAGTTTTTTCAATATTAACCGGATATGTTCTTTTTACAAGACTAAGCATGTCTGTAAGCTCAACTTCATCTATATTTATCCGCACACATCCACTGTAAACCGCACTGAATTTCCATTGTATTTTTCTTTCTTTTCGTGGAATATCAGGTATGTTTATAATATATTCTTTCTGATTATTATAAAATAAATTCTTTATATTCAGCTTGATTCTTATACTTCCAAAAGGAAATATAGTCCTGTTTAGTGTCATGATACCAAATTGTATATCTGCATTTTTTCCTGCCTTTAATGGCAGATCCACAATTGAAAGCTGTAATTTTTTATAAGTTATTTCAAATACAATTATAGAAACAATCGGCACTGCAATTGCAGCCCCAATTATTACAAACATTATATAATTATTATAAAATACATAACCAAATGCAAGCGCTGCCAGAAACAGAATATAATTCATCCAGTTACCGATCATATCCATTCTCCAATCCAAAATTAATTTAATATTTATCTTTTATATGAACCTTTTGGTATCTCAACAGACGTTTTTATCTTATCCATTATCATCTGTTCCTTTAATCCTGATGCCTTTGCCTTCGAGCTTAACACTATTCTGTGAGTACATACCGAATCTATGTTATTAATAATATCCTCAGGAACTACATACTCTCTGTCATCAAGATATGCCGTAGCTTTTGCCATCTCCATTAAAGCCAGTCCTCCTCTCGGACTGATTCCAAGACTTATATATTCATTTTCTCTTGTAGAACGTACTATCTTTGTTAAATATTCATAAATGCTGTCATCTACATACACTTCCGAAACAGATTTTTTCATTTCATTTATATCATTGTCATCTAAAAGTCCCCTCACCTTATCCAGTGAATCATAACTTCTTCCCTTATATACATTTATTTCATCCTCAAATTCCGGATATCCCATCGATAGCTTTAACATAAATCTGTCAAGCTGTGACTCCGGCAGTTTCTGGGTTCCAACATATCCGGACGGGTTCTGTGTTGCAATTACGATAAAAGGTGATGGAAGATTTCTCGTCACTCCATCCACCGTGACCTTCTTCTCTTCCATAACCTCAAGCAGTGCTGCCTGTGTCTTAGGTGAAGTTCTGTTAATCTCATCTGCAAGCAGAAGATTACAAACGGCTGCCCCCGGTTTAAATTCAAAATCATTTATTTTTTTATTATACATTGAAAATCCAATAACATCCGCCGGCAAGACATCCGGTGTAAACTGCATTCTTCTGTATGAAAGATTTAATACCTTTGAAAATGCAATGGCAAGCGTTGTTTTTCCCACTCCCGGAACATCCTCCAAAAGTACATGTCCTCTGGCAAGAACTGCCGTAAAAATCTTCTTTACAATTTCCTCCTTACCTGAAACTGCTTTTCCTATCTCACTCTGAATCTGATTCAGTAATTCTTTCCTGCCTGTCATTTAAACCTCCTGTATATCTGTTAAATACAATATTTTTAAATTTATCGTTTTCATTTAAAAACATGTTCTCAAGTTTCTCATTATATCCTACCACCGTATGCGGACATACACTCACTATATATTCAAGAAATCCGTCTATAAATGTTCTGTCTTTTGCATATATTTTATATGACTCAAAATCCACATCCCATAATTCTATTCCCGAAAACTCAGAGAATGTTTTTTTGCCCTTACCTTCTCCTGACATTTCACATTCATAAACCCATACAATGTCCGTCAGCTTTATTATTGTACTTCCCTCAATGCTGAATAAATATATATAAATATCTCCTATTCGGATATCTTTATTAAAAAATCTTGAAAGTTCATAATCCCTTTCAACCATATTTACGGCATCTTTTCCTAATTCACGTTTTATCTTTCTGCGTATTTTACGCTGCTTTCCGCCTATAGCTATGATAAATAATTCAATTAATGAATATAATAATAAAAGTACTGCAAATCCAAAAATCACAACATCTGATATATCCGGTTTATATTCAGATATATAATATGGCTCATAATATACTTTATCAGTCATGTTAATTTTAGCCGTAGCTAAATATTCTCTCAGCTTTATTACAAGAAAACTATCCATCTTCAATAATATTCCACTTTTTTTTGCATGTATCTTTTTGCTTCCGGATTTACCTTTTATCTTTTTATTAAAGTTATCTAAACCTGTATCAAACAGTTCCTTTTCTGCTTTGTCAGATACACACACAATACATTTCAAATTGCCGGTGTCGTCCTTAATACCAATCACATAATAATAAAATGTGTCTGACTTTCCAAACAGACTTTCCTGCTTTTTCTCCATAAAACAGTTTATTATCATAACATCGTCCATATCAAATTTCACATATTTATTTTTCTGGTCCTTTAAATCATTTACATCAACCTGAACCGGTTCATTATAATAATTATAGGCACTGTTACCATACAAATATATACATGACATTCCTATTATTGCCATAATAATCAATATAAATCCTGTTCTTTTAAACGAAAGCATCTTCATCCTATGAAACATTCTTGTTCTCCTCGTTGCTTATATAAAAATTTTACCGGAAGACTAAAATAATCCTCCGGTAAACTGAAATGTATTCTTAAATTAATATTCTACTTCACATCCAGGAATGACTACCTTTAAGTCGTCAATCTGACTCTTTGTAATATCTGTATTCTTAACATTAAGATATTTTAAACCTTTAAGAGAATATAATGGCTCAAGAGATTTTATTCTTGTTCCCCATAAATCCAGATAAGAAAGCTGATTAAGTCCTGAAAGCGGTCTTAAATCCTCAACTCTGGTATTTCTAAGTGCGAGAAATGATAATTTCTTACAATCAACAAGTGGTGATAAGTCATCAACCATGTTGTTGCTTAATATTAATTTCTGAAGCTGTACACATTCTCTAAGCGGCTGTATATTACCAACATCATTATGCTCCACGTTAAGCTCAACTATGTCATCTTCAAACCTTACTCTACCTAATTTAAGTTTTACAACTTTTTTGAATGTTGACTTGAAAAATCCACCTGACTTTTTCTGTTGTGCAGATTCCTGTGTCGAAGCTGCCTGTGGTGCTGGAGCCGGTGTAGGTGTAGGTGCTGCCTGTGGTACCGGTGTTGGTGCAGGTGTTGGTGCTGCCTGTGGTGCTGGAGCCAATGCAGGTGTTGGTGCTACCTGTGGTGCTGGAGCCGGTACAGGTGTCGGTGTTACCTGCTGTGGCTGCGACATTGCCTGCTGCTGTGCAAACATCTGCTGATACAGCGGCTGCATATACACATTCTCAGGCTGTTGTGCCTGTGGCTGTACCGGTTCTGTTGCAGGATGCGGCTGTACAACAGACTGTGGCTCATTTACAGGATGTTCAGCTTTATCGCTCTCAGAAGAACGTCCAACATTTACAACTATAGGTTCCATAACAAAATCATCGTCAGGTACAGCACTTGTAACAGGTACAGCACTCTGTTCTTTTGATGAAGCAAGAACCGGATTGCCGTTTTCATCCTTCTCTATTACACTGTAATACAGAGCATCTACTAATTCACCTACATTTTGAAATCTGTCCTGTGCTCTTAATGATAAACCTTTCATTATGGCATAATCTATCTCCGGCCATATGTCCTTATCAAATTTAGATAACGGTTCAACATTATCCTCTATTATTCTCTCAAGCGCTTCCTGTGGAGTAATTCCCGTTATCATTTTATACATTGTGGCACACAATGCATAAACGTCGGTCCAAGGTCCCTGAACCCCCTTTACACGGTACTGCTCTTCAGGTGCATATCCTCTCTTTAAAACAACTGTTATACTCTTGTTGTCTTCTCCGTTAAATACTCTCGCTGCCCCGAAATCCGTAAGTTTAATCTGATTATTCTTTGTAATCATGATATTATCAGGACTGATATCTCTATGTATCATTCCGGTCTCATGAATTTTAATCATTGACTCAAGAACCGGTTTCATCATCTTTGTAACTTCACTCTGGCTCATTCTTCCGCCGACTTTAATAAGATGCTGTTTCAATGTTATACCATTTATGTATTCCATAATAATATATGCAGTCTCATTCTCATAAAAAAAGTCTTTAACGGTAACAATACCCGGTAAATCTGAAAACATTGTAAGGTTTCTGGCTTCTCTCAGGTATTTTTCAAGACCCTCTTTGTATAACTGCTGGCTCTCACCTGCAAATATACTAAGTGCATTACCTGCTGTAATATCTCTTGTTGCAAGCTCCGATGGGAAATATTCCTTTATGGCAACCGGAAGCTCTGTATCAAGGTTAAACCCTATGTATGTTATTCCAAATCCGCCTTCTCCTATGACCTTACCTACAAGATATTTTCCTGACAAAATAGTAAAGGGTCTGAGACTCCTCGGTGATGGTGCATATGTTGTTTTGTCAAATCCACACAACGGACATGGCAGGTCCGGTTCGTCTAATACTGCCATACATCCCGGACACAAACATTTAGGATCAATTGTACTCATGTTAATCACTCCTCCTGTATAAATTTCTAGTAATAAAGAACAAAATTTCTAAGATTTATTATACCATTTATGACAAATTTGTGCAACGTCTTTATAGGTTCTTATGGATTGTTTTATATCATTTGTTTATAATTATTTTTTACCTTATCCATACTCCTATTGCAGAATAATTATCCATATTTTTTTCTTTTCCATTTTCCATGACAATTTTTTCCATGGCTGTTATCCATTCATACACAGTTTTAGATTTTTTCAGGCAGTTTACCATCTCCTCCTCTGTTATAAGCTCCCAGAATCCGTCAGTACACATTAAAAATGACTGGCCGAGTGTTGTCGGCACCGGTTCTGCTATATCGTAAAACGGATGCTCCCAGTCCATCCCCATAACTCTCAATATTCTGCTTCTATCAGGATGATTTCTTATATCCGCTTCTTTAATTTCTCCTATATTCACAAGCATCTGTGGAACGCTGTGATCCTTCGTCTGCTTAATGAGTTTCTTCCCTTCAAAATAATACAGCCTTGAATCTCCAATATGTCCCCAGCACACTTCCCTTGCATTGATTCCAAGCAGGACAAGTGTAGTCTTCATATCACCCTCAAGCTGTTCTTTAATCTGAAGTTCCGTAAGCTTTTCCTGGCTTATCTCAAAAGCCTCTCTTAAATAGAATTCATTAAAACCTTCTTTTTGAAATATGTCCATTGCCGTAAGTGTAACCAGACGTGAGGCAGCTTCACCCTTTTCATGCCCGCCAAGTCCATCTGCAAGTGCAAAACAATAGTCATCTTTCCATGCACCACACTCAACACTGTCTTCATTGTTTGTTCTGTCACCTTTATCCGTAACACTGCAATAAGTAACTTTCATATTGTTCCTCCAGCCTCTGTGAAAATCAAGTCATCAAAAAAGTTTTTTCTTGTAAATCTTACCTGTAAAGATTATCCCAACCACTATAACAATAAGTATCAGTGCAATTGATATTACACCCTGCAAAACTGTCGTATTTCCGGTAATAATGTCTGCCGGTACAATAAATGCGGATGATAATGGAAATACTCTCACAAGTGATGATATCATTTTATCACTGCTCATCGCACCGCCATATGCCGCAAAATATCCTATAAAAACCGGTATCTGGAATAACGTCATTGCTCCGGACATCCCTTCTGCCTTTTTCACTCCGGATGCACACATTCCTGCCAGTACACAGTACATCAAAAATCCAAGACACAGAGTAAAAACTGATATAATAATTGTCACCGGATTAAAATATTTACCACCATCTGCAATCATTTTTAGCACTGCACCGACTTCCGATACATATCCCGGATTTAACATTTCATTTACAGCATTACCTGCAAAATATCCTCCTGCAAAACATGCCACCCAGAAAAAGAACTGGCATATTGCAATACATGTTACCGCAAGGATTTTACCAAACGCTATGGAATACGGACTGACTGATACCAAAAGTGTTTCCATGAGTTTTGAGTTCTTCTCGGATACCATTGTTTTACTCACACTGCTTCCATATACAAGAACCATGAAAAACACTACCATACATGATATAAGCGGCACTGTCATATTTATAATCTGTCTTATAAATCCTTCCTCTTTTTCGCCAAGCTCCCTTGATGTAGTATTCACATCACTGTTTATAAGCATTTGCTGTTCGTCGCTCAGTCCATTTACTTTACATATAGCTGTTTTTATGGATGGAATCAGACCTTCTGCCACCATTTCCGCATCATCATTATCAATGTCTGTATCTTCTGAAAGCTCACATTTTAATTCGAAGCTGTCATCTTTTTCACTAAGAACTATATTTAAATCATTTGCTTTCAATTCATTATCATCATTTGTCACCTGTATACCATCAGGAAGCATCTCCTGATTCAGCACAAGGTTGGTTTTGTTATCAAAATATATATTTTCTATAGTACTTTCCGAGTTCTCATTTTTACTGTCCGAGCCAAGATACACGTTTATTCCAAAGACACCGCCAAATATCAGAAGTGCCACTATGACCGTTGACAATATAAATGCCTTCTGTTTAATTCCCTGCTTAAAAGTAAATTTAAATATATGCGAAAATCCTTTTAACATTTATTTGTCACGTCCTTTCGTTTTAAACATAGCAATAATCTCTCTGACTTTAAGAGTTTCTCCATTATAAAATATCATATTTTCATATACGCCTGCCACAAATGCCAGCATAACCAGCACAGACAGTGCAAGTAATATAACCGCAACTATGACTATCCACCATTTAACGCCTCCAAATATCAGCTCACCCGGCAGCATAAATATGGATGTAAGCGGAAATAACTCCAAAAATACATTTTTTTCTCCAAACATCGGTATAAACAGTGCTGCATACGCACACACAATTAAAAGTATACTGTATAATTTCATGCCTTCACCGATATTTTCAATCTTGCTTACAGCCGCACCTGCTAGACCTGCAATCAGTCCGAAAAGTAAAAATCCCATTATAAATATAAATATACTTACAATACATCCTGCAACCGAAATATTACCTATGGTCTGTGTTCCTATAACAGATTCAAGCATTTCGGCCGTGCTGTTATGTCCCGAACCGTTAAATAGAATCCATGACACTCCAAAACAAATACCTGCACTTGCAATCTGAATGATTACCAGTAATATTGATGCCATTATTTTTCCCACAATAAGTGCCATCGGTCTTATATTTATCATTAAATATTCAATCACTCTTGTTGTCTTTTCAGTTGCTATGGATGTGGCTATATTTTCACCACACATGGCAAGTATAAAAATCATCACAAAAATTATAAAGGATGACTGAACTGACAAATCTTCATTATCTGTCTTTTCTACCTTTTCTCCCCTTGTGACTACATCGATTTCAATCTCCCTGTTAAGGCTTTTTATGACTTCATCATCTATTCCTGCTGCATCTGCCACAATTTTTTCGAAATCATCCTGCAGATATTCCATATATGTATCAACGCTGTCTGCTGTTAATTTGCCCCTTGTTTCATAAATACCCGTCAGCAAAAATCCGGAAGCTGCATCAAACTTCACATCCAAATACACAGAATTTTTACTTTCCAGTTTCTTTAAATCTTCCGGCTTTACAAACTCCTCATGACATTTTACATCTTTATATATTTCAGTTGTCTGATTTTCGATGCTTTCATATAATTCAAATCCCGTCTCATCACATATGTATACATCAGTAATGGCTGTCTCTGAACCTTTATCTTCATCACTGTCTGTTAATGCCTGACTTACAGGCACTCCAAGAAAACATATGATACATAGTATTACCGTGACAGCTATGTTCATTTTACTCTTAAGGTTCTGCATAAATGAAAAAGCAAAAACCTTTTTTAATCCTGCATAATCCTTTTTATTCATCAGCATGCCCAACCTTTTCAACAAATATTTCATGAAGTGACGGTTCTCTTCTTTCAAATCTTACCACGCTGATATCATTATCCGTAAGCACTTTTAAAAGTTCACCTGCCTGCGAATCATTCTTAACTTTAATATGGTATCCTTCCGGTGTCTGATACACATCAGAAAAGTCAAATTTATCTATATAACTATCTATATTTTCATCACATTTAAGATGCAGATTTACCCTTCCGTAGCTCTTCTTTATTTCATTTAAATTTCCCTGAAGTACTGCCCTTCCTTTATTTAATATAGTAATATCAGAACAAAACTCCTCTATGGTTGCCATCTGATGACTTGACATGATAACATATTTTTCTTTTTCTATCTGTTCTTTTATAATTTCCTTAAATAAATCTGAGTTTACCGGATCAAGTCCGCTTAACGGCTCATCAAGAATAAGAAGTTCCGGATCAGATATAAGTGCTGCCATAAGCTGGATTTTCTGCTGATTTCCCTTAGATAACTGGTCTGCCCTGTATGGTTTTGCCTTCTTTCCCTTTGCTGATGCTTTAGGATAAAGGTAATCTGTCACTTCAAGACGCTCTGCCCAATATTCTATTCTCTTTTTTGCCTGTGATGCTGAAACATTTTTAAGCTCTGCAAAATAAATAAGCTGATCCATAAGTGTATACTTAGGATACAATCCTCTCTCTTCTGCAAGATATCCTATATTTACCTTTGATGTGTCAAGTTTCTCTCCGTTCCACAGAACTTCTCCGCTTTCATAATCAAGCATACCGAGTATTACTCTTATACTGGTAGTCTTTCCTGCCCCGTTAGTGCCTAACAGTGCATACACACCCGGATTTTCAAGTGAAAAACTCAAATCGTTTACAACAGTTTTTTCTCCATATTTCTTTACTATATTTTTTACTTTCAGTGACATATTCTTATCCTTTCATCTAATATTACAGCCTCATTTTAAAATCTTCATATCCAAATTTTTTAACAACATGGATATTATCTCCCCTGTCTAGCAGATCAATATCGGGTAACGGCATTCCGTTAAATGTATTATTCTTTACCGTAGTGTATATTGCCATATCTTCAAACTCAACTTTATCTCCCGGTTTTAACCGGCTGTCAAAAGAATATTCACCAATAATGTCTCCTGCCAGGCATGTAGGTCCTCCAAATCTGTATGTATACGCTTTTTCCCTGCTTTTTCCTGAACCCTTTATGTTAGGTCTGTATGGCATCTCAAGTACATCCGGCATATGACATGCTGCCGATGTATCAAGTATTGCATTACTGATTCCGTCATTTTCTTCCTGAACTTCAAGCACCGTTGATACCAGTGTTCCTGCATTAAGTGCAACAGCCTCCCCCGGCTCCATGTATACATGTATATCATATTTTTCCTGAAACCTGTTAATACATCTTATAAGTGCCTCAACATCATAATCATCCCTTGTAATATGGTGTCCGCCTCCAAAGTTTATCCACTTCATGTTCTTTAAATATTTTCCAAAACGTTCCTCGACGTGAACCAGTGTTCTTTCAAGCACATCCTCCCCCTGTTCACACAGAGTATGAAAATGTATTCCTTCTATTCCGTCAAGTTTATCTTCATTTTTCTCAAATTCAGAAATTCTGACACCGAGTCGTGAGGCTTTAGAACACGGATTATATATTTCTGTTTCTACCTCCGAATATTCAGGATTTATTCTGATTCCACAGCTTACTTTATTTGAACCGCAAACTATTTTTTTATATTTTTCCCATTGTGCAAAAGAGTTGAATATAATATGGTCAGCAATATCTGCAAGCACTTTTATTTCATCTTCCTTATATGCAGGAGAAAAAACATGAACCTGTTTTTCAGACATTTCTTCCCTGCCAAGCCTTGCTTCGTATAATCCGCTCGCTGATGTACCGGACAGATATTTCCCGATAAGCGGATACACATAATACATGGAAAATGCCTTTTGGGCAAGCAGTATATCACAGCCTGTCTGCCTCATTACATAATTAAGACATTCAAGATTTTTTACCAGTTTTTTTTCATCTACGACGTAGCATGGTGTATTTAAGTTGTTCAACAGATTACTATTCATGTTTTATCTCCATTTCATATATCTGACTATTATTGTACCATATCAGGTGTGAAACTTTCTTTCCACGGAAGTCCGAAACGGTTCAGTGCATCCATAAACGGATCCGGATCAAATTCCTCTATGTTATATACACCCGGTTTGTTCCACTTACCTGTCATTATCATTGCCGCACCTATCATTGCAGGAACTCCTGTTGTGTAAGATACAGCCTGTGAACCGACTTCTTTATAACACTCCTGATGATCACATACGTTATACAGATAGTATGTCTTTTCTTTTCCGTCTTTTTTACCCTTAAAAATACATCCTATATTTGTTTTTCCCTTTGTTCTCGGTCCGAGGGATGCCGGATCAGGTAATACCGCTTTTAAAAACTGAAGCGGAACTATCTGTTTACCTTCAAACTCAATAGGCTCGATGGAAGTCATGCCCACATCTTCAAGACATCTTAAATGGTCAAGATAGCTCTGTCCGAATGTCATGAAAAATCTGATTCTCTTAATTCCCTTTATATTAAGGGCAAGCGACTCCAGTTCCTCATGATGAAGAAGGTACATATCCTTTTCACCGATTTCAGGGAAATTGTATACTCTTTTTATTTCCATCGGCTCTGTCTCTACCCATTTGCCATCTTCCCAATAACTTCCTTTTGCCGATACTTCTCTTATATTTATCTCAGGATTGAAATTTGTTGCAAAAGGATAACCATGATCACCTGCATTACAGTCAAGGATATCTATCTCATTTATCTCATCAAAGTGATGCTTCATTGCATATGCAGAGAATACTCCTGTTACTCCCGGGTCAAATCCACTTCCTAAAAGTGCTGTGATTCCTGCCTCTTTAAATTTTTCTCTGTATGCCCACTGCCATTTATATTCAAATTTTGCAGTATCTTCCGGCTCATAATTGGCAGTATCGAGATAATGTGTCTTCGTTGCAAGACACGCATCCATAATAGTCAGATCCTGATATGGAAGTGCTATATTCATAACGATATCCGGTTTATAACTGTTAATAAGTTCTATAAGCTGTTCCACCGAATCAGCATCTACCTGTGCTGTCGTAATCTTTGTTTTTACGCCATCCAGCTTTTCCTTAAGTGCATCACATTTTGACTTTGTTCTGCTGGCTATACAGATTTCTTCAAATACCTCCGGATACTGGCAGCATTTATGTACTGCCACACTTGCTACTCCACCTGCTCCTATTATTAACGCTCTTCCCATTTGTTTGTCCTCCTTTAGATTTATGATAAATACAATAATATTTCTCTCAGTAATTTGCACGCCAGTGCTGTAGATGAACCGGAACTGTCATATGGCGGTGAAAGTTCCACTATGTCCATTCCTACTATATTCAGTTCCGTAACTTTCTTTATCGCATCCGTGAGTTGAAGATATGTCACTCCTCCTGCCTCCGGAGTACCTGTTCCCGGAAATACCGATGGATCAAGTACGTCTAAATCAACCGTAAAATATACAGGAACATTTTTCTCCTTAAGCATGTCCACAGTATCATTAAGATTCGAAAAATCAAATCTGCACGTTGACACATGCTCCTTACCCCATTCTATTTCACTGCGGTCACCGCTTCTTATACCAAACTGGAATATTTTTCCATCTCCTACTATATCATGACATCTGTGCATCACTGTGGCATGGGATAATTTAACTCCAAGATAGTCATCCCTTAAATCAGCATGTGCATCAAAATGTATAATATGAAGATTCTCATATTCAGATTCCACCGCTCTTACCGCACCGAGAGTCACCAGATGTTCTCCGCCTATCATTAACGGTAATTTGCCGTCCGAAAGAATTTCTGCTGTAAACTTTTCTATCATGTCAAGTGCTCCGTCAGGAGCTCCAAACGGTAATTCCAGATCTCCACCGTCAAAAACATTTATATCTTCTAAATCTTTATCCTGATATAAACTGTATGTCTCTATTCCATAACTTTCGTTTCTCATGGCAGAGGAGGCAAATCTAGTCCCCGGTCTGTATGATGTTGTACTGTCAAACGGTGCACCGAATATTACAATTTTACTTTCGTCATATTCATTGTCACACGCTATAAATGTCTGGACATTTCTATTCATCTTTCAGTAACTCCTTTACATAGTTTGGTAAGGCAAAAGCTCCCTTATGAATATCCGTATTATAATATCCGGTCTTTAATCCCAGACGGTTCCATTCATCCGCCTTAAGGTCTTTTACCGGATCCAGACCCTTTGAAGAGAATCCAAACAGCCAGTGTCCGGACGGATATGTCGGCATATGGAACTGATATACTTCGCTTACATCAAATACTCTTGCGATATTTCTGTGTGCTCTCTTCATTGAATCCGCATCCTCTGAATAATACGGACTTTCATGCTGGTTTATCAATATTCCGTCTTCATTCAGAGCCTGATAACAATTGCCGTAAAATTCCTTTGTAAACAATCCCTCTCCCGGTCCAAACGGATCCGTTGAATCAACTATAATCAAATCATATTCGTTTTTCTTTCTTCTGACAAATTTAAGACCATCCTCATAAAAAATGTTAAGTCTTTTGTCATCAAGTGAGCAGCTTGTCTTTTTTAAATATTTCCTGCACACCTTTACTACCTCTTCATCTATTTCTACCATGTCGATATTTTCGACCGTATTATATCTTGTAAGTTCCCTTACCGTACCACCGTCTCCGGCTCCTATTATAAGAACATTTTTTATATCCGGTTTTACTGCCATCGGAACATGAACTATCATTTCATGATATATAAACTCATCCTTCTCTGTAAGCATAACGTATCCGTCAAGTGTCAGCACACGTCCGAATTCTTTTGTGTCAAAAACAGCTATTTCCTGATATTTACTCTTTTCTGAAACAACCTGTCTGTCCACACGAATCGAAAATCTCACATCTTCCGTATGTTTCTCAGTAAACCATAATTCCATATCTATCTTCCTTTCAGCTAAAAGTAATACTGTTTATTTATAAAAGTTTTACTTCATAACATTTATATACTTCACATTCATATCTTCCGTTCCCGTAACCTGACAACCCATTTCTTTCGCATATCTGATGTAATCAACGATTCTGTCCGTTATCAGTTCTCCCGGTGCTATAATAGGTATTCCCGGCGGATAACACATTACACACTCTGTACTTACGCATCCGGCACTCTCACTTAAAGGTACACATTTCTTTTCAGCAAAAAAAGCCTCATGAGGAGTATTTTTTATAACAGGCTCTATATATTCCTGATTGAGTGTTTTGGCCTTAGTCGTACCATGAATCCTCTTAATCTCAGATAATGCTGAAATCAGTCTTTCAATCTCAAGTTCTCTTTCCCCGCCTGACACAATGGCAAGTATATTTCCCAAATCTCCGAACTCTATCTGTATATCATACTCATCTCTTAACAAATCATATACTTCAATTCCAGCAAGTCCGATGTTTCTCGTATTTACCGACAGTTTCGTAGGGTCAAACTTATATACCGTGTCTCCGTCTGTCAATTCATCACCAAATGCATAATATCCACCGATGGCATTTATCTCTTCTCTGGCATACTTTGTATAGCTGACCGTCCTCTTAAATATATCTTTGCCGTTTAAATACAGATTTTTTCTTGAAATATCAAGTGATGACAGTAAAAGATAAGAACCGCTTGTAGTTTGCGTAAGGTTAATTATCTGGCGTACATATCCGCTGTCAACATTTTCACCACAGAGTAAAAATGAACTCTGGGTAAGCGAGCCGCCTGTCTTATGCATACTTACTGCCGCCATATCGGCACCTGCCTTCATTGCTGATGCCGGCATGTCCTCTCCAAAATAAAAATGAGTACCATGTGCCTCATCTGCCAACAATTTCATTCCATGAGCATGTGCTATTTTTACTATCTCTTCTATATCAGAACACACTCCGTAATATGTCGGATTGTTCACTATAATTGCCTTCGCATCCGGATTTTTTCTTATAGCTTCTTTTACCGCCGAAACAGACATTCCCAGCGGAATACCGAGTTCCTCATTTACCCCCGGGTCAACATAAACAGGAATTGCACCACAAAGAATCAGGGCATTTATGGCACTCCTATGTACATTTCTTGGAAGAATAATCTTTTCTCCTGCTTTGCACATCGACATAACCATCGCCTGGACGGCCGCAGTTGTACCATTTACTATAAAGAATACTTCTTCTGCACCAAATGCTTCTGCTGCTAACTTCTGCGCATCTTTAATAACAGAAACAGGATGGCACAGATTATCTAACGGTTTCATAGAATTCACATCTGCCTTAAGGCACTGCTCTCCCAAAAAATATTTTAGCTCCTTATTGCCACGTCCGCCTTTATGTCCCGGAACATCGAAGTGTACAACTCTCTGCTCGCAGTGTTTTTTTAACGCCTCATGTATAGGCGTATCATTTTGAGATAATTTTTCCATTTTATATTAAACTTCTCCTTATGTTTAATAAATATTCATGCCACTGAATATCTCTTCCATTTCACGTTCAAGATTCTGTCCTATTTCAGCCTTCTGTTTTTCCGTAAGAAGATTAACATCCTGATGAAAAAGATAATTTTGCAATTCAATTTCCTTTATCTTCATTTTAGTATGAAAAATATTCGACTGATATACATTCACATCCATCGAGTCATATTTTTTTAGTGTTTTTTCATCTATATAATCCTGTATTGACCTTATATCGTGATCCAGAAAATATTTTTTTCCAAAGACATCCCTTGTAAACCCTCTTACCCTGTAATCCAATATAATAATATCAGAATCAAAGCTTCCTATAAGATAATTCAGTGCATTTAAAGGTGATACTTTTCCACAGGTGGCAACATCTATATCAACCCTGAATGTAGAAATAGCCTTGTCAGGATGTGCCTCTGGAAATGTATGCACGGTTACATGGCTCTTATCAAGATGGGCATGTATCGTATTTCTTGCCTCATCTGCAAATTTCCCAAGATTACACGACTCATCAATCTTCTTTCCCGTAAGTGCTTCCTCCGCTATCAGGACATTGACTGATGCTCCCTGCGGTTCATAATCCTGCTTTGATATATTCAATATCTGTGCCCCTATCAGTTCTGTGACATCACACAATATTTTTGTAAGTCTGTTTGAGTTATACTGTTCATCTATATATCTGATATATTCTTTCTGCTCTTTTTCTGTTTTTGCATAACAGACATCATATATGTTAAAGCTGAGTGTTTTTGTAAGATTATTAAATCCATACAAAGTTAGCTTATTATCCAACCGTTTTTCCTCCATTCGAAACATCTGACGTGCGGTATTTAAAATATCCGCACACCAGATATGCATATGTTTCGATTTTAGCATAAACACAGAAAAAATTAAATACTTTTTATCAATTATTGCCCTGTGTTGTTACAATTCTCCTGAAGTTTTTCATAATACTGTACCGGATATCCGCATACCGGGCACTTATCCGGTGCACATTTACCATAATACAGATATCCGCAGTTTGTACATATCCATATAGTTTCCTCCGCATCGCAAAACAGACCGTCACTGTCCATCCGCTTAATCAGGTCTCTAAGTATAATATCGTGATGATGCTCTATAAGTGCCACCCTCCTGAACATATCCGCAATATCATTGTATCCCTCTTCTGCTGCCGTGTTTGCATAATCCTCATACATTCTGGTCCACTCATACTGTTCACCTGAAGCAGCACTTTTAAGATTTTGTTCAGTATTCGGCACATTTCCGCTGTTTAATATCCCATTCCACAGCACAGCATGTTCCTTTTCATTTCCTGACAATTCTTCAAATACCTTTGCCACAGGTCTCATTTTCTCCTGTAACGCCCTGTCAGCATACATTCTGTACTTCGTACTCGTTCTCATTTCAGCGTCCATAGCCTTTTTCAGATTGTTATATGTGTTGCTCTCCTTAAATTCCATACCTTCACTCCTCCGCTTCATCTTTCTATGTATATGCTGAGTTATATAATATAGTCCATAATTTACAAATCTGTGCCGGCTGATTGTATGCATCTGTTTATACAAATAAAGACCGGTACAAGACATCACATTATGATATGTCTTAAATACCGGTCCGGTTTGATTTTTATTTATTCTAATCTTTATGCAAGTGCAGCAGTAATGATTGCCATTGAATATACCTCAGATGCATTACATCCTCTTGATAAATCATTTATCGGTGCATTAAGTCCGAGTAAAATCGGTCCGTAAGCTTCAAATGAACCAAGTCTCTGTGCAATCTTGTATCCGATGTTTCCAGCGTTTATATCAGGGAATATAAATGTATTTACATGACCTGCAATATCTGAACCCGGACACTTAACTTTTGATACTCTAGGTGAAACAGCAGCATCAAACTGAACTTCTCCTATAACAGGAAGTTCCGGTGCAACTTTCTTTGTCTTCTCTGCTGCATTTCTCATCTTATCTACGTCTTCGCCCTTACCTGAACCAAGTGTTGAATAGCTCAAAAATCCAACCTTAGGGTCAACACCGAATATCTTTGCACATTCAGCTGTCTCTGTAGCTATCTCAACAAGCTCGTCCTCTGTAGGTCTGATATTGATAGCACAGTCTCCCATAGCTAAAACTTCATTATCACCTGTAGCAGATGGTCTTACAAGGATAAAGCATGAAGATACTATCTTATTTCCCGGTTTTGTTTTAATAAGCTGTAATGCAGGTCTTACTGTATCAGCAGTTGAATATGTAGCTCCGCCTAACAGTGCATCAGCAAATCCCATCTTCACAAGCATTGTGCCAAAATAATTTGCCTGTGCAAGTGTCTTTCTTGCCTGTTCAGGTGTTACACCTTTGCTCTTACGTAGTTCACAGAACAGTTCAACCATTTCATCCATCTTATCAAAATTATAAGGATCTATTATCTCTGCACCCCTAATGTTAAATCCGCTCTCTTCAGCTGCTTCATATATCTCATCAGGATTTCCTACAAGAATAGGATGCAGAAAACTGCTTGCTAAAAGTCTCGAAGAGGCTTCAAGTATACGCGGGTCATTACCTTCTGTAAAAACAATTTTTTTAGGGCTCTTTTTTAAAATAGAAATCATTTCTCCAAATCCAAACATTTTTCTTTTCTCCTTACTTTTTTTCTATATTCATTATAATGCAAATTCCGGATATAGGGTGTTTTTTTTTACAGACATGTACGAGAATGATTCTCAATTAAAATTTGATTTTAAATCTTAATCATGATATAATAAATGGATATTGATAACTAATGACTGCCAGTCAGGCATTGTTCATACTATTACTACTGAACAGGAAGGATTAACACATGAGCATATACAAATCCGGTGAGGATTATTTAGAAACTATACTTATATTAAGTCGGAGAAACGGAAATGTCCGTTCTGTAGATATTGCCCACGAACTGAATTTTAAAAAATCCAGCGTCAGCGTTGCAATGAAAAATCTCAGGCTGAATAATTACATAACGATAAATGACAACGGATATATCTTACTTACAGAATCAGGCTTGGAGATTGCAGCAAAAATCTATGAACGCCACACTATTTTAACTGATTTTCTTAAATCAATAGGTGTCAATGAAGAGGTTGCCGCAGAAGATGCATGTAAAATAGAACACGACCTCAGCTCAGAAAGTTTTGATGCCCTGAAAAAATTCATTTCAGAGCATCCTGTTAAATAATTATATATTTATATTCCAAATATCTGCCGGTACATATCTGTTCCGGCTTTTGTTTTGAAAATTTTACCAAGAACCGACTTCACACTTTCTATATCTGCATTATCCTCATACATATTAACAATAAAATCTGCCTCAACAAGAATCTGATAATCAATTCCGTCTATACCTGAATAAGTATGATGGTGTCCCACAAGATATTTAACACGCCTTATAACTTCTTTTGAATAACCACATTTTTTCAAAATTTTTTCTGCCTCATACGGTCCAAGCTCTTCCTGTATTTTTCCATCACATCTTTCGTACTTTTCTTCACCTTTTTTTATGCCGATGTCATGAACAATAGCTGCCGTTTCCAATATAAATGCCGTATCAGAATCAATATTTTCAAGCACTCCGATATTTTTTGCATATGCATACACCTTTGTAAAATGCTGAATTCGTTTCGGATCACCATTAAAATATTCCGTCATCATATTCATCAGTTTTGCAATCATTTCTGCTCTGTCAGAATATGTCTTATTGTCAAGAAGCTCCGGTCTTCTTTCCATCGTCCTCTTTAATGACTGTTCCTTACGCCATGCATCTATATTTTTGTGATGTCCTGACATAAGCACATCAGGAACTTTCATTCCCATAAATTCTACAGGTCTGGTGTACTGCGGATACTCAAGTAATCCGTCAGAAAATGATTCATCCTGTGCTGATACATCATTATTTAACACTCCCGGTACCATCCTCGATATTGAATCTATCATCACCATAGCCGGAAGTTCCCCGCCTGTGAGAACGTAGTCTCCGATAGACACATAATCCGTAACTATCATATCTAATATTCTCTCATCTACACCCTCATAATGTCCACACAGAAATACTATATTATCATCCGTTGCAAATTCCTTCGCCATTTCCTGATTAAATACCTTCCCCTGAGGAGTCACATAAACTACCCTGTCAGGCTTTCCGCTTTTTTCCTCAACATAACGGTATGCATCATATATAGGCTGCGGCTGCATCACCATTCCCGCACCACCGCCATACGGATAATCATCGACATGACCATGTTTTTCTTTTGTAAAGTCACGGATATTAACAGCGTCAAAATTTATTAATCCATTTGCTTTTGCTCTTCCCGTTATGCTGGTATTCAAGCCATTCATTATCATATCCGGAAAAAGTGTTAATATATAATAGTTTTTCATCCGTCTCTCCATTCTTTTACAATTTCCTGCTACAACAAACCTTCAAGCAAATGTACCTTCATCTCTTTATTTTCCAGATTAACACCAAGTATACACTGTTTTATCGCAGGTATTAATACTTCTTTATTATCTTCTGTCTGTATCACATATACATCATTTGCCCCTGTCTGCAATACATCCTTAACTGTACCGAGCTCTTTATCATCATCCGTAACCACTTTTAATCCTAGAATATCTGTTATAAAATATTCTCCCTCCTCAAGTGGTACTGCATCTTCCCTGTCAATTAACAAAGGGCATTTTTTATACTTTTCTACATCATTTATATTATTTATTCCTTTGAATTTAAGTATTACAAGATTTTTAAAATATCTTACACCACTGATTTTAACAGGAACAAGTCCTTCTTTACTGTCTATATATGCTTTTTTTAATTCATTAAATCTATTTACATCATCTGTAGTAGGATACACTTTAACCTCTCCGCGGATACCATGTGTCTGAGTTATAAATCCTACCTGCAGCATGTCTTCTTTATTATATTCCATCATTACCTCATTTCCCGGCTGTTTATGCAAAAAATGCGGCACAACCTGACATAATTACCAGATTGTACCGCTGTCATAAATGTTACTGTAGAATTTCTACGATAACCTTCTTTTCCTCTTTTGAAGCAGCAGCTTTAACAACAGATCTTATTGCCTTAGCAATTCTTCCCTGCTTGCCAATAACTTTTCCCATATCTGAGGCAGCAACTTTAAGTTCAACTACTGTTTCCTTATCGTCTTCACGCTCAGTAACAACTACTTCATCAGGATTACTAACTAGTGCTTTTGCAATTACTTCAACTAATTCTTTCATTTGCCGTACCTCCACTAGCCTTATTTTTCAATACCAGCCTGTTTGAACAATCTGGCAACTGTCTCAGTTGGCTGTGCTCCCTGTGCTAACCACTTCTTTGCTAACTCCTCGTTAACATTGAAAGAACTTGGCTCAACAGTTGGATCGTAAGTACCGATTTCCTCGATAAATCTACCATCTCTTGGAGATCTTGCATCAGAAACTACTACTCTATAGAAAGGAGCTTTTTTCTGTCCCATTCTTCTTAATCTAATCTTAACTGCCATTTTTATTTCACCTCCTTGGAAATAATAATAATTTATGTTAAAAAGGAAGTTTAAACCTGCCTTTTTTACCACCTTTGCCATTCATCATACCGGAAAACTGTTTCATAAGTTTCTTACTCTGCTCATACTGTTTCATGAGTCTGTTTACTTCTGACACATTCACCCCGGCACCTTTTGCAATTCTGTTTTTTCTTGAAACATTTATGATTGACGGGTTTGCTCTCTCTTCGAGTGTCATGGAATATATTATAGCCTCAACTCTTCCCATCGCCTTTTCATCAGGCATCTGTGCTCCTTTGAGCTGATCCCCCATTCCCGGCATCATACTCAATATATCTTCAAGGCTTCCCATCTTCTTAATCTGCTGCATCTGTTCAAGATAATCATCAAATCCGAATTCAGCCTTTCTGAACTTTTTCTCTAACTCTTTGGCTTTTTCCTCATCAACTATGGCTTCCGCCTTCTCAATAAGTGTGAGGACATCTCCCATTCCTAAGATTCTTGATGCCATTCTGTCCGGATGGAACTGTTCAAGATCTGAAAGTTTCTCACCCATTCCGACATATAATATCGGAGTTCCGGTAACCGCTCTTATTGAAAGTGCCGCACCACCTCGGGTATCACCATCCATCTTAGTTAATATAACACCGTCTATACCAATCTTATTATTAAATGTCTCAGCAACATTTACCGCTTCCTGACCTGTCATGGCATCTACTATAAGCAGTGTCTGGTCAACATTAACGGTATTCTTGATATCTACAAGCTCCTCCATCATATTTTCATCTATCTGAAGACGACCTGCGGTATCAATAATTACGACATTATTATCATTCTTCGCCGCATGTTCTATAGCTGCTTTAGCAATATTTGCCGGTTTATGACCCGACCCGATTGAAAATACAGGCACACCCTGTTTCTCACCATTGACTTTAAGCTGTTCTATAGCTGCCGGTCTGTACACATCAGCAGCAACCAATAACGGTCTTCTGCCTTTTTCCTTTAATTTTCCGGCTATCTTTGCAGTAGTTGTTGTTTTACCTGCACCCTGAAGTCCGGTCATCATAATAACGGTAATCTCATTTCCCGGTTTTAACTGAATCTCCGTACTTTCAGAACCCATAAGGTTAACCATTTCTTCATTAACAATCTTTATAACCATCTGTCCCGGTGTAAGACTGTTAAGCACATCCTGACCTACTGCTCTTTCCTGAACACTCTTCACAAACTGCTTAACCACTTTAAAGTTTACATCAGCCTCAAGCAATGCCATCTTAACTTCCTTAAGTGCCAGCTTAACATCAGCCTCTGTAAGTCTGCCCTTGCTTCTTAAGTTTTTAAATATATTTTGAAGTTTGTCTGATAAGCTGTCAAATGCCATTCCAATATTCCGCCTTCCACAGATTAATTACATTTTTTCTAATATCTCGTTTGAAATAGTTTCCAACTCTCCGATAATATTGTCATCTCCGGTATTCTTGTACTCAACTATAAGTTTATTCATTTTCTCTACGGCTTTCTTGCTGCTCAAAAACTTGTCAAGTAAATGAAGCTTTTCCTCATATCCTTCCAATGCTTTCTCGCACCTTTTAACTATGTCATGCACCGCCTGTCTGCTGATACCGTTACTCTCAGCAATCTCTGACAACGACAGATCATTCAACACATAATCCTCATATATCAGCTTCTGGTGTTCAGTCAACAGTTCACCATAAAAATCATATAAAAGTGTACACCGTAATAATTTATCCATATCATGCACCCTTTTCCATACTTTTTGAATCGTACTTTTGGTATTCTATAATAATTTTTTATATCTGTCAAGTGTTTTTTCTTGACAATCTTTGATGTCATATTGTAAAATTTTTTTAGGAACTAATAGGATTAGAAATGAAAGGATTAAAATTTTCATGAAAAAAACACTAAAAGTAATTACTTCCTGTGCTCTCAGCATTTCCATGCTTCTGTCACTGACTGCATGCGGCAATACAAAGAGTACCTCAAGTGATGACTCATTTAAGGAAGATGTTGTTCAGGAAGGCTCCAGAACACAGGCTGACTGGATTGACAAGGCAGTATTATATGAAGTAAACGTAAGGCAGTACACTGCTGAAGGTACATTTAATGCATTCAGCGAACATTTGCAACGACTTCATGACATGGGTATAAACACGCTGTGGTTCATGCCTATATACAGTATATCAGAATTGAATAAAAAAGGTTCTTTAGGTTCTCCTTATTCTATAAGGGATTACAAAACCGTAAATAGTGAATACGGCACCAATGAAGACTTTAAAAATCTTGTTGATAAGGCTCACGAAATGGGATTTAAGGTACTTATCGACTGGGTTGGAAATCATACCGGCTGGGATCACGTATGGATAACAGAACACCCTGAATATTATGTAAAAGATGAAAACGGTGACATAACATGTCCTTTAGGCACTGACTGGATTGATGTGGCACAGTTAGACTATCAGAATCAGGATATGCGTGCAGCAATGATAGACGCCATGAGTTTCTGGATCCGCGATATGGATATAGACGGCTTCAGATGTGATTATGCCCAGGGTGTTTCTATTGATTTCTGGGAAGAAGCCCGAAAAGAGCTTGACAAAATCAAACCTATATATATGGTTGCCGAGGACGGAACCAACAGTGATTCTCTTCTCAACTCAGCATTTGACAGCAACTACAACTTTGAATTATATGACGAACTTAAATTTGCCGCAAATATGCCAAACACTGCAGATGACATCGAAAAATATATATGTATGGAACATCCTTATGGTTCATTTAAAATGAACTTTATAGACAACCATGACAAAAATACATATAACGGTACTTTAAAAGACAGATTCGGAAGCGAAGCACTCGGTGCATTCTACACTATTATTTTTACCGCAGAAGGTATGCCTCTTATCTATTCCGGAAATGAAGAGGATGATGATATATCTCTTGAATTTTTCGAGAAGGATAACATAGACTTTGGTGATTATATATATGCTGACCTGCTAACAAGGCTGTGTAATATCAAAACAGAAAACGAACCATTGTATAACGGAATTTATGGTGGCAAAATAAGAATTATAAATAATGATAATGACAATATACTTTCATTTGAGCGTGTCAAAAACGGTAAAAAGATAACTGTACTGGTAAATGTTTCAGATGAAAAGCAGACTGTTAAATATGATAAAAAAATGTCAGACGGTGATATTCTTATTCACGGTGATACAACCGGAATATATGATGATGAAAACTCAAATATCAAGACAAACGAACTGACTTCCCTTGCTCCTTGGGAATATTACATCATAGCATCACAAAAATAACCATCATAAAAAAAGTGTGCGTATCATTGATACGCACATTTTTTTATGATTTTATATGACATTTATCTTCTAATCCGTATACCTCTAAAAGTTCAGGATAGCATTTTATGAATAGTCTCACCGCTTCCGGTGCAAACTGCTTTCCACTCTGGCTGACAATCTCATCATACACAGTCTCTGTTGACCATCCTTCTTTATACGAACGCGGTGAAATCAAAGCATCAAATACATCAAGCACCGCAACATATCTTGAAAAGAATTCGATATCCTCTCCTGCAATATGATGATATCCTTTTCCATCCCATCTCTCATGATGATAATATGCAATATTTCTTGCCATCTCCATTATTCTTCCCGGAGTATTCTGAAGCAGTTTTCTTCCTTCATCCGTATGGCTTTTCACAATGGCATACTCTTCATCCGTAAGAGCTCCTTTTTTCTCAATCAGACTGTTAGGAATCATCAGTTTTCCCACATCATGAAGCATGGATGCAACACTGAAATACTCACACTCAAGTTCATCCTTACATATGTACTTTCCAAATATCTTCGCACACTTAGATACTCTCTTGATATGTGAACCGGTCTGTGAGGAACTCGACTCTGAAATCTCCGCTATGGCATACACCAGTTCCTCCTGGCTTCTACGCATTTCATCGTGACTTGCCTCAAGATTTATGGCATTGTAATATATCTGGCTTATATGGTCATTCGACCTTTTTATGGACATATACTCGATAATTGCCACAACCGTATAAAACAATGCAGTCGGCAGTATACCTTTATATACAACTTCCTCAAGCGTATTCCTGTGTTCGGAAGTGTCTACGGCAAGCCATATACTTCCTATATTTCCGATAATAATTGAAAAATATGACAAAACAACGGTAAATATATATATAGCCTTATCAGCATAAAAGGATGCAATCACCATAGGCAATATAAAAGCCAGACTCGCATGATATGTAAAAAATGCATACATAATTGTTGCTGCAATAAGAATACATATTAATATGCCATATCTTAATGTTGTTTTTTTATTTTTCAGTTTGTTTATAAGCACACACGGAATACATAAAAATATTACTGATGTAAAACATCCTATAAAAGTCAGATACTTGTCAATGTGAAATATAATATCCAGATAATTCATAAAGCACACTGCTAACAGCACGGCGGCAGCAATCTCTGCCGCTTTGGCTATTATCTCATCTGCTTCTATATCGTTCTTCTTCTCATACTCTTTCCAATTTGTCAAATCAGTATTTCCTCCACTTTTTTACTGTCTGCACTAAGCAAATCTTATAGTATTTCCTATATCCGAAGCCTCTTTTAACGAATCTTCACATTTCTTTATAAGCTCAGATGTATTTGCATTGCCGTCAGCATACGCAACCCCAATACTGCAATGTACATGAGTAGATATATGTTTCTCCACATACTCAAACGAAACAGCCTCAAGAATTTTTCTGGTTATCGTATTTATTTCATTCTTATCCTCTCTTTCAGACAGGAATAATATAAAGCAGTCAGCCTTAAAACGTCCGAATACATCTTTCGGTTCAATAACACCAAGAACATTCTCAACAAGCTTACTGAGTATATAGTCACCTGTCATTCTTCCATATGTATCATTGATATTCTTCAAATCATCAATATCTATTATCATAAGGGCATTGCGTTCAGGTGTTTTGATTTTATCAACATACTGATTAATAAGCTGTTCGCTGTATGTTCTGTTCCATACAAGAGTAAGATCATCTGTCCTTGACAGCATCTTATTCTTGAGCTGTTCAATCTTCTCTTCATTTATATCCTTAAAGAGCATGTACATTTCTTTGACATTTGCACTGCTCTCATTAGGTATGATAATAAGTGTCATCTTAACCCAGATATACTGATTGTCGATACTTTTTACCCTGAACTCAGACTCAACCATTCTCTGACCTTTTTTGATACGTTTTACCATATCGAGATCTCTGAATATATCAAGGCACTCAGCATCCTCCGGATGAACACACTCACTTATAAAGCTCCAGAACCACTGGTCAATCGATATATAATACTTGTCCATTCCAAAGAATTTTCTATAATCACCGTGGTTATATTTGAACGTATTGTTAAGACAGCTGTATTCCAGCACGACATCGAACACGTCATATATAACCTCTCTGTATTTTTCTTCTCTCTGCTGATTCTTTGTAACAAATGCATTCATTACATCTTCATCAGTAGTCTCAACAGGTGTCATATGCATATAAAAGAATCTGACTTCACCATCTTTTTCCATGCAATGTACAGATGCATCTACAATAATTTCTCTGCCACCGTCTGTCTTTTTTAATGCTATACGTGACGATATAATACAACTTTTTTCATCAATATCTATAACATCATAGTTCTCACCCACAAGTACATAGTTACCGTCCCAGTTAGGATTTGTAACACCGATTAAATATACCTGTTTATTTTCACATGCGTTCATAATAACGTCAATCTGCTTATCTATCCAGTATGAACGCAGTGCCTCCTTTACTTTATTTACAGATTTTTGATAAAAGTTTTTCATACAAGCCACTCCTTTCGTAAGCCTACAGATTAGGACGTGTCAACTTAGGCTTATATCCCTTCTTCTCCAGTGCTTTAACAATCTGCTCCTTATGGTCATTACCAAATGCCTCAATTGTTATCCTAAGTTCCACAGCAGCATTTCTATTAATGCTTACAAACTGATTATGCTCTAATTTTACCACATTTCCCTGCTCTTTTGCTATAACATTTGCAACTTTTCCAAGTTCACCCGGCTTATCAGGAAGTAATACGGATACTGTAAATATTCTTCCTCTTTCAATAAGACCATGCTGAAGAGTTGATGACATAGTAATAATATCCATATTACCACCACTTAAGATAGATACTACTTTCTTGTCTTTGCAGTCAAGATGCTTAAGTGCAGCTACTGTAAGAAGTCCTGAATTTTCAACAACCATCTTATGATTCTCTACCATGTCAAGAAATGCTACAATCAGTTCTTCATCCTTTATAGTTATTATATCATCAATATTCTCTTTTATAAATGGGAAAATGTTGCTTCCCGGAGTTTTTACTGCTGTACCGTCAGCAATTGTGGATACATTAGGCAATGTAGTCACTTTTCCATTCTTTATGGATTCCTGCATACAGTTTGCACCTGCCGGTTCTACACCTATAACCTTTACACTAGGCTTAAGAAGCTTTGTAAGTGTACTTACACCTGTGGCAAGTCCGCCTCCTCCGATAGGAACAAGTATATAATCAACTGTCGGGAGTTCCTTGAATATCTCCATCGCAATAGTTCCCTGACCTGTTGCCACAGCTAAATCATCAAACGGATGAATAAATGTGTATCCTTTCTCTTCTGCCAGCTTGTATGCATAATCACATGCTTCATCATATACATCTCCGTATAAAATAACTTCCGCACCATAGCTTTTTGTTCTGTTTACCTTCATAAGCGGTGTTGTAGTCGGCATAACTATAGTTGCCTTTGCACCATAAAGCTTTGCGGCATATGCAACGCCCTGTGCATGGTTTCCTGCCGATGCTGTTATGAGTCCTTTTGCTCTTTCCTCATCTGTAAGTGTGCTTATCTTATAATAAGCTCCTCTTACCTTGTAAGCTCCTGTAAACTGCATGTTTTCAGGCTTAAGATATACTTTATTGCCTGTCTGCTCTGAAAGATAATCACTATATACAAGATTTGTTTTTAATATTACTTTTTTTACAACCTCAGTTGCCTCTTCAAATTTATCCAATGTCAACATGTTATTATGTTCCTCCTATTTATTAGTGTCAAACAATGCATCCACAAACTGGTCTGCATCAAATTTCTGTAAGTCATCTATCTGTTCACCGATTCCTATATATTTTACCGGAATCCCAAGCTCTGCCTGTATCGCTATGGCTATACCGCCTTTTGCGGTTCCGTCCATCTTTGTAAGAATTATTCCCGTTATGTCTGTACATTCCATAAACTGCTTTGCCTGTACAAGAGCATTCTGTCCTGTCGTTCCGTCAAGAACCACCAGGTTTTCCCTGTATGCATCACTGTATTCTTTTTCAATGATTCTGTCTATCTTCTTTAATTCTTCCATAAGATTTTTCTTATTGTGAAGTCTTCCTGCAGTGTCACATATAAGCACATCTGCTTTTCTTGATTTTGATGCTGCAATTGCATCATATATTACTGCTGCCGGATCTGAACCTTCCTGCTGTGCTATTATATCAACACCTGCTCTGTTCGACCATTCCGTAAGCTGTTCGATGGCTGCTGCCCTGAATGTATCTGCTGCTGCCATCACTACTTTTTTACCCTGTGATTTAAGCTGGCCTGAAAGCTTACCTACCGATGTTGTTTTTCCTACACCGTTTACACCTATAACAAGCACAATTGATTTCCTGGTTTCAAAATCATATGCATTTTCACCCAGACGCATCTGATCTTTTATACTGTTTATAAGCAGCTCTTTACATTCAGCCGGATCTTTTATTTTATTTTCCTTAACCCGCTGCTTTAAATCATCTATAATCTTAGTCGTGGTACTGACACCGATATCACCCATAATCAATATCTCTTCGATTTCCTCATAGAAATCATCATCTATTTTTGAAAAACCACTGAATACCGAATCTATTCCTGATACAATATTGTCCCTGGTTTTAGTCAGTCCCGAAACAAGCTTTTTAAAGAAACCTTTTTTTTCCTCGCTCATTCAATCCCTCTTTTCTGTATAAGATAAATTATTATATATAATTATATCAATATGTTATTATTTGTCTAGTTCATTTTCTAATAAGTCCACAGAAACCAGTGTAGAAATACCCTTCTCCTGCATGGTAATACCGTACAGTCTGTCAGCAGATTCCATCGTTCCTCTTCTGTGTGTTATTATGATAAACTGCGTATGTTCTGTAAGTTTATGAAGATAACTTGCATATCTCCACACATTAGAATCATCAAGTGCGGCCTCTATCTCATCAAGCAGACAGAACGGAGACGGCTTAAGATTCTGTATCGCAAATAAAAGTGCTATGGCCGTCAGTGCCTTTTCACCACCGGACAACTGCATCATATTCTGAAGTTTTTTACCCGGCGGCTGTGAAATAATGGTTATCCCTGCTTCAAGAATATCTTCATCTTCGTTCAGCTTTATGGTACCCTTACCACCGCCAAACAATTCTTTAAACACTTTGTCAAACTCTGTTACAATCTCTGCAAATTTCTCCTTAAACTGCTTCCTCATTCCCTCATCAAGTTCTTCTATTATCTTGATAAGAGACTGTTCAGCCGTAACAAGGTCATCATACTGGGACTTCATAAATACATATCTCTCAGAAATATTTTTGTAATCCTCGATGGCATTTACATTGACATCTCCAAGACCTCTTATATCAGATTTAAGTGTCTGGATATGTTTTTTCATTTCTGACGGATTATCAAGTTTATCATTCTTAAGTTCCATCGCCGCAGAAATGGTAAGCTCGTACTCATTCCACATATAATCTATCTGATTTTCATTGGATTCTTCGTATTTTTCCTTCTGGGAAGTAAGTCTGAATATTTCCTTATCAAGAGATGATATTTTTTCATTCAGTTCTTCACGCTTTTTGAAAAATTCCTTATGTCCCTTAGTCTGTTCTTCCTTATCCTTCGTCAGTTCCTCTATCTCACTTTCAAGAACCGCAAATGCCTTGCCTGACTCCTCAAGAGCCTTTCTGATACTTTCGATTTCGTTATTTTTCTCAGTTACCCTGTCTTCTGATTCCTTTTCACTTACTTTTATTCTTTCAAGTTCTTCTGTAAGTTTCTGAAGTTCTGAATCGGTTCTTCTGATATTTTCATTTAAGAAATCATTCTTCTGCTTAAGTCCGGCACACTTAATGTTAAATTCTTCTACTTTCTTATTCTGTGCCTCCTCATTATTTCTCTGATTATCTATCTCTGAATTAAGCTCAGCTATTTTTTCCTCCAGAGCCTTATTCAGATCTTCATATGTCTTAAGCTCTGAATCCAGTTCACTGTGATTTTCTTTTATATCAGATATCTGTGAAATAATTTCCTTATTTTCTCTTTCAAATGACTCAAACATGCTGAGAATTTCATTTCTTTTTTCTCCCGCCTGATTGAGATTCATCTTTACAGTGTTCTGTAAAAGATACTGTTCCTGCATGACTTTCTTGACAGCCTCTGCCTCACTTGCAAGTTTAACCTTTTTATCCTTCAATACCTGCAGCTGCCTGTTTATGTCATTCATCACGCCTGATACGTCATTTATCGTTTTCTCTAACTCGTCGATTTCCCTTCTACGTCCAAGGAGATTACTTTGATTTCTGAATGCTCCACCGGTCATGGAACCTCCCGGATTTACAAGTTCACCTTCAAGGGTGACTATTCTTAACATTCTGTTATTCTTCCTTGACAGTGCGAGGGCATTGTCTATATTGTCAGTGACAATTATTCTTCCGAGAAGATATTTTGCAATAGCCTCATACTCCGGTTTAATCTTTACAAGGTCACTTGCAAGTCCGATGACACCTTTTTCACTCAGTGCCTTTTCGTTATTGAATCCGGTTCTGTTTGCTATACTGCTTAGCGGAAGAAATGTAGCACGTCCGAAACGATTTTTTTTCAGGTATTCGATTAATGACTTTGCCGTAGTTTCACTATCCGTTACTATATTTTGTATATTTCCTCCGAGTGCGGTTTCAACGGCCACCTCATACTTTTTGTCAGTCTGGATTATATCAGCTACTACACCTATTATACCCTTATATGTATCCTTAACCTCCATAATCTTTCTGATACTGTTTCCATAACCCTCGTATCTTTCAGTTATGTTCTTTAAGGATTCCAGTCTTGAACTTGAAACATGATATTTTTTCTGATTCTCATCCCTGCTCTTTGAGAGTTCTGTTTCCTCTTCGGCAATCTGATGTAACTCACTGTTGATATTATCAGACTTCTCCGTGAGTTCTATTATCTCATCATTTATCCGTTTTAATTCATCTTCAAATTCTTTTATACTGTCTTCCTGCACAGCTTTATCACTTGATGATTTAAGAAGCTTCTGGCTTATTTCAGCTTTACGGATGGTAATCTGCTCTAACATGGCATCATATCGCTGCATTTTAGCCTGAATGTCTGATTTCTGATTCAAAAGTTCTATTATCTCAGCCTTAGCATCCTCAATCTGCTCATTAAGATTTCTGATTTTTTCTGTTATTTTTCCCAGGGAAGTATTTTCCTCTCTGTGTACCATATCAGCTTCATCAAGTATTTTTCTGTTTTCGGCAAGCTCTGATGAATACTCATCTTTTTCCTTCTGATATTCAGCCATGGACGTTTCAATATCATTCATTCTTGATTTGAAATGTTCATTATTCTGTATAGAAGAATTAATCTGCTCTTCTAAAAGCTTTATTTCGCTTTCCTGTTTTTCCTTAAACAGATTATCTCTTATAAGCTCATTTTTCTTCTCTTCTAACTTTGCTGACAGTTCTTCTATATATTTTTCGATTTCTTCATAGTCAGATTTTGTTTTCTCATACTCTTCTTTTGTCTGGTTCAAATCATCATTTGCAACACTTATATTCGAATCCAGTTCCTTTAATTTGTCCTCGATGTTTTTTATCTCACTTAAGAATAAATTTATATCATATGTTTTTAACTCTTCTTTTAACTGCAGATATTTCTTTGCAGTCTCAGACTGTCGCTCAAGAGGTTTTACCTGTTTTTCCAGCTCCGTGAGAATATCATTTACTCTCACAAGATTATTCCGTTCATCCTCTAACTTTTTCTGCGTTGCAATCTTTCTTCTTTTAAACTTTACAATACCTGCTGCCTCATCGAAAAGTTCTCTTCTCTCTTCGGGTTTTCCTGATAATATCTTATCAATCTGACCCTGTCCGATTATCGAATATCCCTCTTTACCTATACCGGTATCATAGAACAGTTCGTTAATATCCTTAAGTCTGCAAATGTTTCCATTTATTCTGTATTCACTTTCTCCGGAACGAAACAGTCTTCTTGAAACAGTTACCTCATCATATTCTATAGGCAGACTGTGATCAGAATTATCAAGTGTAATTGCAACCATTGCAGAGCCAAGCGGTTTTCTGTTTTCCGTTCCTGCAAAAATGACATCCTCCATTTTCGCACCACGTAGCTGTTTGATACGCTGTTCACCCAGAACCCATCTTACAGCGTCAGCCACATTACTCTTACCACTTCCGTTTGGACCTACAATGCCTGTAATTCCATTATGAAACTCAAATTTTATTTTATTTGCAAATGATTTGAATCCATGGACTTCTATTGATTTTAAATACATATTTGCGGGCTACCTTTCTGCATTTTTATTTAATGATTTTATCGCACTGTACGCTGCCTGCTGTTCAGCTGCTTTCTTAGTTCTTCCTTCACCATATCCGATAATTTTTTCATCAATAAGTGCATTCATTCCATACTTTTTATCATGGTCAGGACCTTCTTCTTTTACCAGTCTGTAAGTCAAAGTTCCCCTGTGGTATTTCTGAACAATTTCCTGCAATACCGTTTTACTGTCATGGAATAATTTTTTATTCTCAATGTCGTTAAGTATATACTTTCTCACAAAAGCACGGGCAGGTTCTATACCTCCGTCAAGATATATGGCACCTATCACTGCCTCCACAGCATCAGATGTAACCGAATATCTTGTCCGTCCGCCTGTTCTTTCTTCTCCGTGTCCAAGATACAGATACTCACCAAGACCTATCTCACCTGCAACAGCTGCAAGTGGTGTCTCCGATACAAGACTTGCCCTGAGTTTTGTAAGTTCACCCTCATCCTTTTCAGGATATTCAGAATACAGAAATTCACTGCTTGTCATTTCAAGTATTGCATCACCCAGAAACTCAAGTCTTTCATTGCATAAATTTTTATCCATCTTTCTGTCATTAACATAAGAACTGTGTGTAAGTGCCTGCATCAGAAGTTCTTTGTCATTAAAGACGTATCCTATTTCATTTTCAAGATTTTGTATATTTTTATTCACAACTTACACCTCTTTTAAAAAAGATGCGGCACATAATGCCGCATCCTGTTAGTCATTATTTGTAGCCTTCTTAATCTGTTCAACTGCATCTCCAACAGAAACTATACTCTCTGCTTCCTCATTAGGAATTTCGATATTAAATACTTCCTCTATTCCCATAATAATCTGAAATACATCAAGTGAATCAGCTCCCAAATCATCAATAAACGTCGTATCCATTGTGATGTCATTTTCATTGACATTCATTACCTCTGCAATAATACTCTGAATTTTTTCGAATTCCATAATCGTCTTCCTTTCCTATTCATTTTCAATAAATAATTTTTCTTTAATAATTTCATTTATATTTTCATTTTTAAATGATATGCATTGATTTAAGGCGTTTTTCACCTCAATGGCTTTAGAATTTCCATGAACCTTTACCACAAGTCCATTGAGTCCGAGAAGCGGCGCCCCGCCATATTTCTCTACACTGAATGATTTAAGCGTACCCTTAAGTGCCGGTTTCACCATAAGTGCACCAATCTTGCTTTTTAATGTACTCATCATTCCGTCTTTTATTTTTGAAATTAATGTTCCGGCAAGTCCCTCATACAACTTAAGTATTACGTTTCCGACAAAAGCCTCACAGACTATAACATCTGCTGCACCTGACGGAATATCTCTCGCTTCTATACTGCCGATAAAATTAATATCAGTACAATTTTTTAACAGTGGAAATGTTTCTTTAACGAGAGCATTACCTTTTTCTTCTTCGGCACCTATATTTACAATGGCAACTCTCGGGTTCTTTATACCCACGATTTTCTCCATATAAACAGATCCCATTCTTGCAAACTGTACAAGATGTGAGGAACGTGCATCAACATTTGCTCCTGAATCAATCAGAAGTGATACTCCGTTTGCCGTAGGAATAAGTGGTGCAAGCGGCGGTCTTTCTATTCCCTTTATTCTTCCGACGATAACCTGTCCGCCAACGAGTATTGCTCCTGAACTTCCTGCCGAAACAAATGCATCTGCTTCTTTTTTCTTAACCATATTCATGGCAACCACAAGGGAAGAATCCTTTTTCTTTCTTATGGCATTTACCGGTGGTTCATCCATTGAAATAGTCTCCGTAGTATGTACCACAGATATTCTTTCTTTGTCATACTGGTATTTTAAAAGTTCAGCCTCAACTTTTTCACTGTCTCCTACAAGCACAACTTCAATATTCGTATATTCATTTACCGCGTCTACAGCACCTTTTACAATCTCTCCGGGTGCATTATCTCCACCCATAGCATCAAGTGCTACCCTAGTCATATCCGCCATATAATATCTCCAAATCTTTTATTTACATAATCTTCTAAATCTACCATGCTAATATACTAAATAGTGATACAAAAATCAATAGATTTTTTCATATTTCTATATTTGCACTGCTGCCGCCTGCTTTATTCTTTTTGACAACTACCTGTCTGCTTATGCGCTCCTTAAGTTCACTCACATGAGAGATTATTCCTACAAGCCTGTTACCTTCTGTAAGTCCGTTTAATACCTTTATCGCCTGCTCTAAAGATTCCTCATCAAGTGAACCGAATCCCTCATCTACAAACATTGTATCAATCTGTATTCCCCCTGCGCTTCTCTGTATCTCATCTGAAAGTCCAAGTGCCATGGATAATGATGCCTTAAACGATTCTCCTCCTGAGAGCGTCTTTACACTTCTTACCGTTCCGTTATAATGATCTATCACTTCAAGCTCAAGTCCGCTCTGACTTTTCTGATTTTGTGCGTCATTCATTCTCCTTAACTCATACTGGCCTCCGGTCATCATCATAAGTCTGGTATTTGCCCTTATGATAATTCTGTCAAAATAAGTCATCTGTATATAAGTCTCAAGGCGAATTTTGTCCTTTCCGTTGATATTTCCCGAAACCGTATCAAACAGTTCTTTTATATACATATATCTCTGTTCGGCTTTTTCCAGTTTCTTTATATAGCCTGAAATATTTTTTACTATTCCCTCATTTGTCCTTATTCTAAACATAACATTTTCTTTTATGTCATTATTTTTAGCTATTTTACTTTCAAGCTCTGCAAGCTTAACATCTGCATCATCCGTTTTTTCACACTCTATGGCACCAATCTGCTCATCAAGCATCTGAATTGTATTGCCGGTTTCAAGAACCAGATTTTTCACCTTCTCAAGCCTTTCAAGTGCCTGTGTCCTGTTATCAGAATATTCTTTTAATATTTCCATATTCTTACGGATATTTTCTTCCGCCTGTTCCTTTGAGGAAAATGCCAGTCTGCCCTGCTCTGTCTTTATATTTTCCCTGATGTTTTCAATTAACGTAGCTATTCTTGCCTGCTCTGTCTCAAATGTTCTTGTTTTTTCTGCAAGCTCTGTTTTCTTTCTCTCAAGTTCAGGCAGTTTTTTATCTATCTCAATCTTTCGTTTCAGATTATTTTGCTGTACCATTTTCTGTTTATTTAGTGTGTTCTTTTTGGTTTTCACTTTTTCAAGTCCGTTTTCTGCCCTTTTCTTAATGTCAGCAAATTCACAATCCTCAAATACTTCTTCTGCCTGTAACTGTATTTCTTTTTTTAATGCATCCTCGTCACGTTTCTTAATTCCTGATAATCTGCTTGATTTCTCCATTTTTTCTTTGGCAGCATCAACCTGTAATTTCAGTTCATCCAGTTGCTCCTTTGTCGGTGCAGTTTCTGACTTTCCTGCCGGATGCGGATGCGACAGTGAACCGCACACGGGACACGGTTCACCATCCCTAAGTTTTAAAGACATGATACCCGCCTGCTCATCATAAAACATTTTTTCATACTTTTCATGTTTAATTTTAAGCTCCTGCCATCTTTCTGAATCTGCGAGATAAGTTTTCTCAGCCATTGCCGCCTGTCTGAATAAATCTACATATTTCATACAGTTATCATATAATGATTTAAACACCGTTTCTTCATTATCCAGAATCAGAAGTTCTTTGTCTATTTCAGCAACCAGAGTTCCCGCTTTATCTATACTTTCTTTTTCCATCCGGATTTTCTGAAGATTTTTCTCCACTTCATCAGATGATTTTTTTGCCGTTTCAAGACCGGTCTCATTTGTTTTAGCGTCAGCCTGATACTTTATAAATGTTTTATTTAACTGTTCAAGTGTATCATAATCTTTTAATTTCTCATTTTCACGGCTTACATCTAATTGCAGCCGCTCCATACCGGCTTTTTGTTCATCAGACTTATTAATCATGACTTTCAGCTTTTCAAGATTATCTCTGTTGGCATTAAGTTCTGCCACTTTTAGATTTTTTCTCTTTATAAGTTCCTCTTTTACTCTCTGACTTTCCATCTGTTTTTTCAAATAATTCATCGATTCCTGCAATCTGCTCAATTCATCAGAAATACTTTTTTTGCTTTTCTTATCTGCTTCTATGATTCTGTCGATTACATCCATTATTTCCGATATATCCCACAATCCTTCACCGGTCTCATTATCAGCCTTAATCTTCTCTGTTTCAATATACAATTCATTTTCACTGTCACACTCTATATTTTCTATATACTGTTTTATGTATCTCTTGTATGTCTGATATTCATCTCTCGCTGATACATTCAATTCTCTTATCTTGTCCTGCACCATCTGATATGCGCCTGTTCTGAATATCTCCCTGAAAATCTTACTTCTCTCCTCAGTTTTTGCAAGTAAAAGCTTAAGAAAATCTCCCTGTGCTATCATAACAATCTGCGTAAACTGATTTCTGTCTAGTCCTGTTATTTCTATTATCTTTTTTGTTACCTCTTTGGTTTTGGTTACAGGTGGTCTGTCATCCGGAAAATTAAGGACCGCTTCTGCCTTCTGCATGGTTGTTCCCGTCCCACGACCCTTAAGTCTCTCATACTCCGGATTTCTCCTGACATTATATAATTTACCTCTGTATTCAAAATCAAGTTCAACATATGTAGGTGTATTCACATCGGCATATTTACTCCTGAACATGTCCGCTTCTCTGTTGCTGCCACTAGGTTCACCATACAGTGCATAGGCTATTGCATCAAATATCATGGTCTTTCCTGAACCTGTATCACCGGTTATAAGATACAGTCCGCTTTTACCAAGCTTATCAAAATCAAGTTCTGTCTTTTCAGCGTACGGTCCAAACCCGCACATTTCCAGTCTCACAGGTCTCATTAATTCATCCCCCATACTTCATCTATTATATTTGTCACTATCTCTTCCTGAACTTCGTTCATTTTCCTGTTATTCTGCAATTCAAAAAATTCATCTATAAGCTGCATCGGAGTCTTTACATCCAAATCTTCTATGACATCTATTTTTTTATTATTTCTTGTACGCTCATTGTCATAATCAAGTTTCATTATGTTCGGATATATACTTCTTAATCTTCCCATAACATCCGGTATATCATTCTCATCTTCAAGTATAATATGCAGGTAATCTTCTGTATTTGTATCACGGTAATAATTTCTGTCTGTTATATCCATATATTTTCCCCTTATTTCGCGAACATCATGCAGTGGAATAAGTTCATTTGATGTATCTGTCTCAATCGTCCCTTTATCTTTTAATTCAACTATTGTAACAGATTTTACATGCTTCATCTCCGAAAATGAATATTTAAGTGGTGTACCGCAATACCTGATATTGCCCGATGAAATATTCTGTGGTCCGTGTATATGTCCAAGTGCCACATAATCAAACTTCTCAAATACATTTACATCCACATTGTCCATTCCACCCACAGATATATCCTCCGAATCGCATCTGCCTGCCCCCGTAACAAGTTGGTGTGCAACCAGTATATTTCTCTTTGTATCATCAACATTCATTTTATCTATAACATATTTAACGGCAGCACTGTAATTATCTGCCTCACACTCCGGATATACTCTTCTCACATGTGCCGGCTTTATAAACGGAAGAAGATACACGAACACTTCGCCAAATTCATCCTGCATCCTTATCGGACTGATATCTCCGTCAAACACCGGTGATATGAATATATTCTGTTTTTGTAACAACTGCTCTCCAAATGCAAGTCTTTCCGGTGAATCATGATTACCGCTTATTATAAATATATATATATTAAGCTCTGAAAGTTCCGTTAAAAACCTGTCAAAAACCATAATTGCCTCTGCTGACGGAACTGACTTATCATAAATATCACCTGCGATAATTACAGCATCCGCATGTGATTTTTCTATTATTTCTATCATTTTACCCAGGATGTACTTTTGATCCTCAAGCATTGAGATTTCATTTACCCTTTTTCCTATATGTAAATCTGAAAGATGAACAAATTTCATGGCACTCTCCCTTTTTTTTATAAAATTTTAGGGAACAGTCATGTAAATATATACACAAACTGTTCCCTATTTTACAACGTTTTTATAGCATTAATCAACAGAAATAATCTCTTTCTTGTTGTATGAACCACATGATTTACATACTCTGTGTGGCATCATTAAAGCTCCACATTTACTACATTTTACTAAGTTAGGAGCACTCATTTTCCAATTTGCTCTACGCTTATCTCTTCTAGCACGAGAAGTTTTATTCTTTGGACAAATAGACACGACCTTACACCTCCTTAAAATTGTTAAAAACGTCAAGTATTTTTGACATTCTAGGGTCTAACTCTGTCTTATCACAGTCACAAGTCTGTGTGTTCAGATTTGCCCCACATCTATTACAAATTCCCTTACAGTTTTCACTGCAAAGAACCTTCATAGGCAGATTTACTAATATTTCATTATAAACCATCTTGTCAACATCAAGTTCTGAACCCTCTATAAATGAAAACTCATCTCTGTCTTCAAGTTCAGAAAATGACTTGCCTATATCCAGCTTTTTAGATACTTCAATGTCAAAATCATTTTTCACATCTTCTAAACATCTGTCACACGGTATATTAAGTGAGACATGTATAGATGCTTTTATAAGCAGCTCTTTGTTTCCTGTATTTTCAATGTATAATTCAACAGGCTCTTTTCTGACAAATTTATATTTACCATTTGAACTATTAAATGTATCCATCTCTACAGGTACTTTATATTCCTGCTTCTTATGCTCTGTTGAGAGCAATTCCGATAAGTCAATCAGCATATTAAAACCTCCATTTTCGTGTATGTTTTAACTGCATGTTTCAAATCGCACTCGTATATTATACATATTGTAATTATATTTGTCAATGCTTTTTATAAATTATTGACAAATATTCATAACCGGTATCTTATTTTAAAAGTGCAAGTGTTTCTCTTGCTATCTTAAGCTCCTCGTTAGTTGCAACTACAAGTACTTTTACCTTTGAATCCGGTGTAGATATTATTATCTCATCCTGTTTTGTCTCATTTAATGATTTATCTATCTTCACTCCAAGGTACTCAAGTGAGTTGCATATTCTTTCACGGATATAGCTGTTATTCTCACCAAGTCCGGCTGTAAATGCGATTGCATCTACTCCATTCATGACTGCTGCATATGCACCGATATATTTAATAACTCTGTATGCAAATACATGAATTGCAAGTTCTGCTCTCTTATCACCTTTAGCCATGGCATCCATTATATCTCTGAAATCACTTGTAAATCCTGTGATACCGTATACACCTGATTTCTTATTAAGAACATTCATCACTTCATCCATGCTCATGTTCTCTTTATTAGCTATAAATTCCATAATAGCAGGATCAATATCACCTGAACGTGTTCCCATGATAAGTCCTTCAAGAGGTGTAAGTCCCATACTTGTATCTACTGATTTTCCACCATTTACGGCACATATACTTGCACCATTTCCAAGATGGCATACTATTGTCTTTAATTCGTCATATGGTTTGTCTAATATTTCCGATACACGCTTTGATACATAGCTGTGTGATGTTCCGTGGAATCCATATCTTCTTACCTTGTATTTCTCATAGTACTCATATGGAAGTCCATATATATATGCATCTTCCGGCATTGTCTGATGGAATGCTGTATCAAATACACCTATCATAGGTGTGTCCGGCATATGTTCCTTACATGCATCTATACCGATAAGGTTTGCAGGGTTATGTAATGGTGCAAGATCATTACACTCTTTTATAGCCTCTATAACCTCATCTGTGATAATTGTTGAAGAAGCGAATTTCTCACCACCATGAACTATTCTGTGTCCGACTGCTCCCACCTCATCAAGACTCTTTATTACACCTGTCTTTTCATTTACAAGAGCATCAAGTACCATACCTACTGCCTTTGAATGATTTGGCATATCAGACTCTATAACTTCCTTCTCTCCGCCTTCCGGCTGATATACAAGTCTGCTGCCTTCTATACCTATTCTCTCACAAAGTCCCTTTGCAAGAACTTTCTCTGAGATTGAATCAATAAGCTGAAATTTCAAAGATGAACTTCCACAGTTAATAACTAAAACATTCATTTCTCTATCTCCTTTATCTTTTAAAAATAATATCACTATTTTAATTATAATCCTTTTAATTTTCAGGCACAAGTATTTTTTATAATGCATCCGTTGTTTGTTGTCAGAGCATCGGTATTTATACTTGCATATACTTCAATAATATAATAAAATTTAACATATAATATTTAAGTGTCAAAAGTCCCTGCAGGGACTAGCCGGACATAGATAGGTGTTATGCAAGCCGGCTTGCAAATACGCCTATTTATGCTCGGCTGGTGCGCAGCACCTTTTTGACACCTGACATATAATAAAGATTAGGTGGTGTTTTAATGTCTACTGCGGCTATTATAGCTGAATATAATCCATTTCACACAGGACATCTCTATCAGATAGATAAGGTACGTGAGATTACAGGTGCAGAAAATATTGTTATCGTAATGAGCGGAAATTATGTACAGCGTGGAATCCCTGCTGTTTTTGATAAATACACAAGAACACATATGGCTCTGTCCTGCGGCTGTGACGCCGTATTTGAACTTCCCGTTTTTTACTCTACAGGCAGTGCCGAATACTTTGCATCCGGTGCCGTTAATCTGGTTGCCTCACTCGGATGTGCCGACTATCTGTGTTTTGGCTGCGAGACCGAAAACATTGACCTGATAAAGGATATTGCCGGCATACTTATATCTGAACCGTCTGAATATAAAAATCACTTGCAGGATTTTCTCAAATCCGGTATGCCATTTGCAAAGAGTCGTATCAAGGCTCTTTTAACTATGTTTAAAAATGAAGAATACGATGAAGTTTTACACATTTTATCATCCCCGAACTCCATTCTTGCCATAGAATATGTAAAAGCAATTCTAAAAAATAATTACAATATAAAACCGGTTATCATCAGACGTGATTACGGTTACCATTCCGATTCACTTACAGAAAAATTTGCGTCTGCAAGCGGTATCCGCAAATCCATCAGCACTTCATCTGCTGACGCTGTAAAAGATTATATACCGGAACAGATATGGGATATATTCACTTCTGCCCTGCCTGTATCCGAAAATGATTTCTCGGATTTTTTATTCTACAAAATTTTATTTGCAGACAGCCTTGAAGATTATCTTGATGTTAATAAATTTCTTGCAAACAGTATTAATAATAATCAGAAAAACTGTAAAACATTTAACGGATTAACTTCCATGATATCAGGCAAACACATTACCACAGGGCGCTGTAACCGTGCTCTTATTCACATTATGCTTGATATTACAACTGCGGATATTAATTCATATATTAAAAATAATTATAACAGATATATAAGGATGCTTGGATTCAGAAAATCCCACAGTTCTCTTTTAAGTGCGATAAAACAAAACAGCAGCCTGCCGGTTATCAGTAAAATGTCTGACAGTGCCAAACTGCTGGATGATACATCACTCTCCATGCTGAAACACAACATCAGATGTGATGATTTATATAATTTTGTTCTCAGTCAAAAATATAATCTGAATAATTTAAAGAATGAATATACAACAGGTATGATTGTATATGATTAATTCTTAAAGCTATGTATAGGTGCCGGTATTCTTCCTCCTCTGTTTACAAACTGTTCACATGAGAAACTGTTTACCGGCATAATTGGTGCATATCCCAATAATCCACCAAATTCTACCGTCTCTCCTACACCTTTACCTATAACCGGTATAACTCTGACTGCTGTTGTCTTCTGATTAATCATTCCTATAGCTGATTCGTCTGCTATAATACCGGCAATGGTATCTGCTGATGTATCGCCAGGTATAGCTATCATATCAAGACCTACAGAGCATACACAAGTCATTGCTTCAAGCTTTTCTATAGTTAATGCTCCTGCATTTACGGCATCTATCATTCCCTGATCTTCACTGACAGGAATAAATGCTCCGCTTAATCCTCCTACATATGAAGAAGCCATAACACCGCCTTTTTTAACCTGATCGTTAAGAAGTGCAAGTGCTGCCGTTGTTCCCGGTGCTCCCGGATGCTCAAGTCCGATTTCCTTGAGAATGTCTGCCACACTGTCTCCTACGGCAGGTGTCGGTGCTAACGATAAATCGATTATTCCAAAAGGTATTCCAAGTTTTTCAGATGCTTCTTTAGCTACAAGCTGCCCTACTCTTGTTACCTTAAATGCTGTCTTCTTAATGGTCTCACATAATACTTCAAAGTTTTCGCCTCTTACTTTTTCAAGTGCTGTCTTTACAACTCCCGGACCACTTACTCCGACATTTATTATGGCATCTGCCTCGGTAACTCCATGAAATGCTCCTGCCATAAAAGGATTATCATCAGGTGCATTACAGAATACAACAAGTTTAGCACATCCTAAGCAGTCATCTTCCTTAGTGTACTCAGCAGTTTTTAATACCATCTCACCCATAAGCTTTACTGCATCCATGTTAAGTCCTGTCTTTGTTGAACCCACATTTACAGAACTGCATACTCTCTCTGTAACTGAGAGTGCTTCAGGTATTGATCTTATAAGAAGCTCATCAGCTGCTGTCATGCCCTTACTTACCAGAGCTGAATAACCGCCAAGGAAATTTACTCCAACTTTCTTTGCTGCCTTATCAAGTGTCTTGGCAAGCTTTACAAAATCCTTTTCTGTCTTACATGCAGCACCGCCGACTATAGCCGCAGGTGTGATTGATATTCTTTTATTTACGATTGGTATACCGTATTTTTTCTCTATCTCCTCACCTGTAGATACAAGATCTTTGGCAAGTGTTGTGATTTTATTGTAAACCTTATCACATAACTTATCTACATCACTGTCTATACAGTCTAACAGGCTTATTCCCAATGTAATTGTTCTTACGTCGAGATTTTCCTGCTCTATCATTTTATTTGTCTCGTTTACCTCAAATATATTTATCATTTTCAAACCATGCCTTTCCCTATATACGATGCATACTGTTAAATATATCTTCCTGCTGCACTCTTATCTGCACACCTATATCCTCACCGATTGCCCTGATTTCATCCGAAAACTGGCCAAAAGACTTATCAATTTTTCCTGCATCAACAATCATCATCATGTTAAAAAAGCCCTGTACTATTGTCTGTGAAATATCAAGTATATTTACTTTATTTTCAGCTAAATATGTACATACCTTTGCTATGATACCAACTGTGTCTTTTCCTACTACTGTAATAATTGTTTTTTTCATTTTATTAACCATTGCCTTTCTATATATTATACAGTTATCATATTTCTATTGCCTCCGACGGTATGTCCCGCCGTGCCACCTGTATTTCAAAATCATCTGCCTTATACGGTGTATCATCTGTATTAATCTCAAGCTTTACTGTTTCATAAGCAAGCATATCATAATTGTTTTCTTTACTCAGATGTCCGAGAAAAACATGTTTCATATTATCATGTAAAAGTCTGCTGAGCAACCTGCCTGATGACTCGTTGGATAAATGTCCCTTTTCCCCTAATATTCTCCTCTTCAGAAGATAAGGATAAGGTCCTGCCTCAAGCATCCTTACATCATGATTTGCTTCTAACAGCAATGCATTTACACCCTCAAGATTGGATATCGTATAATCATCATACACACCCATATCCGTAGCTACCGCCACTGATTTATCAGCATTCTCCACTCTGTATGCTACAGGATCAACTGCATCATGGGATATTGAAAAAGGATTTACCTTTATATCCCGTATGTCGAAGCTTACATCCGGTGTTATATCATTATATAAGTCCTCATCTATCTTACCAAGATTTTTATAATTCTTTATAAATTCTATGGTTTTTGAAGTGGCATATATCGGTATGTGATACGCTCTTGACACCACACCCAGACCTCCGATATGGTCTGAGTGTTCGTGTGTAACAAGAATCGCATCTATATCCTTTAATGATAAACCAAATTCATTAAGTCCGCTTTCTATTCTTTTTTTGCTTATTCCGGCATCTATAAGTATATGGGTATTATCTGTACCTGCATATATGCAGTTTCCACTGCTGCCGCTGGCTATACTTGCAAATCTCATATTTTTCTCCGTTCTGAAAGCATTTTAAGCTGCTTCAACGAAATGTTTCTGATACCACAATATAAATGCATATATTGTCCAGACTTTTCTTGAGTTGTCAACTTTACCGTTATAATGATCATCAAGAAGCTTCTCAAGCTCTGAAACATTAAAGAACTTTTCAGCCTCTTTAGATGTAAGCGTACTCTTTACCAGATGGTAATATTTGTCCTCTTTTAACCAGTTTCTTACCGGTATAGGGAATCCGAGTTTCTTTCTCTCAGCAGTTATATCCGGCATAAATTCATTTGCGGCTTTTCTGAAATAACGCTTTGTCTCATGCTTGTCCACTCTGTGTTTTACAGGTATTGAAAATGCAACCTTTGCAACTTCCCTGTCAAGGAACGGTACCCTTACTTCAAGTGAATGTGCCATACTCATTGTATCTGCCTTATTAAGAATATCTCCCCACAGCCATGTATTTATATCTATATACTGCATTTTAGTTATATCATCTTTATCTTTTACCTTGTCATATATAGGTTTTGTTATACTCTGAGGTGTATATTTCTTTTTAGGATTCTTTAATAATTTATATACTTCTTTAGTTTTAAATATATATGCATTTCCTATATATCTCTCTTCAAGATCCTGTCCTGCTCTTATAACATAATTCTTTCCTTTGAATCTGAAAGGAAGTTTCTGGAATGTCTTTGCAAGTCCGCGTCTTACCGGTCTAGGTATCTTATACATAGGTGCCAGTGCAAATGGTGACTTGTATATATTGTATCCACCAAACAATTCATCTGAACCTTCTCCCGAAAGCACTACCTTTACATTTTCACTTGCAAGTTTGCAAAGGAAATACAAAGCTATGGATGACGGGTCTGATAAAGGTTCATCTACATGATTCATTATCTTAGGAAATTCTGTAAAGAACTCCTCTGTTGATATAAGTTTACTTGTGTTCTTTACACCTACATAATCAGAAAGAGTCTTAGCTAACGGAATTTCATTACATTTCGGATAATCAAATCCTACACTGAAAGTTTTGTCAAGATTACTTCTTGCCACTATATAGCTTGAATCAACTCCACCTGATAAGAAACCACCAACTTCTGTGTCGCTTATCTTATGAGCTTCTATCGAATTCTTCATGACATCATTTGTCATCTTTACAGCTTCATCAAATGTTATGTTGTCATCTGTGTCAAATACAGGCTCCCAATATCTTTCTACTGTCACCTTACCATCCTTCCATGTGAGGCAGTGTGCCGGCGGAAGTCTGTATATTCCCTTAAAAAAAGTCTCCTTGAGTATTGAATACTGAAATGATAAATAGCTTTCCAATGCTTCCTCATTTAAATCTTTTTTTACAGTTGGGAATTTCAATATTGCCTTTATCTCAGATCCAAAAACAAAATCTTTGTCTGTCTGGGTGTAGAAAAGAGGTTTAATTCCAAATATATCCCTTGCCATGAACATCTCTTTCTTCTTTATGTCCCATATCGCAAAGGCATACATTCCTCTAAGCTTCTGCAATAAATCTTTGCCATACTCCTCATATCCGTGAACAAGTACTTCTGTATCGGCATCTGTTTTGAAGATATGACCTTTTTTAATAAGTTTCTCTTTTATAGTCTGATAGTTATATATCTCTCCGTTAAATGTAACAACTATAGATTCATCCTCATTATACATAGGCTGCTTACCATTTGTTATTCCTATAATGCTCAGCCTTCTAAAGCCCATTCCCGCCATATCATCGATATGTGTACCTTCATCATCCGGGCCCCTATGTTTTATGGAATTCATCATCTCTATTAAATTATCTTTATATTCAGGTGCTTTTCCATTTTCTGTTATATATCCGGCAAAACCGCACATGTTTTATCATTCCTTTCCATAATAACACTATTACAGGCAATCATATCACAAATATACGCCCTGTTGCAACTAAAATTTATCATACATTCATTATTTCAATAATATAATATTTTATGATTAAAAAATTTATATCCTTAAGTCCAATTTTCATATTTATCCTTGCCATCATAAATAATAAAATCATTTATGACGGTACGCTTGCCGGAATAAAATTAATATTATTTACTGTTATTCCGACATTATTTCCGTTTATTTTAATATCTGATATAATGATAGCTTTAAATACGACAGATAAAATATCCTTTCTGTTAAACCCGCTAACCCATATCCTTCATCTCAGCAGTCCCTGCGGATATGCCATTATAACCGGATTTCTGTGCGGTTATCCAATAGGTGCAAAATCCTGTGCTGATTTGGTAAAAAGCGGCAGGATATCAGAATCCGAAGGGAACTATATGCTATCATTTGTAAATAATGCAAGTCCGGCCTTTTTAAGTTCATATATTGCCGTTTCTCTGTTATACGGTATGATAAATCCGGCTTACATATTTTTAGTATGTTATGCATCTGCATTCATCACTGCACTGATTATATGTCCGTTTTACAGAAAAGCATCTTCTGTTTCTGCCCATACCATAACCGGTACTGCACCGGCAAATCAGGATTCAAATACTTATTTTTCTATTGATAAAACATTTTTGTCCTCCATACGCACATTAATCAGAATAAGCAGTTATATTTTATTATTTTCAATACTATGCGAATTTTTAAAATATTTTTCAGATATTATTCCAAAAATACTGCTGTCCGGCCTGTTTGAAATAACAACCGGAACATATTTTATAAGCATATGCACAATACCATTCTCCACCAAATTACTTCTTATAATATTTTTTACAATGTTTGGCGGACTGTCTGCAATGTTTCAGACATACAGCATGATATTCGACAGTAATCTGTCACTAAAATGGTATGTGGCAGGTAAGATAACTGCCGCATTAGTTTCACTTCCTCTTACCATTATATTTATTTGTTGACATCTGTATCATATAACTACATAACGAAGGGCTGTCACTAACGTGTGACAGCCCTTTATTTTAATCATCTAAATCTACGGTATAATCCTCAAACTCACTCAGTTCTTCTAATTCCTGATCTGCAATCTCATCTCCTGCATATTCACCGGATGCACCGTCTGCATCACCCTGCTCTGCAGTCTCTGCTTCATCCTGAGCATTAAGTTCCTGTCTGTTAGCATTTACAACATCAAGGCTTGTACTTAAAGACTTCATCAGATTATCGTATTTAATATTTATATTTTCCATAGAATGAGTAATTATATTCTGAAGGTTAGCTAATACATCATCTGTATACTGAACTGCTCCTGTTCTGATTGCATTGGCATCCGCAGTAGCACTGTCAAGTATCTGCTGTGCCTGCTCTGTAGCCTGCTGCACGATATCATTTGCCTGTGCATATGCCTGCTGCATAATCTCATGTTCACTTACAAGTTCAGAAGTCTGCTCCTGCGCTTTGCTTAACATTGCATCCGCTTTTGACTTTGCATCTCTTAATATAGCATCCTTATTAGCAATGATTCTCTGATATTTTTTTATTTCGTCAGGTGTCTTTAACCTTAACTCAGCTAACAATTCATCAATTTCTTCTTTATTAACAACAATCTTGGTGTTAGATAACGGCTGAAAACGGCAATTATCTATGTATTCCTCTATCTCTGTTATTATCTGTTCTATCTTACTCATTGTTTAACGGCATCCTTTCATATATAATTACTGACTTCCTACACCTCGGAAGATTATATTAGTATTCAACTTCTTATAATATTAACACGATATTTAAAATATTACAACGTACATTTTATGATTTTTGTATGAAGATATGCTTATTGGTTTTATATGTCTTTTCTTTTACAATATCATATCCATATTCATTCAAATAATCCATTTTTGTATCAAGTGATGCTTCAACAATAATCAGTGTATCTCTGTCTGCTATATCGGATTTACTGATTAATTCAAGCATTTGTTTCTCATATTCATTATCATATGGTGGGTCCATAAATATTACATCAAATCTTCCACTAAGTCCCGCCACTGCACTTTCTGCATTTCGTTCAATTATCTGTGCTCTGTCAATTAATTTTGTAAATTTTAAATTTTCTTTTATACATGAAACTGCTTTTTTGTTATTTTCAACAAAAACCGCCTCTCTTGCTCCTCTGCTCAAAGCCTCAATCCCTATGGCTCCGCTTCCGCTAAACAAATCAAGGAATCTGCAATCATACATTCTGTCATTTATCATATTAAAAAGAGTTTCCTTTATTCTGTCTGTGGTAGGTCTTGTTCCATTACCTTCTATGGTTTTTAATCTTAAACTTCTTGCACTTCCTGATATAACTCTCATCTTTCACTCCTGATACCCATATAAGCAATTAGCTGTCACACTGCAAGTTTGATGTTGCATTGTGACAGCCATTGTCTAAACTTTTTTATAAAAAAATGATTTTACTGATTCGTAATTCAAATCTCTATAATTTATAATCTGCTCGGTACTTCCTACAAAAAGTATTCCTCCGGTTTTTAATGACCTGTGAAACTTCTTATAAATCTCAGTCTTCGCTTCATCCGTAAAATATATAACCACATTTCTGCACACTATCATATCACATCCGCTTGGATAGTCATCCTTAAGGAGATTGTGTTGTCTGAATTCAACACATGCCTTAATTTCATCTCTGACCTGATAGTTGTTCTTTCCAATCTTCACAAGATATTTGTCCTTATATTCTGCCGGAAGTCCTGAAACACTCTTTTCATTGTACAATCCGGCTTTCGCCTTTTCAAGAACCTGTTTATCTATATCTGTAGCTATAATCTTTATCTGCCTTAACGGAATATAATCCGCCAGCGTCATAACAAGTGAATAAGGCTCATCACCTGTAGAACAGGCAGCACTCCATATCTTAAGACTTTTACCAAAATGTTCTACAAGATATGGATATATATCTTTTGAAAGATTTTTCCACTGTTCCGGATTTCTGTAGAACTCTGAAACATTTATGGTCAAATAATTCACAAATTCTTCAAACAGATTAGAATCCACTCTGATAGCTTTTACATAACTATCATAATCACTAAATTTGTGTTTAGCAATAAGTGCATCTATTCTACGTTTCATCTGCCGTTCTTTATAAGCATTCAAATCTATGTGAGTAAGGTCATATATCTGTTTTTTGAACCCTGTGTAATCCAAAATCCTACCTCCTCACGTACTGATTATTCCTCTGTAGTCTCCTCTGCATTTTCAGCATCTTTCTCAAGTGCCTTAATGCTTAAGCTGATTTTCTTATCCTCAGCACTGAAATCTACAACTTTTGCTTCTACTTCCTGTCCAACTGAAAGTACATCTGAAGGCTTGTCAACATGCTCTTTTGAAATCTGTGAAACATGTAAAAGTGCATCAACACCTGTTTCAAGTTCGATAAATGCACCAAAGTCTGTCATTCTTGCAACTTTACCTTTTACTACATTTCCAACAGCATATTTTGTAGCTGCGTCAAGCCATGGATTTGTCTCGTCAAATTTAAGACTTAATGCTATCTTCTCTCCGTTTATTTCTTTTATAAGAACCTTAAGCTCTGTTCCAACCTTGAAGTTCTTCTTAGGATTCTCAACTCTTCCCCATGACATCTCTGAAATGTGAAGTAATCCGTCAATACCGCCTAAATCAACAAATGCACCAAAATCTGTTACGTTCTTAATAACACCTGTAACTGTCTGTCCTTCTTTGAGGCTCTCTAAAAGTGCTTTCTTCTTCTCTGCCTTCTCAGCAACAATTAACTGCTTGCGGTCACCGATAATTCTTCTCTTTCTAGGATTGAATTCTGTTATAACGAACTCAATTTCCTGATCCATGTATTTGTTTAAGTCTTTCTCATAAGTATCAGATACAAGGCTTGCAGGAATAAATACTCTTGACTCCTCTACTGATACGCTTAATCCACCCGGATTAACCTGAACAACTTTAGCCTTAAGAACTTCTTTATTCTCAAAAGCTTCCTCTAATCTCTTGTTGCCCTTCTCTGCTGCAAGTTTCTTGTAAGAGAGTGCAACCTGACCTTCTCCGTCATTTACCTTTAATACTTTGGCTTCCATCTTGTCGCCAACTGATACGCATGTAGTGAGATCTACATTTGGTGTATTGGTATATTCATTTCTTGAAATAATACCATCCGACTTGTAACCTATATTTAAGACGATTTCATCTTCTTTTACACTGATTACTGTGCCTTCAACAATCTCTCCTGTACGTATTTGTTTCATTCCCTGTTCTTCAAACAACTGTTCAAAACTTTCTGACATTAGTATGAACCTCCTCGATAATATTATTTGGGGTTGATGCCCCAGCTGTAATACCTACGCAACTACTAGATTGAAGTTCGCACAAATCCATATCTTCTAATGTTTGTATATAGTAAGTGTTCTCACATTCCTTACTGCATATTTCATACAGCTTCTGGGTATTTGAACTTTTCTTACCTCCAATTACAATCATAGAATCAACATTTGCTGCTATTTCCTTTGCTTCTGACTGCCGTTCATGTGTAGCGTTACATATAGTATCTAAAACATTTATATCATACCGCTTTTTTGAGATAATTTCAACAAGATATTTAAATTTATTGTAATTAAATGTCGTTTGAGATACAATACAAATCTTACTACCGTCTTTTAGCTCAAATTTTCGTGCTTCTTCCTCATCACCTATAATCGTAGTATCATCCCCGGACCATCCTCTTATTCCCTGTACTTCGGGATGATCTTTGTTTCCTATTATGACAATATGCCTACCATTATTTTTTTCCTTTTCTACAATTTTATGTATTTTTAATACAAAAGGACATGTGGCATCTTCGATTTTTAATCCGTTAGCATGTGCAATGTCATATACCTCTTTATCAACACCATGTGAACGTATAACTATAGTTCCTCTTTTAATGTTTTTCAGTTCCTCTTTGGAATTAATTATTTCAACGCCTTTCTTTTCAAGATCCTTAACCACCTCTTCGTTATGGATTATCGGACCATAAGTATATATTTTTTCTCCATTGCTGTCATTTATCTGCTGATAAACCTTATCAACAGCTCTTTTTACACCAAAGCAGAAACCTGCTGTCTTAGCAACAATAACCTTCATTATTCGGCTTTCTCCTTTATGATATCCTTTATTTTCATAACAACCTCATCAATAGTCATGGAAGATGTATCTACCTCTACCGCATCATCCGCCTTGCGTAACGGCGCTATATCCCTGTGCATATCCCTGTAATCTCTCTCTTTTATATCCTTTTCTATATCCTCAAGTGAACATTCAACACCTTTATCTTTCTGCTCAAGATATCTTCTCTTTGCCCTTGTCTCCACACTAGCGTTAAGATATATTTTCACTTCCGCATTCGGAAGCACAAATGTTCCTATATCTCTTCCATCCATTATTACATTTTCTTTCTCTGCAATATACCTCTGCAAATCTATGAGCTGTTCCCTTACTTCCTTATACACTGATATTGATGAAGTCATTCTGCTCACATCCTCTGAACGTATATAAGCGTTTACATTTTCTCCGTCTAAAAGCATTATCTGTTCACCGTCAACATACTTTATGTCTACTTTTGTATTTTTGCAGATGTCACACACATTTCTCTCATCATCTGCCGTGATACCTTTTCTTATACATGCCAAGGCCAGTGTTCTGTATATTGCTCCGGTATCAACGTATACATATCCTATATCCGATGCTACTTTCTTTGCTATTGTACTTTTTCCTGCTCCTGCAGGTCCGTCTATTGCTATATTCATTTTTTACTCTCTCCATTTCTATATTATATTTGTCCCGGCTGGTGCGTAGCACTATTTTGCCCCGACATCATTATACTACACTTGTCCCTGCAAGATATCCTGTTGACCATGCTATCTGCAGATTATATCCTCCGGTAAGTGCATCCACATCTATCATTTCACCGGCAAAGTAAAGTCCTTTTATAAGTTTCGACTCCATAGTTGCCGGATTAATTTCCTTAACTGTTACACCGCCATGTGTGATTATCGCCTCATCGTACCCTCTTATACCGTTTATTGTCATGGTAAACTCTTTAAATGCCTTCACAAGATTTCTTCTTTCTTCTCTGGTTATCGCATTTACTTTTTTATCAAATGGAATACCCGAATATCTTATAATCGGTTCTATCATTTTTTTAGGCAGCAATCCATCAAGCGAATTTTTAAAGTCTCTGTTTATATTTTCTTTAAAATCCCTAAGTATCCTTGTATCAAGCTGTTCTTCTGTCAGTGCCGGCTTTAAATCTATCTTCAATGTCAGATTACCGTTTTTAAGATGTTTAATAATCTTACTGCTGGCGCTTAATATAACCGGCCCCGTCACTCCGAAATGAGTAAACAGCATCTCACCAAATGCACTATATATTTTCTTCTTTCCATTAAGTATTTCCACCTCAATGTTTTTGAGTGATACACCCTGCATTTCTTTTGGGTAATCTTCTTCTATCGTAATAGGAACAAGAGCCGGCGAAAACTCAGATGTACTGTGTCCTGCACCGGTGACCATTTTAAATCCGCTTCCATCGGAACCTGTTGATTTATATGATAATCCTCCGGTTGCCATTATAACCGCATCCGCCATTATGTCTTTATTTTCTGCCACTATTCCTTTAATCCCACTGTCATCCCAAAGCAGTCTTTCAACGTTTGTATTAAGCTTAACTGTTACACCTGATTTTTTTAATCTTTTTTCTAAAACCTTTATTACATCAGATGAATGATCCGATGCCGGAAATACTCTGTTTCCACGTTCAACTTTAAGCTTCAGCCCGTCTTTCTCAAAGAAATCCATAACCATATCATTTGTAAATGTATAAATCGAACTGTATAGAAATTTTGAATTGGTCACAATATTATTAAATATTTCATCAATATCAGACGCATTTGTTACATTACAGCGCCCCTTTCCTGTTATAAACAGTTTTTTGCCAAGCTTTTCATTATGTTCATACAAAGTTACTTTATGTCCATTTTCCGCAGCCGCTATGGCCGCAATCATTCCGGCGGCACCCCCACCAACAACTGCTACATTACTCATCAGATAATTCCTCCATACCTACCTTTGTAGTATCATCAAATATGTTTATTTCATCACTGCCGTATACCTGATAATCATTCCATATATTTTCTAAAGTGTCAAGCGTGTTTATTACTTTATCCTGATTTTTTATCGTTAGTGCAACGATAAGTGCATTTATCAGACTTACCGGAGCTGTAAGTGAATCCATAACTGAAGTAAGTTCACTTCTCGCAAAAAGATTACATGATGAGTATAGATTCATAGGTGAATTTATACTGTCTGTAATTGCGATAACCTTTGCATTCCTGTCATTGGCAAATTCTATTGCCTTTAATGTTCTCATTGAATACCTCGGAAAACTTATACCGATTATTACATCTTTATCACTTATTCTCATCAATTGTTCAAATATTTCACTTGAGCTTGTAGTGGTTATAACTTTTACGTTATCAAACATCATATTCAGATTAAAGCCAAGCATCTGTGCCAGAGGGAGACAGTTTCTAAGCCCCACTATATATATAGTCTCTGCATTTAATATGCTCTCCACCGCCTCATTAAATATGTTTACATCTATAAGTTCTAACGACAGTTTCAATTTCTCAATATCTGACATTATTACGCTGTTTAAAATGTCCTTCCTTGATATGTCAGGATTGTCAATGTTGACACGCTCGATTGCATGCAACTTTCTCTGAACCATTTTTTCGACTTCCTTCTGCATCTCAGGATATCCTTTATATCCCAATAATGCAGCATATCTTACTACCGTCGACTCACTCACTCCGACTTCCCTGCCCAATTCCGCAGCAGTCATAAATGCAGCCTTTTCATAATTTGTAAGTATAAATTCTGATATTTTTTTCTGTCCCTTGCTCATCTCAGGCATTTTGTTTTTTATCAACTCGTCCATCTTTACACTTCTCCAATTATAAGAGACACATCCTGTATGTCCCCCTACATATTTTAAGGGCTGTCGCATATGCGGCAGCCCTGCAGTTACATAATCAAATTATACCGGATATGCTCCGTTTTCACTATCAGCCTGTGAAGGATCAACCTTAGTCTGCTGTGCTTCTCTGTATTTAAAGAAATCAGTTGCTACCTGTGGGAATAATGCATATGATAATACATCTTCCTCCTGCTGTATATATGGTGCAGCTTCTTTCTTAAATTCTTCAAGCTGTGGTTTAATCAGGTCAGCCGGTCTGCAAGTAATAGGCTTCTTATCTCCTATAGCCTTCTTCTGAACCTCTTTATTGAACGGCTTAACTGTCTTACCGAATTCTCCGTCTAATATCTTCTTAGACTCTTTTGTAATCATCTTGTATCTCTCACCCTGAAGTACATTTAATACAGCCTGTGTACCTACAATCTGTGAAGAAGGTGTTACAAGTGGCGGTTCACCGAAGTCCTTACGAACTCTAGGTATCTCTTCAAGAACCTCCTGATATTTATCTTCTGCATGTGCCTCACTAAGTTGTGACACAAGGTTAGATAACATACCACCCGGAACCTGATAAAGAAGTGTCTTGATATTAACACCGAGAACCTTAGTATTCATAAGACCAGTCTTTAATGCTTCTTCTCTCATCGGTCTGAAGTACTCAGCAATCTCAGCAAGAAGATTCTGATCAAGTCCTGTATCATATTCAGTTCCCTTAAATGTCTCAACCATAACCTCTGTAGCCGGCTGGCTTGTTCCCATTGAGAATGGTGAAATAGCTGTATCGATAACATCAGCACCTGCTTCAACAGCCTTAAGATATGTCATTGAAGCTACACCTGATGTATAGTGTGTATGAATCTGAATCGGAAGGCTTGTACCCTCTTTAAGTGCCTGAACAAGTTCAGTTGCCTTGTATGGTAATAAAAGTCCTGCCATATCCTTAATACATAAAGAATCAGCACCCATTTCCTCAATTTGCTTAGCAGTTTCCTTCCAGTAATCAAGTGTATATGCATCACCTAATGTATAAGAAAGTGCTATCTGTGCATGTCCTTTTTCCTTCTTTGCAGCATTTACTGCTGTCTTTAAGTTATCAAGGTCATTAAAGCAGTCAAAAATTCTGATTATATCTATACCATTGGCAATAGATTTCTGAACAAAATATTCAACCACGTCATCTGCATAATGATTATATCCAAGAATATTCTGACCTCTGAATAACATCTGTAACTTTGTATTCTTAAATCCGTCTCTTAATTTTCTGAGTCTGTCCCACGGATCTTCTTTCAGGAATCTGAGTGATGCATCAAATGTAGCTCCACCCCAGCACTCTACTGAATGATATCCTACTTTATCCATCTTATCAACTATAGGAAGCATCTGCTCTGTTGACATTCTAGTCGCTATCAATGACTGATGGGCATCACGTAAAACTGTTTCTGTAATTTTAATTGGTTTCTTCTTAACCTGCTCTGCCATTTTATCACTCCATTCTGCCGTAATACGGCTCTATACTATATTCCAAATATTGCCATAAATGTTCCGGCTGCTACAGCCGTTCCGATAACACCTGCTACGTTAGGTCCCATAGCATGCATCAAAAGGAAGTTTGTCGGATCTGCCTCAGAACCAACCTTCTGTGAAACTCTGGCTGCCATAGGAACCGCAGATACACCTGCTGAACCTATAAGTGGATTTATCTTTCCGTGTGTTAATACGCACATAAGTTTTCCGATAAGAACACCTGCCGCCGTACCAAATGCAAATGCAATAAGTCCTAAAATAACGATTTTAATTGTATCCATGTTAAGGAATGCCTCTGCACTTGTTGTTGCACCAACACTTGTACCAAGAAGTATAACTACAATGTACATAAGTGCATTTGATGCTGTTTCTGCAAGCTGTTTTACAACTCCACTCTCTCTGAAGAGATTTCCGAGCATCAGCATACCTACTAACGGTGCAGTTGTAGGAAGAATAAGTACAACAACACATGTAATAACTATAGGGAATAATATTTTCTCTAACTTAGAAACAGGTCTTAACTGTTCCATCTTTATTTTACGTTCTTTCTCAGTTGTAAGCAGTTTCATAATTGGCGGCTGGATAATAGGAACCAGTGACATATATGAATATGCTGCAACTGCGATTGGTCCTAAAAGTGCAGTCTGTCCAAGTTTACCTGCAAGGAATATAGATGTAGGACCATCAGCTCCACCTATGATTGATATTGCTGCAGCGGCCTTATCATTGAATCCCATTAATATAGCCATGAAATATGCAATATATATACCGAACTGTGCTGCGGCACCCATCATAAAGCATTTAGGATTTGCTATAAGCGGACCGAAATCCGTCATCGCACCTACACCAAGGAATATAAGCGAAGGAAGAATACTCCACTCATCTAATTTGTAAAAATATTGGAACAAACCTCCAACACCGTTTGCAGATTCTTCTATCTTAAGCATTATATCCGGATAAATATTAACCAAAAGCATACCAAATGCAATCGGTAAAAGCAAAAGCGGTTCTTTCTCTTTTGCTATCGCAAGATAAAGGAAAAATAACGCAACAAGTATCATTATATAATTTCCTACTGTCAGATTGAAAAAAGCAGTCTGGTGAACGAGATTTCCCAATGTACTAGCAATGTAATCCATTTTTAATCCTCCTGTTAAATTCTAATATCCAGACAAACTAGTTAAGTGTAGCTAAAACTGATCCTGCTTCTACACTTGCACCTTCTGAAGTATCAATACTTGCTACTGTTCCGTCTTCAGGAGCAACAATCTCATTCTCCATTTTCATAGCCTCAAGAAGCATTATTACATCGCCCTTCTTAACAGACTGTCCAACACTTGCCTTTACAGATAAAATTTTACCTGGCATTGGAGCTGTAACCTTAATTCCACCCTGTGTTCCTGAAGCAGCCTTTTTAACCGGTGCTTTCTTTGCAGGTGCTGCCTTTACAGGTGCAGAAGCAACTGCTCCGCCTGTAACCTCTTCAACTGCTACATCGTACTCTGTTCCGTTTACGGTAATTTTATAATTCTTCATTCTGATATCCTCCTAATATTTATGCATTTTTCCATTTATTGTTCTTACTTCTCTTTATCGATCTTACTATAAATCCATCAGTAGTTGTACCTTCTGATGCTGCTATTGCGGCTGCAATGACTGCCACAAGTTCATCATCATCTTCGTATACTTCTTCATCTGTACTCTTAGGTTCTGTGTTATCAATAATAACCGGCGCTTCTTTTTTCTTTTTGTTCTGTAAATTATTTACAACACCGAATAATGAGATAACAACAGCAAGGAAAGCAAGAACGATTATTACGGTTCCCATACCCATAAGAGTATTTAATGCAGCCTTTCCCATTTTTGATGCAAGACTTACATTCTTCTCTTCATCACCGGCATAAATACCGAATGACATCTCAACAGGCATCACATCATCATCTATAGACTTAAATGTTGCTGTCATTTTAACATCTTTCTTTTCAAAGTGAATTATAGATGTTACTTCTATACTATCATTATCTGCGTCTTCTTTTATATTACATTTTTCAATAGAAACAAATGAACCGATTTTCTGTTCTTTTACTTCTTTAAATGACTTAAAAGCTTCAAGCTGCATACCAACAGAATTATCTATATAATAATCTATTGCTGCATCTGATTTAGCAGCAAAAAACTGTGCTATACCTTCCATTGAGCTTTCTATATCATCATATTCATATGAAAAAGAAAGGTCAGCAGCATATGCAGTCACCGGTTTAACCGATATGATCGTAAAAATCATTGCAACTACCAATGTCAAAAGAAGAACGGATTTATGAATTTTCTTCATATCTACACCTCTTTCTACACTGTTCCATGCTTTTTAGCCGGTAAATCAATCCTCTTTGTAAATAACATCTCAAATGCTCCAATTACATACTTTCTTGTATCCTGTGGATTAATCATTGTATCAACATATCCGCGTCTTGCAGCAGATGTAGCATTTAACTGAAGCTCTCTGTACTCGTCGGCCTTTTTCTGTACTTCTGCATTGTTATCAGGGTACATTATCTTGGCTGCAAGAGTTGCATCCATCATTCCAATCTCTGCTCCATCCCATGCATATACAATATCAGCACCGAGTGCTTTACTGTTCATTACTGTATAAGCTGTTCCATATGCCTTTTCAACTACAACATTTACCTTAGGTACTGTTGCATCAGCAAAAGCGTATGTAAGCTTTGCTGCGGCTTTGGCAATCTTCTTCTCCTGACACATGCTTGCCTTAAATGCTGTTGCATTTGTAAGTGTAAGTACAGGAATTGAAAATGCATCACAGAACTTAACGAATTCAGCAGCCTTTTCACATCCTTTAACTGTAAGGAATGTATCAAGTTTTTCTGCAACTTCTCCGTCCTCAGACATTACTTCTTTTCTGTTTGCAACTGCACCGACTGTCATACCGTTTAACTTGATAAAACCTGTAACCATCTCTTTTGCATATTCTGATTTAACTTCAAAGAACATATTATTATCAGATATCTCTCTTAACGCATATGCTGTATCTCCTGCATATGCCTCAATGTTTTCATTAATTCTGTTCAAATCATCTGTACATTCATCATATGCTGTATTATCTTCATTATTTGCAGGCAGAATAGATACTAATTCTCTAATCTGTGCAATAATGTCATCTTCACTGCCGACAACGTCAGCATTTCCGCTTTCTTTGCTCTGGAAATCTGCTGATGCAGTATCACATTTCTCTGTATAATTTCCATCTATTGCGTTTGGAGAATTTACAAATAACTTTCCTTTTTCTGAATCCATGAATGTGAAATCAGCAAGCTCAGTAAGTACTGATAAACCGCCACCACATTTTCCAAATACTGCACATATCTGTGGAATCACACCTGAAGCCATTGCCTGTTTGTAGTATATCTCACCGAATGCGTTCAGAGCATCTGTTGCTTCCTGAAGTCTGATACCGGCACAATCAATAAGACCTATAACCGGTGCTCCCATCTTCATAGCCATATCATAAATACCGGCTATCTTCTTTGCATGCATCTCTCCTACAGAACCATTCATTACAGAGCTATCCTGGCTGTATACATAAACCAGATTTCCATCAATAACTCCATATCCGGTAATTACTCCGTCAGCAGGTGTTTCTTTACCAGACAAGTTAAAATCAGTATTTCTTGCTGTTACAAGACCACCGATTTCAACAAAACTGTTATCATCAAGTAAAGACTCAATTCTTCGCCTTGCTGATTCATTTGTTGTTGTACTCATTTTTGAACCTCCATTTTTCTATATTTAAATTAATCAAAATCTCTGCCGATTGTAATTGTATAATTAATTATGGAAAAAATCAAGTAAAAAACATGAATAAATACGCTTTAATTCCCATACATAAGTTTTCCGTCTTATATATTCACAGCTTTTTATACAATACTCTCTATATTTTTCAGAATTAATTTTGATAACCAATTTTCCCACAACTTGATTTTTCTTCACAGGTGCACTTATTTTCTCATTTAACACTTCCTTAACTTCTATTATATCTTTATCAGAAACTAATATATCCTCATATCCATAAGAATATACTCCCACGTTGTCATCTATGCCATCATCAACCTGTATCTCCCTATAGTACTCACTCCCATCAAAAATCTTTCTGTGTTCGTAATTATCATTTCCATAATTCATAAGTTTAATCGTATCCTGCCATTTATATGTCTTATGCGGGGGCCAGCCCGAAGCAAGCACTGCCGACACGAATTTCTTATCATCTATATAAATCGCTCCCACAAAACAATACCCTGCATTTCCGGTAAATCCAGTTTTAACCCCTACAGCTCCATCCATCATTCCCAAAAATGCATCTTTATTATTGACTGTAAAACTTCTTTTACCATCAATGTCTGAAAATGTATGTGACGGTGTATTTATCACTTCCATAAATGTATCATTTTCTAATGCATACGAAGCTATCAACGCCATATCATATGCCGTACTGTAATGTTCATCTGAATCGAGACCATTTGGCGTTACAAAATGTGTGTCAAATGCACCGATTGAGTATGCCTTTTCATTCATCATCCCGGCAAATCCTTCCACACTTCCACCTATATGCTCCGCAATTGCAACTGCAGTATCATTATGCGATTCAAGCATCAATGAATAAAGTAAATCCTTAAGATAATATTTTTCTCCTTTATTAATATTCAGCTGTACATCAGGCATAGATGCTGCATAGTCCGACACTTCCACAACATCATCCATTTTACCGTTTTCAATGGCAATAATACATGTCATTATCTTGGTCGTACTTGCCATAGGCAGCTTTTCTCTCTCATTTTTACCATACAATATCCTGCCATTTTCCGCATCAATCAAAACCGCTGATTTAGCATTCAGATGCATATCCTCATCGCCATACACCCGCTGTGCCAGACATACACCAATCATACATATAATTACAAATAACTTCTTTAACACTTCTCCCCCCACAAAAAATCTCTTTCTATAATTCTATGTATATATCAGAAAAAAAGACTTTCGCAATTTTATATAAGATTCAGGTGTCAAAAGGGTGCTACGCACCAGCCAAGCACAATATGTGTATTTGCAAGCTAGCTTGCAAATACACATACTTGTGTTGGCTAGTCCCCGTAGGGGCTTTTGACACCTTAATCATATAAACATATTGTCACATAACAAAAAAAGAGGCACCATAGCTCACACGCCGTAGTGCCTCTCCTAATAATCAGATTATTATATTATTCCTTAACAGCTGCAGCTCCAAGACCTTCTGTCTGTGCCTTCTGTGTTATTACAAAGAAGAATACGAAAGGAATTGCGATAAGTAATGCTCCTGCTGCAAATGTTGTGAACTGGTCTTTTCTATCTGTAACAAAGCTGAAAAGTCCAAGTGCTAATGTCTGCTTCTCATTTTCACCTAATACAAGTTTCGGGAAAATCCAGTCCATCCACGGACCTGTAAATGTTGTAATTGCAAGGAAGATAATGATTGGTCTTGCAATCGGCATTATAACTCGTGCGAAAATTGTAAGGTGGTTAGCTCCATCGATTCTGGCTGCTTCGTCAAGACTCTTAGGAATAGTATCCAGATAACTCTTAACAAGCCATGTATTATAAGGTACGTTACCTGCAACATAAACAAGTACAAGACCCCATAACTGGTTATAAGCACCCATTCTGTTGATGATAACATAGATAGCTATCATTCCAACGAAAGATGGGAAAATCTGTAATATAAGCAATGACATAAGCATTGCCTTCTTAAGTGCAAATCTAAATCTTGAGAAAACATATGCTGATAACGAACATACAACTATAGATGCTGCACTTGTGCAGATAGCTATAATAAGTGTGTTCTGGAACCATAATACAAAGTTTGTCTCATTAAACAAGTATGAAAAATGCTCAGTAGTAAATCCCTGTGCAAAAGGTATTATAGAAAGACCTGTTGCTGTATTACCCGGTGCAAATGCTGCACTTACAACGAACACGATAGGGTATAATACTATAAACGTAACAAGGAGTAAAAATACAACTACCAGCACTGTTAAAGCTGTAGCTTTTGAACTTTTTTTCATTATAATTCACCCTCCTTAAACGATTTAGTATTCATAAAGTTAAATATCGCAAATGGTGCAAGTACTATAAATACGAACATGGCAAGTACTGATGCGTTCTTGTAGTTCATATCGTCCATAGTCAGTTTGTAAATCCATGTTACGACGATATCCGTACCACCCGCTTTTGTTGTTGTTGATGACGCAACGTTTGGTGCACCACCTGTTAAGAAGTAGATAACACCGAAGTTATTTACATTATGTGTAAATGACATGATAATCAAAGGTACTGTTTGGTATAATACCATTGGTAATGTAATACTCTTGAATACCTGGAACTTATTAGCTCCATCGATAGCTGCCGCTTCAAATATATCTGTAGATATAGCTGTCATCTGACCTGCAATAAGCATCATGAAATATGGGAAACCTGCCCATAAGTTTACAAGTACACAAGTCATTCTTGCATAGTTTACGTCAGACAACCAAGGAATAGCATCATTTATAAGACCCATTGCCTCAAGTGTTCTGTTTACTGTACCTGAAGATCCATTCAAAAGATTCTTCCATACCATCATACTAAGGATATTAGGAATAGCATATGGTAAAATGAAAATTGCTCTGAAAACAGGAGCTATTTTTAACTTTGTCTGATTGAAGATAACTGCCATAATCATTCCACCAAAGTAGTTAGTGAATGTAGCACAGAATCCCCAGATAAGTGTCCATCCGGCAACACGTAAGAATGCTGATGACCACTCTGCTTCTCCACCGAACATGCCGATGTAGTTCTCAAGTCCAACCCAGTTTACTGAACCTCCCGGTGGGATATGGTCCGGATTAGACCAGTTTGTAAATCCTGCTGTTATTGAGAATATCAACGGAACAATAACGAAGAATACAATAAGGATTAACGCAGGTGCAAGACCAACGATAGGGAAAGCTTTTCCTAAAATTCCTTTTGTAGCATCTCTGTTATCAGCAAATTTTCCAGAAATGCAGTACTCTCTGTAATCAGCTAATGCACTTTTAACTGATAATACATATATAACAATAAAAATTGCTATAAATGCAAGTGCTATAATACCATCAATTAACATGAATGTTGACATCTGTCTCTCTGCAACCGGTATCATAGACTGATCTTTACCAATATGTACCAAATCATCCAATTTTGTTATGAAAAATGGAATAAAACATAAAAATATTACTTCTATAATAGCAAAGAATATACCCTTAACCCACTGTTTTAAATGAATAATATGTCCGAGGCCCATAAACAGTATAGAAGTAAGCATTACTTTTTTCTTATCAGAACCATCTGTAGCTAAAGATGTTCCCATAACCTCACCTGACTTTCTAAATTTGTTTATTTTTTCATTGACCGGCCTTACACCGGTCAATGATATTAACTATATTAGCCTTTCTTTGTTGCTGTCTGGTTTGCTTTATCTAATTCTGATAAAACTGACGCATCGTCATTGCCAACTTCACCATTCCAGATATTAGCATATGCTGAAGCAAACGCACTCCAGAACAAACTTGCCTGTGAGATATTTGGCATTGGGTAAGAATACTTAAGCTGCTCGTTCATTCCTGCAATGTATCCCTTCTCATCATCTACTTCGATATCAGCTGCAGGTAATGTTGTTGTTAAATCATAACGAAGTTTCTGCATCTCAGGTGTTGTAAGGAACTCAGCAAATGCTGCTGCTTCATTTGGATGATTTGAGAATGCTGAAGCATACATACATCTTACACCCTGGAATGTAATTGCAGGATGATCTGTATCAGGAAGACTTGGTATAGTTGTAATACCGAAGTTGATTCCAGACTCCTCAAATGTCTTAATGTTCCATGCACCTGTAATTGTCATAGCTGCTTTTCCTTCAAGGAACATAGCATCACAATATTTTGTAGAGATATCCTCTGTTGGCATGTTTACTGCCTTAGAAAGTTTTACGAATGTCTGCATCTGTTTAACAGCTTCGTCTGTGTTCATGCATGTCTGAGTGATATCATCACCGTTCATTCCATAAAGGTGATTATCATCTGTGTTTGTAAATAATACACTGTAGTATGCATTTCCTGCATCAAATACAAATGGATTTACATCCTTTTTATCGAATCCGTCGATGTATGTTAATAAATCATCCATTGTCTTTGGAACATCAGCTTCGTCTACAATATCTTTGTTGTAGAATAATGCAAATGTCTCAACTGAAACAGGATATCCATACATTTTTCCGTCTAATGTAGCACCCCGTGAAGCACTTTCGATTACATTCTTCTTAACTGTCTCGTCAACTCCTGCCGGAACTTCTGAAACATATCCACCTGCTACTAAAGCACCCATGATATTATGTGCTGCTGCAAAGAGGTCAGGTCCGTTTCCACCAGGTCCGTCCAATGCAATCTTTGTCTGTGCATCAGCTGACTCTACGTTTACATACTTAATAGTAATGTTTGGATAAAGTTTTGTGAATGACTCTCCTGCTGCCTTGATGAATTCATCAGGTCCACCTGTAGACTCCCATACTGTTAACTCAATTTTTGATTTTGTATCAATTTCGATACCAGGATCAAAATCCTTCACTTCTACAGCATTGCCTGATGAAGTCTTACTCTTACCGCATCCTGTGAACGCTGTCGCTGCCATAGTTACAACTAATGCAACTGCCATAATTCTTTTTTTCATAATTGTTCATACCTTTCCGAGCCGCAGACTTATATTCAGCTCTTACTTTTTACATTAATTTTGCAACAAAAGCTTAAATCCCTTTATGGCAAATAATTCTAGTTAATATTAACAACAAAAGCAATTCTGTCATAACAATAACTAGTAATTATTCCCATAAACTCTTACAATTATACTGCTTTTATTTCAAATGTAGTATATCATTCTGAAATAGTATTGTCAATATTATTCGTCATAAAAAAACCACATTTTTTGTGCATTTTGCATAATTGTACCAATTCTATATTTTCCAATTTTCAGCTTACTTCCAATTTATAAGAATTTTTTGTGTATTTTCACTTTAATATTTGTACATTTTTACACTTTCATCAGATATCCAGCTTAAGCTGTGCCTCCTCTTCTGCCTCAAGCTTAAACTCTTCTTCTTTAGCTTTATTGATAATCGGTAAATCCTCAAGTGAACTGATGCCAAACTGTCTTAAAAATTCTTCTGATGTACCGAAAAGTATAGGTCTTCCGGGCGCATCAAGCCTGCCAACCTCCATAACAAGATTATACTCTACAAGCTTATTTACCGCATGATCACACTTAACACCTCTTATCTTTTCTATCTCTATTCGGGTGATAGGCTGTTTGTATGCAATTATTGACAGTGTTTCAAGCAATACATCCGTAAGAACCTGTTTCTTAGGCTGGGATGCTACCTTTATAAGCTGTTCATAATATTCCGGATTCGTGCACATCTGAAATGCATTGTCAAGCTCAACAATTTTTATTCCCCTGTGTTGCTCAGAATACCTGTCCATCATATTGTGAATAATTTTTCTTGTTGTATCTTCGTCATGATCTATAGCCGTGGCAATTTTACCTATTTCCACAGAGTTACCCATAGTAAACAGAATTGCTTCTATGGCCGACTCTGTTTTTTCTATCTCACTGTTTTTGTTCATACATTTCTCCATTTCACTATACATTTAAATATTCAGGCCGCATTTATTATAATATCATCAAACACATTTTCCTGAATAATCACAATCTTTCCAACCTTCATCAGTTCAAGAACTGCCAGAAAACTTACAATAACATGCATTTTAGACTTTTGTGATTCAAGAAGTGAAAAGAAGCTCAGCGGTTCTCCGTTCTTTAATATATCTTCAATGTAATCCATCTTGTCCGAAAGATTTACCTCTTCTTTCTCTATCCTGCCAAATTTACTTCTTATCGGATCTATCTTATCACTCTGGCGTTTCATGACATCCTTAAAAATACTGTTAAGCCTGCTGAGTGTAAGCCCATCAAGTAATGCCTCTATATCTAACGGTGGTTCGTACTGTTTAACTTCCTTTGGAAGGCTTTCTTTTCTGTAAAAACTTCTTTCCGCATATGTATATCTGTCTCTGAGTTCATAGGATGCATACTTGTACATCTTATATTCAAGAAGCTGCTCCACAAGTTCACGTCTCGGATCTTCTTCCTCCCCTTCTTCATTCACTTCTCTCGGCAGAAGCATCTTAGCCTTAATATCAAGAAGAGTCGCCGCCATAACCATAAATTCACTGACAACCTCCAGATCATGGGTCTGCATCATGCTTATGTATTCCATGTACTGAGCAGTTATTTCCACAATATTGATATCATATATGTTTATCTTATTTTTATCTATAAGGTGTAAAAGTAAATCTAACGGGCCCTCAAACACCTGCAGCTTAACCTCTAATTCCATATATATGCCCTTTCCGTTTTCCTTGTTGCTTATACAAAAACCACAACAGAAACAGCACCAAGCTGTTTCCGCTGCAGAATTGACACTATTTCTATTTTACATAATTCTATAGGATATTTCAACGATTTTTTATTTTTTAATATCAATGAGAAATTTTTTTCCGGTCTTTACAAACGCGTTAGTGTATTTCATCTTCTTTACATTTTCCATTGCAATTATATTAGTACTTCCGATTTCACTGCCATCAATATAATAAACATATTTTCCCATCACATCACCTTTTTTTACGGATGCTTTAACATTTTTTTCTTTTATAATCTTCTTTGTTATACTCTGTAAATTTTCTCCATTCATACCCAGATAATTAAAATCACTTTCAGGGCTGCATTTTACCTTTTCTTTTACACCGCCATCTATTTTCACATACACCTTTTCTCCTGATATAACATCTGAATACAAATCACATTTGCCATATCCGTACTCAAGAAGTTTTATTGCTTCTGAAAATCTGATTTTATAATCCGGAGCAGCCATTATAACTGCTATCAGTTCTATATCGTTTTTCTTTGCCGTAGCACTCACACAATATTTTGCCAATGATGTGCTGCCTGTTTTGAGTCCCGTTGTCCACTGATACTGCTTTAAAAGTTTATTAGTATTTGTAAGTCCGAATTCTTTCGTTCCCTTATCAGTTGTATGAGTTATGTTTTCCATCCATATCGTTGAATAATTATGTATCTGGGGATACTTCGATATAAGCTCTCTTGACATTAGCGCCACGTCCCTTGCACTTGTATAATGATTTGTTGAATCCGTAAGTCCGCAGCAATCCTCAAAATTTGTGCTGTTCATGCCAAGTTCTTTAGCTCTTTTATTCATCATTTTTACAAATTCACCCTCTGTTCCCGCAATATGTTCTGCCATTGCTACACTGGCATCATTTCCCGACGCAACTATTATACATTTTATCAGTGTATCTACTGTCTGTTGTTCTCCTGTTTCCAAAAATACCTGTGAACCACCCATTGATTTTGCATATTCACTCGTTGTCACTATATCCTCTAATTTTATCTTTCCACTCTCAATATTGTCAAATATAAGGATAAGGGTCATTATCTTTGTAATGCTTGCAGGGCTTAGTTTTTCATCTGCATTTTTTTCATACAGGACATTTCCCGTTGTCTTTTCCATAAGTACTGCCGCCTTTGACTCAATTCCCAGTCCGTCATTTTCTGCCATGTTTTCCTGAACATTTTCATCTGTTGTTGCAGACACCGTCACTCCACCTGATACCATGGTCATACTGATTATTGCCATTAACACAAAAGCCGTTAATCTTTTTAACATAAACAAATCCCTATAGAAATATACTTATTATATTTCTATAGGGATTATTATATTTTATGACTATTTTATTCGTAATACAAACATTCTTTTGTTGAACTCAGTTTTGTATCTCCTGATTTCTGAGACACGATAAATGAATCAAGACTCTTAAGTTTGTCACATTTTATCTTTAATGTATTTTCATCTATATATTCTGTATCGTACTCATCTCCGTTCACATATACAACGCTGTATTCCGTGAAGTTCTCTCCTCTTACATATACTGTTCCATCATCCGCTTCTTCATCCTTTTCAACCTTATTTATGACAATGTCCTTTATTCCCATCTTAAGATCACTCGGATCATACGGATTTATTCCGCCATATACGGATTTTCTTCCATACAATATATCGTACTCAAGATTCTGAAGTCCACTAAGATACTCTTCCGTACCTCTGTATTTCTGATGGTACTGGTTTATAACACCTGTTGTTATATTTAATCTTGACATTACTTCAGATGAAAGCTGGAATGCCTCAAGGGTTTCATCCTTTTTCTCAAGTCCTATATTATCCCATATAACATATGTTGTCTGATACTGTGAACCGTTTACAAGCTCATCATCAGAAAATCCCAGTCCCGGAAGATGGTCACCATACATAACAAGGACTGTATCCTCACCAAGTTCATCAAGCGCCGTTACGAGTTCCTTTACAAACTGATCCATCTCGTGTATCTCGTTTGCATAGTATTCTATGGCATTTCTCTGACCTTCGTTATCAACACCTGATACTTTAATAACAGGATTTTCATACATAGGCTCTGTCGGATAACTTCCATGTCCCTGTACTGATATTGTATAAATGTAATCCTGTTCCTTTGTGGATTTTAATGTATCAATAATCTCCTGTGTGAGGAATTTATCCTTCGCCCACGACATAGGTGTGAATTCATTTACATGCATATACTCAATAGATGTAAATGTATCATATCCCAAATTCTTAAATACTGCATTTCTTCCATAAAATGTTCCTGTATTATTGTGCATTGCATGAGTTGCATAGCCGTTTTCCTTAAGATCATACGTGATATTCTCGCATGTTGTTTCCTTAAGTATGGTTTTGTACGGAAATTCTCCCGGACCAAAATCATCCAGATTCATTCCTGTCATAACTTCGAATTCCGTATTACATGTTCCATATCCGACATTAAATACATTTAAATATCCTGACGAATATTTCTGACACAGCTCCGTAAAATAAGGTATAGGATTTTCTGATAACTGAATATCTTTTACATTATTAAGGTTAAAAAACGACTCAAGCTGAATGAATATGATGTTAGGAGTCTTTTTCTCACCTGTGTTCTCAGGTTCTGTTGTAATCTTATCTACTATTTCATTTATTGTATCCTGTGAATAATCTGACGGTTTCTTTACTCCCGTGTTTACCAGACCATTCATAAAACAATATACAAACCCGTATTCATTGTAGGCTGTAGTAAGATTTGTAAATTCTGTAGACATAAATCCTGTGTCTATAGATATATTTATTGAAGCAAGCATCAAAACTATCACAGCCGCAACCACTATTGCATTTCTTACATAGTTAATCTTATATTTGACTTTCGGAACCTTAAGGAACACGAAAACAATAAGGGCAACTACCAGAACCACACCGACTACAACAACTGCAACCATAAGGGAGCTGAAGTATTTATTGATAATGGTAATAGCCGAATCAATAAGTTTAAGATCCGATGCATTGAAAGGTGTAACCCTCTGGTTAAGCAATACCATATTAACTATTCCGAATATTATCCATATAATCGATAATACCGTAAGGCTAAACAATCGCCTTCTTACAAGAATGGTAAATATAAGTACCGATAATATAATCATTGCATTACACAAAAATGGAACCGGATGTGTAAACATGTATTTAATTCCATCAATCACTGAACTTCTGCTCAATATTTCAATAATCAGATTAATAAATATCGGAAGCAGAATGTACACTAAAATGACTTTAATATTATTTTTATTCTTAAAAAAATCTTTTATTCTGTTCATAATCATTGCCTTTCTGTATTTTTCTAATACTAAACATAGAATATAGCACATTTTTATATAAAATACAAAATGAATTTTTTATGAACAATTATATTTAATATTTTTTCGCACCATTTTTACCTACAATCCACTTAATAAGCGGCTTTGACTTTGCCGGAGTTACGGTTATGCTGTATGCGTTTACAAGAATATCTTTTGCCACCGACAATTTATCCAGATCATTTGCATATAAAGTTGCTATGGCATCCCCTTTTTCAACCTTATCACCTACTTTTTTATGCAATACAACACCCACGGATAAATCAATAACGCTGTCTTTATTTTCACGTCCTCCGCCAAGCACAAGCGAAACTCTTCCTATATCCTCTGTCTCTATTTTTTCCACATAACCGGAAACTTCAGAATTTACATCCATAATTATAGATGACTTTACGAGTTTATCAGTATTATACACATATGTTTCGTCTCCACCCTGTGCTTTTACAAGCTCTGCAAGTTTTTTTAATGCATCCCCGTTTTTTACGCTATTCTCTAATCTCTCTCTTGCCTCCTCAAGGTCATCTGCCACCCCTGCCGCCTTTAGCATATAGCTTCCAAGGACGTAGCTTAACTCTAACAGATCATCCGGTCCCTCTCCTCTTAATGTATCTATCGCCTCTCTTACCTCCAGTGCATTTCCGACAGCATGGCCAAGTGGCTGATCCATGTCGGTTATAACTGCAATTGTATTCTTTCCGGCACCATTTCCTATATTTACCATTTCCTGTGCAAGAAGAATGGCATCCTTCTCCTCTTTCATAAAAGCACCGCTTCCAGTCTTTACATCAAGAACTATTGCATCTGCTCCGGACGCAAGTTTTTTGCTCATTATACTGCTTGCAATGAGAGATATGTTATCTACGGTTGCAGTAACATCGCGGAGTGCATATATCTTTTTATCAGCCGGTGCAAGATTTGCCGTCTGACCTGCAACTGCTATCTTTATTTCATTTACATTTGAAATAAAAACGTCCTCCGGTATGCTTACCCTGTACCCCGGAAAGCTTTCCAGTTTGTCAATCGTTCCCCCGGTATGCCCAAGTCCTCTTCCTGACATTTTAGCAACAGGTACACCACACGCTGCCACCATAGGTCCCACAACAAGCGTTGTCTTATCTCCTACGCCTCCGGTACTGTGTTTATCAACCTTGACACCTTTTATCTCTGACAAATCAAGCACATCACCACTATCTCTCATCGCCATGGTCAGATGCAGTGTCTCTTCTTCATTCATTCCCCTGAAATAAATAGCCATAAGAAGTGCCGACATCTGATAATCCGGTATGCTTCCATCCGTATAACCCTTTATAACATAGTCAATCTCTTCATTTGACAGTACGTGTCCGTCTCTTTTCTTTTCAATCAAATCATATATTCTCATACTAATCTCCATTCCACAGATGATTACATTTTAATTTTTTCCAGAAAACTGTTTCCGATACTGAGTTTTCCCACATCGAATATTTCCGAAATAGTCTGCCCGATATTTGCAAATGTATCACCCGTTCCAAGACTGCATCCGCTTTTTATACCTTTTCCGTATACAAGAAGAGGAATATATTCTCTTGTATGATCTGTACCCTTAAATGTCGGGTCGCATCCATGGTCTGCATTTATTATAAGCAAATCCTCTTCTGACATATTGTCAATTATTTCAGGTAATCTTGCATCAAAGTCCTCAAGTCCTTTTCCATATCCTTTATAATCTCTTCTGTGCCCCCATGTAGAGTCAAACTCCACAAGATTTGTGAAAATAAGTCCTTCTTTATCCTGTTTCATATAATCAACAGTCTTGTCAACGCCATCCATATTATCCTTTGTATGCACGGCATCTGTAATTCCGCATCCCGCAAATATATCTTCTATCTTTCCTACTGCCATAACATTATGTCCGGCCTCTTTCATTTTAACAAGAAGATTATTGCTGTCCGGTTTTAACGAAAAATCTCTTCTGTTTGAGGTTCTGGTAAAATTGCCATCTGTTCCGACAAATGGTCTTGCAATAACTCTTGCAACCGCATTACCCCCCTGCAAAATTTCACGGGCACACCTGCATATTCTGTAAAGTTCCTCTACAGGATAAACATCTTCATGGCAGGCAATCTGAAATACACTGTCCGCAGATGTATACACTATAGGTTTCTTTGTTTTTATATGTTCTACGCCGAGTTTCTTTATAATCTCTGTTCCCGATGCCGTACAATTTGCCAATACCCCCGGTACACCTGTCTTTTTTATAAATTCATCTATAACATCCTCCGGAAATCCATTTGGATATGTAGGAAATTTACTTGGAGAATATATTCCTGTCATTTCCCAATGTCCGATGGTTGTATCCTTACCGTTTGACATTTCCGCCAGTTTTCCAAAATTCCCGGCAGGACTTTCACACTTATCTATACTGTCAAGTCCTGATATGTTTCCAAGTCCCAGCTTAATCATATTCGGAATATTGAGTCCGCCATTCTTCTTCCACACATGTTCAAGAGTATTGCTTCCTACATCTCCAAATCTGTCTGCATCCGGCATTTCCCCTGCCCCAACACTGTCTAGAATTATCCATATAACACGTCTAAGCTTCATAACCATCTTCTCCTTCCATATGGGTATTTTTATATCTTATATTATACCACATTTTAGCATGATTGATAATTTGTAATTGAATTTTAAAATTATTTATATTATAATCCTTTACGACAAGGAGGAATCAGATAAATGAGTTTTCAATTTATAAAAAAATTACCAACTCCTGCTGAAATTAAAGAACAGTTTCCTCTTCCAATGAAACTGGCAGAGTTAAAAGAAGCAAGAGATATTCAAATCAAAAAAGTATTTAAAGGAGAATCTGATAAATTTCTGTTAATCATCGGACCATGTTCAGCAGATAACGAAGACGCTGTCTGCGATTATGTAAACAGACTTGCAAAAGTCAGTGAAAAAGTATCTGACAAGATAATCATAATTCCAAGAATATATACTAACAAACCGAGAACAACAGGTATGGGATACAAGGGAATGTTACATCAGCCCGATCCTGAAGGAAAGCCGGATCTTTTAGCCGGACTTCTCGCAATCAGAAAAATGCATATCCGTGTTATGGAAGAAACAGGACTTACAGCAGCAGACGAGATGCTCTATCCGGAAAACTACCGCTATTTTTCGGATATTCTCTCATATGTTGCAATCGGAGCACGTTCTGTTGAGGATCAGCAGCACCGTCTCACCGTCAGCGGAATGGAGATTCCTGTCGGAATGAAGAACCCCACAAGCGGTGACTTTTCAGTTATGCTCAATTCGGTTACAGCTGCACAGAGTGGTCATACATTTATATACCGTGCATGGGAAGTTAAGACTGACGGAAACCCTTACACACATACTGTACTTCGTGGAGCAGTTAACAAGCACGGTCAGTGCATACCAAACTACCATTATGAAGATTTAATCCGTCTCCATAATATGTACGAAGAAATGAATCTCAAGAATCCTGCTGTTATTGTTGATACAAACCATTCAAACTCAGCTAAACAGTATCTCGAACAGATAAGAATATCAAAAGAAGTTCTTCACAGCATGAGACATTCTGATGATATTGCAAAATTTGTAAAAGGACTTATGATAGAAAGTTATATAGAGCCGGGCTCACAGAAGATTGAGGAACATATATACGGCAAATCAATCACCGATCCATGTATAGGATGGGATCAGACAGAACGACTCATATACGATATTGCTGAATTGTTATAAGAAATTTGCTTATGAAAATCAAACGGACGTTACATTAATTTGCAACGTCCGTTTTTATGTAAATATTTAATTTCTCGGATGAGTACTCTCATATACACTTCTCAGTCTTTTCTTTGACATATCCGCATATACCTTTGTAGATGATATATCAGACAGTCCCATAAGTTCCTGTACAGACTTTAAATCTGCACCGTTAGCAACCATGTGTGCAGCAAACGAATGTCTTATACTGTGTGGTGTAATATCCGTTTTTATATCAGCCTTTATTCCATATCCTTTAATTATTTTCCAAAATCCCTGTCTGCTCATCGGATTTCCCTGACAGTTCACAAACAGTAAATCATTATCTTTTCCTTTTACCATATTGTCCCTGTAGTCATTAATATATATTGTAAGCGCATCCTTTGCAGCTCTTCCAAAAGGCACTATACGGTTCTTCTTTCCTTTTCCGTCACAGGATACATACTCCATGTCAAGATTTACATCAGAAACTTTAAGCAGTATCATTTCACTTACTCTCATACCCGTAGCATACAAAAGTTCAATCATAGCCTTATCTCTTACTGCCTTAGGTGAATTTCCTGACAACTGCGACAACAGACGGTCTACTTCTTCAACTGACAATATATGCGGTGCCTTCTTTTCTACAGGAGGTGCCTTTACAAATTCAATCGGTTCGTAATCAATTTGTTTATTAACCAACAGATAATGAAAATACGCCTTCATGGAAGCAATATTTCTTGATATGGTTGCCGGCGACATTCCATCCTTTTCCAGATTCAAAATATATGCGTTAATATTCGTAACAGTTATATCTGTTACATTTTCTATCCCATGTTTTTCCATAAAATTTATCATTTTAACCAAATCACGTCTATACGACTGTTTTGTATTTTGTGAAACCTTTCTCACATTCTCCATATAGACCAGAAATTCCTCTATACTGCTTTGCATACATACCTCCAACGAAACACCATTTTCTTTAGTTTCTCTATAAAAACCTCTCCACTAAAAAGTATACCAAATATCTCCTAAAAATCAAACCAAAACATTAATATTTATATATGCTTCAAGCATGCTCTCAATTATCAGTAAAACCATAATAACAGCTGCCTGTTTAAATGACTCCTTAACGCTTTCCGGACCGGGTCTGTAAGATTTAAAACATTTTTCCTTAAAAAAAGTCTCATTTAATCTCTCACACTGTGCAAACGTATATGTAATAAGTATTCCATACATAATGTAATATGGAAATATGGATGCCGGATACACAAGCAGTGCCCTGTAGCCGTATCTTAACGTCATCAGCGTCCCTACCATTGAAGATGAATAGCCAAGATACACCAGATATATACAATTAAACACTTTGCCCGCAATAGTAAGATTAAATAATAAAAT
>ERZ1034998.55-NODE-55-length-79436-cov-75.146068_pt1 | contig 79436 bp, 77 predicted proteins | sample MGYA00520621_ERZ1034998 | MGnify/ENA primary metagenome ERZ1034998 (study PRJEB33766, sample SAMN09781748) | gut metagenome | biome: gut microbiome | host: Homo sapiens | place: Madagascar | study: EMG produced TPA metagenomics assembly of the PRJNA485056 data set... | reverse complement strand
ACGTTTTTCTCAAAATCTTTCAAGGTTATTTCACTGTTCAGTTATCAAGGTTCTTTGTGTTTTGTTGCTGACCTGCAACTTTTACAGAATATCATGTCTGTCAGCTTTTGTCAACAACTTTTTTCATTTTTTTAATTCTTATCTCCCGCCGCAACAGGTGTTTCCTGCGCGGTGGAGTTTTATAATAGCACGTCATTTTCTGGATGTCAACACCCTTTTTTCGGTTTTTTTACACACTTTTTTCAGGCGGTTTATGGTTCCCAACAAAAAGCAATAGATATTGTGGATTCTGTTTTTTCATCCTACAATATCTATTTTCTGATATTTTTATGTCATTTTAAATTTTTTATACATTTTAGAAAATTCCGGTAAATATCTGTACCAGAAGATTATGCTGATAGAGAAATGCGAGGAACTCATTTTCTCCGATATATGTCACCAGCCGCGTGCCCCATTCTGTGGCTGCCATAATATGTATCAGATAAAATGCCACCCAGACTATAAGAAATCCTTTCACACCGCCTGCCAACATTCCCATGAACCGGTTGATTCCTTTCAGAACCGGAAGCTTCACCACCAGATCCAGCACATTCAAAATAATATGAAGAACCAGATATACCACCACATATGTCACTATGCAGGCAATCAGACTGATGATAAAATGCGTGATTTTTTGTGCCATTGCCTGATAAACTCCGCTATCTGCCAGTGCCTGATGGACCGCATCACTTCCCGCTTCTGCCGCTTTGTCCATAAGGGCATCCAGTTCTCCGCCACTGATACCATTTTCTTCTAACTGCTGTCTGGTCTCTTCGGACTTCTCCTGTGCTTCCCGGTCCAGCCGGTCCTGCGCATTTTTTTCCACATGCTCTAAGCATTTCTCCGTGATTCTCTCATCCAGTTCTGTGTTTTCTTCTATATAGGTTGTAATCTTTGGAGCTGCAACTGACACCACTGCAAGGGTGATAATCATTGCAAGCAGGGAGAATACTATTTTTATAAATCCACGGAAGTATCCCTCCAGGGCACATACTACCAGGATTCCAATCACACATATCAATAACCAATTCACTTCAGTCTTACCTTCTCTGTTGTTCCTTCCATTATAAATATATAACCATTCTGGCTGCCGTCTGAAATTACATCATACAGCGGTGTATCAAATGTATAGGAAAATTTCTTTACACCATATGTATTGTAAATCTGACACTCTGTGGCGTTCCGGATACAGATTTCTCCATTTCCAAGGAAGTCCACACTTTCATAATCCATGGTAAAATCCTTGCTTAATACATGTTTGCCACCGGTATTATAAATTTCCATATGGCGGCTTTCTTCTGTGCTTTCGGTATCGGATTCTGCCTGCACATCATTATTGTAAATGATGCCAATATAATTTTCACTGGTAAATACACTCTTTATTTCCTGGTTCAGCGCAATTTCATCATCCGGCTCCGGTTTCTGGGTACCTCTGAACAAAATAATTTTGGAATCGCCAAATGCCACCAGACGGTTGTTATCGGTAAATTCTATCTGAGGTATTATCACATCCGGATAGTCGAAGCTTCCTACCATATAATCAATCTCATTTTGTCCTACTGAGCCAAAATTGTAGAATTTGATTGTGCTGCATACTTCTCCATTATTGACCGTGAGCATGGACACTGCTAATTTCTTTCCATCATTGCAAAGGGAAATATCCAGCGGATAACCGCTTTTTTCTGTATAGAATGCGCCGGACACCAGATTTTTGCCATTCTGGTCATACATACGGATGTAATTCTCTCCGTCACTCTCCATCCATACTGCCACAACGCCCTGGTTGGCTACACTTATTCCGGAGATGTTCATCGGTGTCTCAATTTTGCCCTGCATTCCCGCCTGATTCATGATATAGATTTCAGTTCCGCCCTTATCTGCCAATGCCACATAATCCTCACAGACATCTGCCATTGGTTCTTTCATCTCATAGGTCTGGTTCCAGTACACTTCATCATTGGCGTCGGTATAAATTGCCCCATCGTTACTATATTTGATAAAACCATTTCCATATGCAAGAAACTGGCTTCCAGCAGTGTCCTGACGTTCCACGCTTTTTTCTACCGTGTAACTATTATATTTCCGCAATTTCTGAAAAAAGAAAATCCCCAATGCTGCAACAGCCGCCAGTGCCAGCAACAACAATATGATTTTTATTATTTTCAAACGATGTTTCCGTATTTTGGTATTCAGTTCTTCTTCGTCTGTTTCGATGGTACGAAACTGTGTTTTATCTGCCATTTCTGTTTCTTAACTCCTGCTGTTCTCTTCACTCTTCTATTGATTATAGCCTATATTCCATATTTCGGCATTATTTTTTTCTTATGGAAGTATTAATTTTTCGCCAACCTTTATATTATCGACATTTTCAATCCCATTTGCCGCACACAAATCTGCCACATGGGAAGCATCCTGATATATCTTTTTACTGATGGAAATCATGCTGTCTCCCGGCTGCACGATATAATAGCCCTGCTGCAATATAATTTCCGCCTCGGACCGGGGCTGTGTACTTGCGGATGCTGCCTGGTCAGATGTATTATCCGGTGCTGCCGTGTTATCCTGTGCTGCGGTGTTATCCGGTGCTGCCGTGCTATCCTGTGATGCCGTGCTATCATGTGATGCCGTGCTGTCCTGTGCTGCCGTGTTGTCCGCAACCTGTAAGTTTTGTGCATTCTCTTTTTCCGTTGGTTCTACCTGTCCCGCAAGGTCCTCGATGACCAGCTTTGTCTGGGTTTCCGTATCCGGTGCAGGGTCTGTTCCTGATGAATCATTTTTCTGTTCCATGACACTGACCGCAGTTTCTAGTTTCTTCATTTTCTCATAATTATTGAACATGCTGATGCCTACAACTATGATTGCAATGACCACCAGAAGACCACTTCCATAAACCAGTGAATGAAATGCCGGCAGTTGAAAATTCTTTTTTGGTCTGTTTAAGACCAGCTCCCGGTAGTTTTTTAATGCCTCATCCCGGACCTCCTCCGGTTTCACTTCCTGCGGTGTGTCTTTCCGCGATACTATCATATACTCCTGCATCGCCTGGTTGCGTTCATAATAGATATAATAGCCTTCTTTTTTATGAACGGCTCCATCTTCATATATGTATAGCGTTTCTTCTTTTTCCAGGGAATCCGACAGCAGCAGAAGTCTATTGTTTCCACCAAAGAAATTTTTCAGTATCCGTTCCAGTTCCGGTGTCAGGCAGGGTGCTGTCCCCTTCTCATCATAAAACCAGCCCAGCAGGGTGCTTCCGTCAAAATAGCGTTTAATTAAGGTGCATATTTCTGTCCGGATTTTCTCCTGAAAGACCGGAGCTGTCCCACAATATGCAATTTCCGGCAATTCAAATGCACCGTTTACATAAATGTTTGTATTTTTACCATACTGCTCGATTCTGCCCACCAGAATGCATACCCGCCGTTCATTCATTCCGAGAAATGCCGGATGCAGATAGGTGTATACATAATCTTCTATGAAAATGTGTTTTTCACCCTCTGGCGTCCCTATCTGGCGGAAATTTCGTGGAAACGTTGCCGTATCCTCCGCCTTCTCGTTCGTTCTTCTATTTTCTGTCACTATATTTCCTGTTGCGGTATTTCCTGCCGGTGCATTTCCTGTTGCTGAATTTTCTATTTCCTTCCGTTGTATAATCTCTATCACGTCTGCCGCCCCTTTCCTCTTGTCCTGGGACAACCATAACACAGAGGCGGCGGATTTTTTGCCATATCATGGATGGCGAAAAATGAAGTTTCTGACAGGTTTTTACGAAAAAAGCTGCCACTTTTTCAGTGACAGCTTTCCTTTTTGTCTTTTTTAGTTTTCTTTTACAAAGGCTTTTACCTTTTTGTAGATACTTTCTGCATCCAGTCCGTATTTTGCAATCAGTTCCGGTGCCGGGCCTGACTCGCCAAAGGTATCATTTACGCCAATACGGAGCACTTTGGCCGGTGCTTTCTCGCAAAGGACTTCACATACAGCACTTCCAAGTCCACCGATGATGGAATGCTCTTCTACGGTTACGACTTTGCCTGTCTTTGTGGCTGATGCAGCAACTAATTCTGCATCGATTGGCTTAATGGTATGGATGTTGATAATCTCTGCATCAATGCCATCTGCTGCCAACATTTTCTCTGCTGCTAATGTCTCGCTTACTTCCAGTCCGGTTGCAAAGATGGTAACATCTTTTCCTTCTTTTAAGACGATTCCTTTTCCGATTTCGAATTTGTAATCTTCGTTATCGTTAAATACAGGAATTGCAAGTCTGCCAAATCGGAGGTAAACCGGTCCTACATGTTCATATGCCGCTTTTACTGCAGCTTTTGCTTCAATATCATCACTCGGATTGATCACTACCATTCCAGGAATTTCACGCATCAGTGCAAGGTCTTCTAAGCACTGGTGGGTTGCACCGTCTTCTCCTACAGAGATTCCTGCATGGGTTGCACCGATTTTTACATTCAGGTGTGGATATCCGATTGCGTTACGCACCTGCTCATAAGCACGTCCTGCTGCAAACATTGCAAAGGAGCTCATGAATGGAACTTTACCGCAGGTAGAAAGTCCTGCTGCGATTCCAGCCATATTTGCTTCTGCAATTCCACAGTCCAAGAAACGTTCCGGAAATGCTTTCTTGAAGATTTCCGTCTTGGTTGCACCTGCCAAATCGGCATCTAATACTACAAGGTCTGTGTGTTCCCTGCCCAGTTCTACTAAAGCATTACCGTAGCTTTCTCTTGTTGCAATCTTCTTTACTTCTGACATAATGCTTCACCTGCTTTCTTCAATTCTTCCATTGCCTGTTCGTACTGCTCGTCATTTGGAGCTTTTCCATGCCAGCCCACCTGATTTTCCATAAAGGAAACTCCTTTTCCTTTGGTGGTCTTTGCGATGATTGCAACCGGCATGCCTTTTACTTTCTTTGCTTCTGCAAAAGCATTACGGATTTCTTCCATATCATTTCCATTGATATTGATTACATGGAAATTGAATGCTTCAAATTTCTTATCAATCGGATATGGAGAACATACTTCTTCTACCGTTCCATCTATCTGAAGGTTATTGTTATCTACGATTACAGTCAGGTTGTCTAAGTGATGTGCGCCTGCCCACATAGCAGCTTCCCAGATTTGTCCTTCCTGAATCTCACCATCACCACACATTGCATATACCTGATAATCCTTATCATCCATCTTACCAGCCTGTGCCATTCCTACTGCGCAGGACAATCCCTGTCCTAAGGAACCTGCAGACATATCAACACCCGGAATATGTTTCATATCCGGATGTCCCTGTAAATAAGAACCTGTATGACGCAGTGTCACAAGATCTTCTACCGGAAAATATCCTTTGTGTGCCAGTACAGAATATAATGCCGGAGCTACATGTCCTTTCGACAGCACAAATCTGTCGCGGTCTGCCATCTTCGGATTCTTCGGATCCACATTCATCTCTTCAAAATACAGATATGTCATAATATCTGCTGCGGAAAGTGATCCGCCTGGATGTCCGGATTTTGCACTGTGCAATGCCGTAACAATACTTTGTCTTACTTCATTTGCCTTTTTTTCCAACTCTGCATTCGTCATTTTACTTAACCTTTCTCATGAATAAGCTTGTTTGTATCCATTACAACTCCACACGTCCCTCTAACGCGCGAAGTAATGTTACCTCGTCAATGTATTCCAAATCCCCTCCCACAGGGACGCCGCTGGCAATTCTTGAGACCTTGATTCCGGTCGGTTTCACCAGCTTGCTGATATACATTGCTGTTGTCTCTCCCTCTAAGCTTGAATTGGTGGCGATGATGACTTCTCTTACATCACCCTCCAGCCGATGTATCAGCTCCTTGAGCTTAATGTCATTCGGTCCGATTCCAAGCATCGGAGATATTGCCCCATGAAGTACATGATATACTCCTTCATATTTTCCAGTTTTCTCATAAGCTGCCAGATCCCTGGTGTCCTCTACTACCATGATTACGCTGTGATCCCTCTGGGGATTTTTGCATATCGGACAGAGTTCATCATCGGTCAGGGTCAGGCACTCTTTGCAGTAGTGTATATTCTGTCTTGCATCTAATATGGAATGACTTAATTTTTCCACATTTTCTTCCGGCATATTCAAAATATGAAATGCCAGTCTCTGCGCCGACTTTGGTCCAATTCCCGGCAAGCCGGAAAGTTGTTCTATCAGACGGCTTATCTGGCTGCTGTAATAGTCCATTCTGTTTCCTCTTCTCCTTCAGCTGATTAGAATGGGAATCCACCGCCAAGTCCACCCATGCCGCCGGTAATCTTGGACATGGACTGCTGGGAATATTCTTCTATCTGGCGCAGTGCCTCATTGGTTGCTGCCATAATCATGTCTTCTAACATTTCTACATCATCCGGGTCAACTGCTTCCGGATCAATCTTTACTTTGGTTACTTCTTTCTTACCGGAGACTGTAACTTCTACTGCACCGCCACCTGCTGCGGCTGTTACTTCTTTCTCCTCTAACTCCTTGGATGCCTCTTCCATCTGGCGCTGCATCTTCTGTGCCTGTTTCATAAGGTTTCCCATATTTCCCGGCATTCCGCCCGGAAATCCTCCGCCTCTTTTTGCCATGTTTCCATTTCCTCCTGTATTTTATTCATCTTCAATGGTTATATCCATATTGATTATCTGTGACAAATCCACATAGGATTCTTCAAACGGACGATTCGACTGATTCTGCTGAATCTGAATCTCCACTTCTTTTTCTATATAATCAGAAATCACCTGTCGAATTTCATTTCTGTGGTCTTCCTCTTCCACGTAGCCTGCTGCAACCGGGTCATCCAATACAATCATCAGACGGTCATCTCCACCAAGACTTAAATGTGCCGACTTAAGATAGGTGCGTACCACGCCGCTCATCTTCGGCAGAATGGAATTCCAGTTCTTTACAATCTGTTCCACATCTTCCGGGATGGCTTTCGGCATTGGCGGACGGCTGACCGGTGCTGCTGCCTCGGCCGGCTGTGCTGCGGTATTCACCGGCGCTGCCATGGGAATCCCCTGCTCCATCTTCTTTTCCAGTTTTGCTAACCGGTCTGTAATGGAATCCATGTTGGTCTCCATTGCAGGTTTACATAATTTAATTATTGCAATTTCAATTAAGATTCGTTTCTGGGAAGAATATTTTACCTGATTGGACAGCTCGGAGAAAATCCGGATATACCGCATCAGCACATCTGCTTCTACCAACCGGGCTTCTTCTTTTAAAAGTGCCATGTTCTCAGAAGACATATCTAAGACTTCTTCCATATCGTCTGAGCCTTTTAACAAAAGCAGGTTTCTTAAATACCAGGTAAAGTCATTGACAAACTGTCCTAAATCTCTTCCCTCGATGACCAGCTCTTCTAACTGCGAAATGGCTCCTGCCACATCTTCTGCCAGCACTTTCCGCAGTAATTTGGAAAAGACTTCCGTATCTACCGCACCCAGCACCTCTAACACATGGTCATAGGTCAGCTTCTGTCCCAGATAAAAGGCGATACACTGGTCTAAAAGGCTTAAGGCATCCCGCATGGATCCGTCTGCCGCTTTGGCAATATAGCGGATTGCCCGTTCTTCCACTTCCACATTTTCCTTTTCCATCAGTTCCATCAGGCGGTCTGATATGGTCTCAATGGAAATTCTCCGAAAATCATACCGCTGACATCTCGAAAGAATCGTAATCGGTATCTTATGAGCTTCCGTGGTTGCCAGTATAAAAATGACATAGGAAGGCGGCTCTTCCAGGGTCTTCAACAAAGCGTTAAAGGCTCCGATGGAGAGCATGTGCACCTCGTCTATGATATAAACTTTGTATTTTCCTTCTGTCGGGCGGTATGCTACCTCTTCCCGGATTTCACGGATATTATCTACACCGTTATTGGATGCCGCATCAATTTCGATAACATTCATGGAACTTCCTGCCGCAATTGCTTTACAGCTTGCACATTCTCCACAAGGGCTTCCATCTACGGGATGTTCGCAGTTGACTGCCTTGGCAAATATTTTTGCGATGGTTGTCTTACCGGTTCCTCTCGTTCCACAGAACAGATATGCATGGCCGATACGGTCTGCCTTTATCTGGTTCTTTAAGGTTGTTACTATATGCTCCTGTCCTTTGACATCCGCGAATTCCTGTGGGCGGAACTTACGGTAAAGTGCCATGTATGACATCTATTCCATCCTCGCTTCTCTTAATCTCCAAAGCTGATTCCAATGGTCTTTGCCTCTTTAATCATCTGGCAGCCCGGGTCAACCGTCTTTAACTTGCCAGCCACATCCTTCAGTGGAACACGCTTTGTCTTATCATTAATCATCGCAATCATGTATCCGTAATCTTCATCAATGATCGCCTGGGCTGCTGCTGCGCCAAGCCGTGTACAGAGTGCACGGTCATATGGGCATGGACTGCCACCGCGCTGGGTATGGCCCGGTACGGTTACACGTACTTCGGTGCCACTGCGTTTCTCAATCTGGTCTGCAATCTCATAGGATACAGACGGATATTTATAATTCTTTAACTTCTCTTTGTATTCTTTCTTGGAAAGTGCTGCATCTTCCTTGGAAATAGCACCCTCTGCTACCGCAAGAATGGTAAAGCCTTTTCCATCCCTGGTTCTCTTATCTATTGCTTCGATGACTTTATCAATATCATATGGAATTTCCGGCAGTAATATGATATCTGCTCCACTGGCAACACCTGCGTACAGGGTCAGCCAGCCCACTTTATGTCCCATGACTTCTACGATAAAGACACGATTATGGGATGCTGCTGTTGTGTGTATACAATCAATAGCTGCACATGCTACATTGATTGCACTATAGAAACCAAAGGTAATGTCTGTTCCATAGATATCATTGTCGATGGTCTTCGGCAGATGGATGACATTCAAGCCCTCTTCCCGAAGGAGGTTGGCAGTCTTCTGTGTTCCGTTTCCGCCAAGAATTACCAGACAATCCAGTTTCAGTTTATGATAGGTCTGCTTCATTGCTTCCACCTTATCCAGCCCGTTCTCATCTGGCACACGCATCAGTTTAAACGGCTGTCTGGAAGAACCTAAGATGGTTCCACCTTTGGTAAGAATTCCTGAAAAATCCTTTGATGTAAGCAGGCGGTAATCACCATAAATCAATCCCTTGTAACCATTATAAAAACCGTAGATTTCCAACTCATCCACATTATGACTTAATCCTTTTACCACGCTGCGCATTGCTGCATTTAATGCCTGACAGTCTCCGCCGCTGGTCAACATACCTATTCTTTTCATTTGCTGCATCCCTTTCTTTGCTTATTGTTGTGCATACGCCCACACATCCAGAATATATTATAATATATTTTTTTTTAGGGTACAAGCTATAATGCCTGCTTAAGCAATTTATTTACAGGCAATTACTTTCAAGATATAATCCCATACTCTCTTTGTGGAAGAAATGCTTAATTTCTCCTCTGTGGTATGAATGGCAATCATATCGGGTCCGATGGAGACAGCATCCAGTCCGTCAATCTTACCTGCTAAAATGCCGCACTCAAGTCCGGCATGAATTGCTTCTACGGTCGGCTCTTTTCCATACATTTCCTTGAAAATGCGGACCATATCATCCCGGAGTACAGAATCCCTGCGGTATTCCCACGCAGGATAATTACCGGTATTGGTGACTCTTCCGCCAAACTCTTCTACCAGCGCAGCAATACGTTTCAAAAGATATTCTTTTGCGGTTCCCACTGCACTTCTTACGGCATACTGCAGAGTCAGCTTATCTTTTTCCAAAGTAAGGACACCAAGGTTTAAAGAAGTTTCTACCAGTCCCTTGATGTCATCACTCATACGAAGAATTCCATTTGGAAGCAGGTTGATTAAAAGCACTGCTTTTCTTGCCGCAGCTTCTGTTAATACTTCCTTCTCACAGTTTTCTTCTACTGTTACGGATATCTGGATATCCGGGTCACTTGTGGAAAATTCATGAGTGATTTTCTCTGCAATTTCTTCTATTTTATGGACAAGCTGTGTGGCATCTTCCTGTACCATAAGCTCTGCTGCACTTTCTCTTGGAATGGCATTCTGCTTATTTCCGCCGGATAATGCTGCTATCTGATAATGATATTCATCTTTTAATTCCAAAAGAATTCTTCCCAGCAAAATGTTGGAGTTGGCTCTTCCTTTGTCAATTTCCACGCCGGAATGTCCGCCCTTTAAGCCTGCCACATGAATAGAAACAAGATTTCCTGCGCTCTTTTCCCATTCTGCCGGAAGCTCACATACGGTGCTGCATCCACCGGCACAGCTTACCAGCATGATTCCTTCATTTTCAGAATCCAGGTTCAGAAGCTTCTTGGCTTTCAAGTGGGAAACATTCAGTGCTACGGCACCTTCCATGCCAACCTCTTCGGACACGGTACAGATAAATTCGATACGCGGATGCGCAATACTGTCAGAGTCTAAGATTGCCAGTGCATATGCAACTGCAATTCCATCGTCGCCGCCAAGGGTTGTTCCCTTTGCGCTGATATAATCTCCGTTTACTTCCAGTGTCAGTCCGTCATTTTCAAAATCGATGGTGCTGCCCGGTTCTTTCTCGCACACCATGTCCATATGTCCCTGAATCATCAGTGGTGCAACGTCTTCATAGCCCGGTGCTGCCTCTTTGATGATAATGACATTTTTTACTTCATCCTGATAATATTCTAAGTTCCGTTCCTTTGCGAAGTTTACCAGATAATTGCTGATTTTCTCCTCTTTATAGGATGGACGGGGAATATTGCTGATTTCTTCAAAATAATGAAATACCTCTTTTGGTTCTAAGCCTGCTAATACGCTCATTATGATTCCTTCTTTCTTAATTTATTCTCATATACGATAAAATGGTTGTTATGCAAAATCTTGATATACTGGGAGAGTCTCTCATAAAGAGGTTCTGCCTTGTCACCGAATCTTTCTTTTACCAGTGTGCCAATCTCATAGATGGTTCTCTTTCCATCCATCTGCTCCCACACGAAGCTGCCGAATTCATCCAGCTCGATATAGCTGTATTTCGGTTTCTTAAATAACACCTGTGCGATTTTGTTAAACACACCTTTGTTATGCATTTTTATTTCTATTTTGCCATCTTTGTTCTTATTACATTCAAATAATGTATTCGGACGTGGGATATAATCTAAATAATTGTCTTTTTTCTTTGCCATATTGCCTCCTGTTATCTTCGCTAGCAGTATAAAACATCTGCCGCCTTTTCGCAAGACGGCAGATGTAAGAACTACTTTATTCTGTTTCTAATTTTCTTTTTTCTTCTTTCCACGGATGAAAAGGATTAAAGTTACGGCAAGTAATGCAAAGAATACCAGTCCGCCAATGTTTCCTAAGCTGAAACCGAATATTGCAGATAAGTTAAATGCATCTGCAAAGGTCTCTCCCTTGAACGGAATGACTGCGCAGACTGCAAGGAGTATTCCTACCAGACCCTCTCCGGCAATCAGACCGGATGAATAAAGCACTCCATTTTCCACTTTGTGTTTCTTCTCTTCTTCAGATTCACCCTTCTTCTTATCGAAGTATAAGCGGATTAATCCACCAACGATCATTGGTGTGCTTAAGTAAATCGGAAGGTAAAGACCTACTGCAAATGGCAATACCGGAATTCCAAGGATTTCTACTACTACTGCAATACCAACGCCTGCAAATACCAGTACCCAAGGAAGGTTTCCGCCCATAACTCCTTCTACTACCATCTTCATCAAGGTTGCCTGCGGTGCAGGGATTGCTGAGGAACCATAGCTCCATGCTGCATTTAACAGATATAATACTCCACCGATTGCAATAGCAGATGCTGCTACACCGATGATTTCACCAACCTGCTGTTTCCAAGGTGTTGCTCCTACCAGATAACCGGTTTTTAAATCCTGTGATGTATCTCCAGCGATTGCTGCGATGATACAGATGACAGAACCGATTGCAATAGAAGCTACCATTCCAGGCATTCCGATGGTTCCGGTTGCTTTTAAAATCATAGTCGTGATAAGCAGTGTTGCAATTGCCATTCCGGATACCGGGTTATTAGAACTTCCTACGATACCAACCATTCTGGATGATACGGTTGCAAAGAAGAATCCGAAGATTACAATAATAATTGCTCCAAGAAGGCTTACCGGAACTGCCGGAACCAGCCACATAATAATAGCCATGATTCCAATCGTAAGAATTACGATATTTATTGGAATATCTTTATTGAGACGGCTGTTGTCGCCATTTCCTTTGCTTCCGTAGCTCTTTAATGCCTGACGGAAGGTCTTTGCGATAAGTGGCAGATTCTTTACCAGACTGATGATTCCGCCTGCAGCAACTGCTCCTGCTCCAATGTAACGGATATAGTTTGACCAGATTCCTGCTGCGCCAAGTTCAGATACCGGAACACTTGCCGGGAAAATGGTAAGGTCTGCACCAAAGAGTGCGATTAACGGCATCAGTACGAACCAGCCGATTACTCCGCCTGCAAAAATGTAGGAAGACACTCTGGCTCCACAGATATAACCAACTCCAAGAAGTGCCGGAAGTACATCCATTCCGATTCCGGAGCCTTTGTAAGATTTGATTTCATAAGTTACTTCACTTGGGAATACTTTCAAACCATCTGTAATGAATTTGTATGCTGCTGCAATTCCCAGACCGGCAAATACGGTACTTGCTTTTGCTCCGCCTTCTTCTCCGGCTACCAGTACTTCTGCACATGCTTTTCCTTCCGGATAAGGAAGCTTTCCATGCTCCTGTACGATTAATGCACTACGAAGTGGAATCATGAACATAACTCCGATGACACCACCGATTAATGCAATCAATGCGATTTCCACTAAAGATGGCATGCTTGTGCCACCTTCCTCTGCCCACATGAACAGAGCCGGAAGTGTAAAGATTGCTCCTGCTGCAAGAGACTCTCCGGCAGAACCGATGGTCTGTACCATGTTATTCTCCAGAATGGAGTCCCTTCTTAAAACTACGCGGATAATTCCCATGGAAATTACCGCTGCCGGTATGGATGCCGACACTGTCATTCCTACTCTAAGTCCTAAGTATGCATTTGCTCCACCGAAAATTACGGCCAGCAGGATACCCAGAATAATAGAGACTGGCGTAAGTTCCGGCAAAACTTTGTCTGCCGGAATATACGGCTTGAACTCTTTTTCATTATTCATTTGTCTAATCCTCCTACTTATGGTCACTATAACCAATATAAATAATATTATACGGGCATTTGCCTGGTCTGTCAATGAAATCTGCTTGCATCCGGCAGGAAAATATTGTATGATATATATGTTATTGTGCAAAACACTTTACCACACGAATCCAACAAAGTGTATGCACTCTTTTTTATCTGGAGATGTATCGAAGTGGTCATAACGGGGCGCACTCGAAATGCGTTAGCCCTCCGGGGCACGCGGGTTCGAATCCCGCCATCTCCGTTTCATAAAAAGTGCCGGTGGAATTTTCCACCGGCACTTTTTATACGCTCCGGCACCTGTGTCCGGTATTATTTTTACTCTGGCAGATCCGGTATCAGTTCCACATAAATCTGATCAAAGTATTTCTTTAATTCCTCCCGGATTCCATTTCTGATTCTGGTGAGGGACTGCATTGTAATAATATCATTGGGACTGTCTATGTATATTTCCACCCAGGTTTTTCGTCCGGTCTGGATGACATCCAAAAATTCTATCGTATAGGAACAGGTCTGCATATATTGTTCTGCTATGGAACGTATCTGGTCCATCACTTCCTGCTCCGGTGCAAAGAGCACCAGCTCCCTGAGTCCATGCAATATCATTTTCACCGGTTCTACAATTAAGATTAATGCCATCACAATTGCTACTACCGGGTCTATGTATGGTGCCAGCCATTCGTACGGTGTCTTCTGCAGAAGGAACTGTCCGAAGAATGCGGCGGATACGCCGAAACTGCTGACTACATCCAGTTTCCAGTTATACATTTCCGCTTTTACCACTACGGATGCATACCGTTTACTGAAATAATGAAGCAGAAAATAGATGATAAGACAGCCGGCAAACACACCAAACTCAAAGCCTGCAAGCTGGCTGGCATTTACCATATGTCCGCCATGCAGGATGCTTTGCACACTGTCGATTAAAAGCTGGATGGTAACTACTAAAAGTACACTGTACTTGATTACCAGAAATAAAGATTCCACCTGGGAAAACCCATATGGTCTGCGTTCCGTTACCGGCCGGTACAACAGTGGCACCAGCACCAGAAACGGTCCTATCATTATTAAATCTGTCACATCAAATACGCAGTCCATCAGTATTGCATGGGAGTGGCTGATATATGTCATAACTCCTTCTGCTGCTACAAAGAGTACACTTCCAATAAAGGACAGGTTTATCATTCTTTTTTCCAGTTTCATTTTACTGGCCGCATTCATTTCCTTAATTACCGGTAAATCTTCATTGGCTGTACGGACTATTTTTCGTTCCAGCATTTTCTTTCCTCCCATTCCTGGCTGTTCAAAAGCACATCAGATATATATTCTCTTTAAAAAATCACATCAAAAATCGTCCCGCCAGACGGACTGGCCTTAACTGTTATACTGCCATCATGCACTCTCACAATTTCATGAACCAGAGCAAGTCCCAGACCTACGCCCCCCAGTTCCCTGCTTCTGGATTTATCCACACGGAAGAATGGTTCAAACACGCGCTCCCGTAGTTCCTCCGGGATTCCGCTTCCTGTATCCTCTACTGACAGATAAACATGCTTTTCCTTCTGATACGCAGTAACTGTAACCTGTCCACCTGAATGATTATATTTTATTGCATTTTCAACAAGATTATATACCAGCCTGTAAATAAGAATATCACTTCCGACCATTGTTGTATTCTTGCATTTTCCAGCAAGCTTTATATTTTTTTCCTGTGCAAGAGGTTCCAAATCTGCCAGCACTTCATCAATGAGAGCGTCAACTGCAATTTTCTCATCTCTCCCCACTGTCTGAAGTTCGCTCATGTCAAGAAGTGTCTTTACCATCCTGCTGAGCCTGTCATTCTGTTCCGTAACCATCTTTATCGTCTGTAAAGTATCTGTATCATTGCCCGGATGTCTGGCGGAATTATATAAATCAAGCTGTACCTGCATTAAAGACAGCGGGGTTCGAAGCTCATGTGCTGCATTTGCGGTAAATTGTCTTTGTATCTCAAAGGCATCCGAAAGGCGTTCAAGCATTTTGTTATATGAAGCACTAAGCTGGTTCAGTTCTTTCACCTGATTCTCTTCTATCCGTGAATCTGCCAGATTCTGTGCCTGTACTTCTTCGATTTTATCCGAAAACTCTCTAATCGGTCTGAGGGCACGCCCACTTATAAAATATGTAGCCACTCCACCAAGAAGTGCCAATAAAGCTGAAATTATCAGGCTGCTTTTTTTGTAATCCGTCTTATTGTTATATACCTGGACCGAAAAATCATTTGCAAATTCGTCCCACTTGTCTTCCGGAATACTGATATATATTTCGTCTGATTCATTTCCATTCCCATCTCCCTGTGCATCAACAGTCTCCTGTAGGGAATCCATATAATACACACCGTTTTTATAGACCAGCATAGTCAGGCATCCACATATAACCGCAATATATAATGTAATGATACAGGTAAGCCTCCACTGCAGTGACATTCTTCTCATTTATCGGACTCCTCTCGTATTTTATACCCCTCTCCCACCTTGTTCAAAACCGGATCATAACCAAGCACGGACTTTAGCTTTCTTCTGAGTGACGACATATGCACTCTGATGGAGCCGCTAAAGCTATCCACGGATGCATCCCAGACATGCTCTATCAGTTCCTCTTGGCTGACCGGTCTGCCAAGATTAAGAAGAAGGTATTCCAGAATACCATTTTCTTTTCTTGTCAGGGGAACCATTTTCCCTTTTGCATATGCCTCGCGTCTTATCGTATTGAACTTAATTTCACCACTTTCCAGGCATATATCCTTCTGCACAAATTTTCTTCTTGTCAGGCTTCTGATACGTGCCTCAAGTTCCTGCAAATGAAACGGTTTTTCCATATAATCGTTTGCACCTGCATCCAGTCCCTCAACCTTATCGGCAATCTGTCCTCTTGCAGATAATATCAGGACCTTCGTCTCCTCATTTTTCTGTCTAAGTTCCCTTAAAATGTCCATTCCATCCATACCCGGCAGATTCAGATCCAGAACAATCAAATCATAATCCTCCGCCAGAATGCATTCCAGTGCCTCTTCCCCGTCATAGCAGGTATCCACCTCGTAACCGGCATCATACAGACTTTTTGCAATTGTGTCGCATATTTGTTTCTCATCTTCAACTATTAATAATCTCAAAAGCTTTCACCTGTTTCTTAACAAAAATTTTACAACTGCTATTGTATAATACCCAGGTCAGCAGGTCAATAAATTCAATAAATGAAAGGAGCAACAATATCTTGAAGTGTCAAAAAATATCTCAAATTGCCTTGCTTATCACCGGTATCACTATGGTCAGCTATGGTGCAATCAGAGGTGAAGCAGCTGCCGTACTTGGCAAAGCAATAAAATTATGTCTGGAGTGTGTCGGAATTGGATAAGAATAAAAAAATAATATCAAAAAGAGCTGCCGGAATACGTGGATGGATACAGGCAGCTGCCACGCTGCTTACTAATATTCATATTCCCAATTTATTCAAGGGTAAAATATATCAGGGCAGTGCTAAAACGGTATGTGTACCCGGATTAAACTGTTATTCCTGTCCCGCTGCATCCGGAGCCTGTCCTATCGGAGCTTTTCAGGCAGTTGTCGGTTCATCGCGATTTAAATTTTCATACTACATAACAGGATTTTTTATTTTACTCGGTGTGACACTTGGGCGATTTATATGTGGTTTTTTGTGTCCGTTTGGATGGTTTCAGGATTTAATCCATAAAATTCCCGGGAAAAAATTTTCTACAGCCCGGCTGAAGCCACTAAGATACCTGAAATATCTTATCCTTATTGTTTTCGTTATACTTCTGCCAATGTTTGTAACGAACTCCATTGGGATGGGGGATCCGTTCTTCTGCAAATACATTTGTCCTCAAGGTGTTCTGGAAGGGGCTATACCTCTTTCACTGGGAAATGCTGCCATACGATCTGCACTGGGAAAGCTTTTTTCTTTTAAATGCCTTATTTTAATTACAGTTGTTGTGTTAAGTATTTTGTTTTACAGACCCTTCTGCAAATGGATTTGTCCTCTCGGGGCAATCTACTCACTGTTTAACAAGGTCAGCTTTCTTAAAATTAAGGTTGAAAACAGTAAATGTGTCGGATGCGGTCAGTGTTCCAATGCCTGTAAAATGGATGTTGATGTGCTCAAGACCCCAGATCATCCGGAATGCATACGATGCGGAGCATGTATAAAAGCCTGCCCTAAAGATGCCATCCACTATCAGTTTATGGGCATGCCATGTGAAAAGAGAGCCTCCGCAGACCACAATATTCAAAAAAGTAACCATTAATTTTATTATCAATTATTCAAATTCAAAGGAGAAATTATTCATGAAAACAAAAAGAACCGTTATTTCTATTTTTACCCTCTGTACAGCATTATTGTTTACAGCTTGTAGCGGAAAAGGAACTTCAAACACAGAAGCTTCCCGCGATACCCAGACCGAAGCCGGCTCTGAAGTTTCCGGCAGTTCCAACACTACGCTGGATGATTTATATCAGCAGGAGAATCAGCTCTTTGCTGATCATGAAGATGCATGGAACAAAGTATTTGGCATGATGAATAAAAGTACTGCTGATCCAAGCGGAAATTACGCCGACTATCTGGCTGCCACCGTCGAATCAAATAAAGACTCATTTACAGAAGATGAATTAAAAACTCTTACAGATGATATTGAAACGATTCGAAAAATCGAGGAACAGATAGCAGCAATTGAAAAGGACAATACAGCATCTGACAATGCCTCCCAGAAGGATAATTCTGACGATACCTCTCCTTTCAGGAATTTCTCCGGTCAGGATTATGATGGTAATTCTGTCGACGAAAGCCTGTTTTCCGGAAATGCAGTAACTGTCGTTAATTTCTGGTTTACCGGCTGTAAGCCTTGTGTTGCCGAGCTGTCAAAGCTTAATGAATTAAATGATACCATCAAATCCATGGGGGGTGAAGTAGTAGGAATCAATACAGAAACCTTTGACGGAAACGAGGATGCCATCAAAGAAGCTACAGCTGTTTTGGAAAGCCAGGGGGCAGCATACCGCAATCTTTCCATTGACTCTGCTTCAGATGCAGGTAAATATGCTTCTGATATTATGGCATTCCCTACCACAATTTTAGTCGATAGAAATGGTAATATTGTGGGCAATCCGATGCTCGGTGGAATTGATAATCAGGACAACTACGATACCCTGATGAAACAGATTCAATCTGTAATTGATGCTGACAGTGCCAATAAATAAAACGCCCCTGTGGCTGCAGTTCCATTGCAGTCATTCTGGTTATATGATATCCGCCGCCCCATCGTCCTTTTCCGAACGATGAGGCGGCGGTTTTTTGCCAATTACATCTATCTGATTTTTACTCCAGCTCCACATAAGTTGTAAAATATTTACTTCTTTACATATTTTTCTTTAATGTTCCGAGATATTCTCCATTACAATAAACAAAGGGACCTGCTTCACCCTCTTCTCCAAAATATTCCGGTCTTAGCGACATAATATCGAGCAATTCATCCATATTATGCACCTTTGTTGCCTGATACGGCTGTTCAAAAGCGATTTTTTCTATAAACAAATAATAGTCACTGTACTTTATCAGAACACCGGTATGCCCCACAAAAACAACATCCGAGTATGGGTCATATATTACTATGCTAAGAAGAGAGAGCCTGTCACTATCCACTTGAAATCCATAATGTTTCCAGCTATCGGAAAATGTATTTTCCGGGTGACTGCCATCTGTTACACTTTTTTCTCCATAGAGTGTGGTGAACATATTTTTATTCTCTTTTATGCTTTCATACCTGTCCACATTATCTATTGCTTCTGTATCAAACATTAAGTAGGTACCCTCATAGCTGTCTTCTGTCGATTCTGCACGGAGCACACCATCCAGCAGAAGAAACGCTGTCATTCTGCAATCAGCATCCGAATAGTCATGGTTCTGTTCCCAGCCATCCATACATTTTCCAATATCTGCTTTCATTTTTCCGGGATCTGACCAGCTATCCTCCAGTCCGGCATTTTTTCCGGCAGTATCCGCGAAATCAGTCGTCCATTCCCGAAATGTATCTACATGGGAAGCTCCTGCTGATTCCAGTTCTTCACAAATCCCGGCAATGGTGTCTTTTCCTCCCATATATGTTGCAGCCGGCAGCTCCTGATTCTGCGATGCTTCTGTACAGGCACACAGCAGCATGGACAGGAATACCATTGCTGCTGACAATCTCATTGTTATTTTGATTTTATTTTGCCTTTTCAACAGATAATACCTCTCCCTCAAACGGATCTACCTCAGAAATTGTTCCTGTATATTTTACCGTTACAGTATCTCCATTGCTGACATTTTCCAATCCCTCCGGTTTTTCTTCAAAAGTAAAACTATACGGAATATCATTCTCATCTGTCACAACAAACATAAAATCCTTTATCTCATCAATGGTTCCTGTTAATTCCTTTTCTTCTGCTGTTCCTTCTTCTTTTCCCTCTTCGCTGTTATTTGTGATTGTATTATCCTGCTTCACCTCTGTCTGGCCACATCCTCCAAATAATCCAGCCCAAAATACCATTCCCATTACAATTGCGATTAATTTTTTCTTCATTATCCTATACCTCTTTCTTTTTTATCATATTTTACAGTCTTTAAAATACATCCCTGTAATGCCGCTTTGTAGAATTCCAGTCCACCATCAGTACATAGAACACTCTGCCGTATCGTCCATTTTCCACAATTCTGCCATGGTCAAGCACCCTCAGTGAGGTTCCATCTGCTTTTTTCAGATGGAAGTGTACATAATCATTGGAATGTCCTCCCCCTATCTGCTGCCAGATACTTTCTTCAACCTGCTCTCTTTCTCCTTCTTCAATCAGGTTACGGAAGCTTCCTTTTGTATACTCCTGCAGTTCTGCCATGTTCCTGCATCCGGTGAGACGGATCATCTCATGGTTCGCAAAAAGAATTTCATCATTTTCTTTATTTGCTTTATAAATAATAAATGCTCCCGGAAGATTTTCCGAAACATCCTTCAATGCAAATCCAAGCTGCTTTCTGATTTCAAGTCCAATTCCTTCCCTGTACTGAAGACAGCCATTTTTCCCGTCAAGCTTTACTTCATAAAGTGCTGCATCTGCACAGCGCATCAACCGTGAATAATTTTTCCCCTGCAACGGATACTCTGCATATCCCAAGGAAATAGTATATGTCACTTTTTCACCTTCATACCAGAAAGAACGCTTCTTTTTTGTAAACTGCTCCAGTTTCTTCCTTACTTCTTCGCCGGTGCAATTATCTAAGAAAATGCAGAATTCATCCCCGCCTTTCCGTCCAAGCACAGCATGTTCCGGGAACGATTTCCGCATGCTTTCTGCTAATATCTGTAATGCCCTGTCTCCGGATTCATGTCCATACATGTCATTAATGAATTTGAAATCATCAATGTCAAACTGTGCTGCCACGCAGGAAGCTTCCGGATACTTTTTCAAATACTGTCTTACCTGCTCTTCAAATCCATGCCTGTTATTGATTCTGGTCAATACATCAGTTACAGCCAGCTTTTTAAATCTATTTTTATGCTCATTCAAAGCCAGAATCATAGAGACAAGTCCCGTCAGCAGCAGAACAATCAACAGTCCGCCAGCCAGCATTCCATAAAGGTGCTCATGATTCGACCAGCCTGTCTTCGGCATGATTTCCAGTTTCCACCGGTTTCCAGCTGCTTCAAATTCATAAGCAACCGGATTCGTCAGAATTGCTCCTGAGCTATATACTTCTTCATATGTTGTATCCCATGGAGAAACGGTCTTTGATAAAGTATAATCATAGTCAAAATCCGAAAGTGCTTTTAATGAATCTGAAAAAATAGCCGGTACACGGATAATTACAATGGCAAATCCCCAGAATTCTTCTTCTCCGTTTTCATTTTTCAGGTATATCGGATTTCGTATTGCCATTCCATATCCACCCTGCTCTAATTGAAACGGTCCCTGCATAATTTCAATATGGTTATCTCTGGCATAACGGGAAATTTCTCCCCTGTCTGCATCATTGAGCAAGTCGATTTTTCCGGCTTCATTGCCATCTTCCGGATATACCTCTGTTACTACACCATCCGGTGCAAGCTGGATACTCTGGATGGAATCCGTCATCATATCCTCTGCCACCTCTGAAAATTTATTAATCCTGCCATTTTCACTGACCAGAAGCTGCTTTAAAGCATTTGTAACTCCAACTTCCTGCATAATATCAGACTTTATCCGCTCAGAATATACCATTGCATTCAGATTCGCCATTTTTCTGCTATTGTTCCTCTGTATATTTCCTACTCCATATAATACAGCTCCCAAAGCAGTCATCCCAAGCAGTAATACCATGACTGGCAATATTATTTTTCTCTTTTGTATCCGCATTTTCTGTCCTCACAATTACCCGAAAATCTTATTTCTCTTTTCATTCTGCTTCCTGTTATCAGGTATGCACTGAGTATAAACCCAAAACTCGGAACGCACAATATCAAAACAGCCGGACTTCTCCTTGTATCTGCGTCTTACTGAAATGCCACCACTTCGTAGCCTGCCGCCTGCGCCGCATCAATAAATCTTCCAAGAATGGCTGTATTGGTGGTAGACTCCGCATGTAAAAGATAAATTGCTCCCGGATGCATCCGGTCTTTTAATTTCTGTAATGCTTCTGACTCGCCTGGCTGGTTATTCACATCATAGTCCTTGTATGCAAAGCTCCAGAATACACTCTTATAATTGCAGTTGTTGACTACTGCTAAGGACTGGTCACTGAATTTACCCGCCGGGAACCGGAACAGGTGCATATCATAGCCAAAATTATCCTTAATATACTGATGGTTCTCCATGACTTCATTTTTCTGCTGCTCCAGGCTCTGGGATGGAAGACCCTCAGACGGATGGGTCACGCTGTGATTGCCAATCTCATGGCCTTCGTCAATCATCCGCTGCACCAGCTCCGGCTGTGCCTTGGCATATGGCTCTGTCACAAAAAAGGTTGCCTTTACGCCCTTTTCCTTTAAAGTATCTAAGATTTGCGGCGTACATCCATATTCATAGCCTTCATCAAAGGTCAGATAAATCTTCTTTTCATCTGCTCCGATAAAATTTGCCTGATAGTCTCCGTATTTTTCCTGATAAGAAACAGCTCCAATCGGCCGGTTCTCTTCATCAAAATTCACGCCCTGTCCCCAGTTCTGACAGGTTCCATCCAAAGCTTCCACATTGGCAATCTGCTGGTTGGTGATAACTTCGCCCACATTTTTCGTATCCTCCGCAGTAGTACTGTCTTCTGTGCTGCTGGAAGCGCCATCTTCTTTGGTATCACCGGAGGCAGTATCTCCGGTGGTTGTATCTCCGGTGGACGTATCTGCTTCTGTAGTTCCACCTGTTCCGTCACCATGGTAGGTCTTATATGTAGCAATAATGGCATCTCCAATAGCCGCCGCATATGCTTCCTTATTATCATCAAAAAGCTGATTGTCTTTGGCATTATTCATAAATCCCATTTCAACGATACAGGATGGCATATGGGAATGGCTGTTTACATAATAATCCTTTGAGCTGCTCTTCTGGGTTCCTTTTTTCACATCACGGTCGCGCTGTACACCAACTCCGGCTAATCCCTGCTGGATATTTCCGGCAAGTTCCATGGTCTCTTCATTGGCTCCACTGTATACCCATGTCTCTACTCCATATCCCTCTCCGGTATTCCGGTGCAGGGATACATAATAATCTGCTTCCGCTTCATTTGCTATATCACATCTCTCTGACAGTTTTAAGAAGGTATCATCACTTCGTGTCATGATGACATTCACATCTTTTTCCTGCAAATAACTCTGTACGGCAAGTGCCAGGGCAAGAGTATCATCCTTCTCATAGCGGTTCTTATAGTCAGAACCATTGTCCTTTCCGCCGTGTCCCGCATCAATGCACACCGTCAGTCCCTTCTTATCCGGTTCCTTCTCCTCTTTATCTCCGGACAGCTTTTCCAGTATACTGATGGTATAGTCTCCATTCCCATCTATAATAGGAAGATGTTTTTCCAAAACACCGGTCAGAAGGTTTACGATTCCCAACACTAACAGCAATATCAGTACACAAAAAGCTGCTGAAATTGCATTTCTTATTCTCTTTAATTTCTTTCTTCGTTCTCTTTCTCTTCTTGTAGACAATGTTTTTCTCCGTTGTTTCTTATGTTTTCCGTAATTGCTTACAATCTATTTTCATTGTAAAGCAGCCCCCGCGGTGGGTCAATTTAAGATTTCTTAAATTTTTCTCATAAATTGGTTTAATCCTGTTTTAATCTGTGTTAAATTATGATTTAATCGCATTTGATATGGTAATGTGTTAGTTTGTTAAAATTTTTATTTAAATTATATTTGCCACTGCATATTTCCGTTGAGCGGCTATTTTGTCTATTTTCATTTTAAATATTGGTACTCTTTTTGCTTTTTTTGTGATTTTTTGGACAGTTCTTTCCCCTTGTCCCTAATCTATAGCTTTTTCATTTTTCCGATTATATAATCAGACTAAACAATATAGAAATTGCCTTTTAAGGAGGGGTACCATGCGTATTTATAAAGCAAAGGATTATAATGAAATGAGCCGCAAGGCTGCTAATATTATTTCTGCACAGATTATTATGAAACCGGACGCTGTATTGGGACTTGCTACCGGTTCTTCCCCAATCGGAACTTACAAACAGTTAATCGACTGGTATAATAAGGGGGATCTTGATTTCAGCGAAATCCGCAGTGTCAATCTGGACGAATACAAGGGACTGGATGCTTCCAATCCACAGAGCTACGCATATTTTATGCGCCACAACCTGTTTGATTCTGTTAATATTAAACTAGAAAATACCAATATTCCAAACGGTCTGGAAACAGATATTGAAAAGGAATGTACCCGTTACAATAATATCATCAAGAGCTTAGGCGGCATTGATTTACAGCTTCTTGGTATCGGAAACAACGGACATATCGGTTTCAACGAACCGGGCGAAGCTTTCGAAAAAGAAACCCACTGCGTAAAACTGACTGAAAATACCATTCAGGCAAATGCACGTTTCTTTTCTTCTATTGGCGAAGTGCCTACCCACGCTTACTCTACCGGTATCAAAAACATCATGCAGGCAAGAAGCATCCTTCTGATTGCTTCCGGTGAAGCAAAGGCAGAAGCTATGTATCAGGCCCTGTTTGGACCAATCACTCCAACTGTTCCTGCTTCTATCCTGCAGTTACATAACAACGTATCCATCGTTGCTGATGAAGCAGCACTTTCACTGATTATTAAGAAGAATCTGATTTAAGGGGGTATTCGAATGATTATCCGAAACGGTCTTGTATGGGGTGATGACTTCGCTTTCCATGAAAAAGATTTATATATCGATGATGCTACACATACAATCGTAGATAAACCCGTTTCCGAACATGAGGAAATTCTGGATGCAAAAGGCAATTATGTGATTCCGGGACTGGTTGATGTGCATATCCATGGTGCAAAGGGTCATGATTTCTGTGACGCAAATACAGACGGACTTTCCGATATTGCAGCTTACCTGCATTCCTGCGGTGTTACATCCTTCTGTGCAACATCCATGACTTTACCGGAAAACCAGCTTATGGAAATCTTTGAAACTGTTTCCGGTGTACCGGATGATGGAAACCATGCTTATGTAGCCGGTATCCATATGGAAGGACCTTTCCTTTCCCCGGCAAAGAAGGGTGCTCAGAAAGAAAGTTACCTCTGCAGCCCGAGTATAGACGTATTTTGCCGCTTGTCAGAAGCATCCAGTGGCAAAATAAAGTTAATTACCATTGCTCCGGAACTTCCGGGAGCAGACAAATTTATCGAAAAATTCCATGATGAAGTCGCTATTTCGCTTGGGCACTCTACTGCTTCTTATGAAATTGCCTCAAAGGCCTTCGCAGCAGGTGCCAGCCATGCAACACATCTGTTCAACGCCATGCCGGCATTCCATCACCGTGACCCGGGTATTGTGGGTGCCGCTGCTGATGCCCCACATGCAATGGTGGAAATTATCTGTGATGGCATTCACATCCATCCAGCCGTTATCCGCAGCGTATTCCGCATGTTTGGAGATGACCGCGTCATCTTAATCAGCGATGCCATGCGTGCAACCGGAATGGCAGATGGTACTTATGAACTTGGCGGACAAACTGTATACAAAAAAGGCCGCTTTGCAACCCTTGCTGACGGAACACTGGCTGGTTCTGCCACCAACTTATTCGACTGTATGCAGAATGCCTTAAGCTTCGGTCTTCCCCTGGAGTCCGTTGTACGGGCAGTAACCTACAACCCTGCCAAGAGCATTGGAATGGAGAAAACCATCGGCAGCCTGACCCCGGGTGCAAGAGCTGATGTACTGCTGTTGAATAAGAAATACGAATTAGAATGCGTATTATAATTATTTAATCAGCTTTTAATTATTTAGTCTCCCCTTTCTTTTTACTGGACTTTGTGTCTTTTTCAAAGTCCAGGAGAGCCCTTTGGTTCTCGCAATAAATCAAGAAAAGCCTCCGTCCCAGGACGGAGGCTTTTCACTTACTTACGAGAGAATCTCGCAAAGCATGTTTCTTAATTCATCTGATTCTTAGTCTAATATCATCTGTACGCAGCCGTACATTCCGGCATCATTTCCAAGGGATGCCAGTGCAAACCTGGTGTCCTTGCAGGATGCAAATGCATGCTCTTTGAAATGTTTTGCTACGGTATCAATTAAAATATCTCCTGCCTTGGATACGCCGCCACCGATTACGAATACCTGTGGGTTAACGACACAGGCAATATTAGATAACGCCATACCAAGTGTCTCACCTAAGATTTCTACCGCCTCTAATGCCAGAGCATCTCCTTTTTTTGCCTCATCAAAGATATCCTTTGCTGTCAGCGGTTCAAATCCGCGTAAGGAAGACTCAGCATCTTTCTCAGCCAGAAGTTTCTTCGCCATGCGGACGATTCCGGTAGCTGATGCGTACTGCTCTAAGCAGCCATGTCTGCCACATCCGCAGGTATCTGTTTCCTCTGTATTAACGGTAATATGTCCAATTTCGCCGCCTGCTCCGTTTGCACCCGGAATAATTTTGCCATTGTGAATGATTCCGCCGCCAACACCGGTTCCAAGTGTAACCATAACGACTCCGGTGTAACCTTTTCCACCGCCCTGCCACATCTCGCCAAGGGCTGCTACATTCGCATCATTTCCTACTTTAACCAAAAGACCTGTCTTACTGCTTAATTCATCGGCAACCTGAACCTGTCCCCATCCGAGGTTTACACATACGGAAACAGAGCCATCTTCTAATACAGGACCCGGAACACCTACGCCGATTCCTTCCACATCTTCTTTTGCAATGGATGCTGATTTCATTTTCCCGTCAATGGATGCTGCCACATCATCTAAAATATGTCCGCCATTATCTGCCTTGTTGGTTGGGATTTCCCACTTATCCAGCATTTTTCCGCTGGTCTCAAATAATCCGATCTTACAGGTGGTTCCACCAATATCTACGCCAAAACCGTACTTCTTCATCTTTATCTCCTTTATTATATTAAATTTTCTTCTCTCCGACTTTCTTATGAAGAACCCTTATCTTTATTATATTATAATTTTTAATTTTTTGCATTAAAAACCGAGCATCCTGTTTTGAATCCTCGTTGCAAACGTTACCTGAACAGCCAACTCAGTCCAGGCGACCTTACGGCACACAGGAGCTTCCGCTTAGGGCTGCTTCATTCCTGACCTGACCCGGTTCACAGATTCCTGTTGCGTAAGACCCAGACATCAACGCCACTTATTCAGGGCTGCTTTACAATTTCAAACCCGAGACAGGATATCACCCCAGCTATAGCGGATTGCTGGTACAGGGCACCGCTGCCACCCCGGCTGCTCGGAATCTAAATTATAGCCTATTTTGTGCCGGATTGTCAAGGTTTTGCCTTCATTTTCTGCTGTTTCTTCTTCTCACGCAACCGCCTGAAAAATTCAGACAGCATGTCCGAACATTCTTCCTCTAATACGCCCCGTTCTATCTCTACCTGATGGTTAAATGCTGCCACCTGCAAAAGATTCATGACTGACCCGGCGCATCCTGCTTTGGGATTCATAGTTCCGATTACCACCTTTTTCATACGGGACTGCACAATGGCTCCCGCGCACATCTGGCAGGGTTCTAAGGTCACATACATCACACAGTCCTCAAGCCTCCAGTCCCCGGTCTTCTTCGATGCCTTTTTAATGGCAGTCAGTTCCGCATGGGAAAGGGTATTTTTATCGGTATTGCGCCGGTTATAGCCCCGGGCAATGATTTTATCATTCTGCACAATGACGCAGCCAATCGGAACTTCCTCTAATTTTTCTGCTTTCCCTGCCTCCCGCAGGGCGGCTTTCATATATTTTATCTCCGGTTCCATGTTTACTCCTGACTTTTACTCTTTTCTCTGTTATAATAATAGCATATTTTGAGCATAACAGAAAGGTATTCTTATACCAGCTGCAGGAGTTAATAACATGAAATTTATCTATGAAACAGACCGCTTAATCCTGAAATTGTTAGGGGAAGATGATGCCCCTGCAGTTCTTCAGTTTTATAAGCAGAACCGAAATGTCTTTGAGCCATATGAAACCATACACCCGGATCAGTTCTATACGGTGGCCTACCAGCGGACCCTGATGAACTGTGAGCTGAGTCTCACCTTAAAGCACAGCCTCATCCGCTTCTATATATTCCGCAGGGAAAATCCCGACGAAATCATAGGCACCGTCTGCTTCCGCAATATCAGCCGTTCTACTTACTATTCCTGTGAGACCGGCTATCGCTTTTCCCCTGCATACTGGCACAGAGGATACGCCCGCGAAGCTCTTGCTTTTGGTATTCAGCTTATGTTTGAAGAGTTTCATCTGCACCGGATAGAAGCTGCCGTCATGCCGGAAAATACCGCTTCCATCCATCTGCTAGAATCCCTTGGTTTCCAACAGGAAGGTGTCGCCAGGGAATATGCCCTGATACAGGGAAAATGGGAAGACCATATCCGGTTCGCCCTTATTCGTCCATCCGGCGATACCAGTAGCCAAACGTCCCCTCTAACTGCTGGCACGGTTTTTCCGTCCGGAACTGTGGAAAACCAAAAATAGCAGCCATTACTTTTTCCGGCTTCTGATAAACCCCCGGCACTGCTAAGAACAGTTCCCGTCCTTCCGGCGTCACCTGTTCTCCGAAAAAAAGATACCGGTAATTAAAGAAGCCATGCAGAAGAAAGCTGTTATTCCCAAGATACCAGTATTTCTGTGGCAGTTCCCGTAAATCCTGCAATTCCATATGGACGCAGGTGATATTCTCTCCTTCAAAAGGATGCAGAATCGTCATTTTCTGCTTCAGATTCTCCCAGTGTTCCCAGATGGAGGCCTCTTTTTCCCCAGTGCCTTTTTCCTGCGTGCTTCTTTCCTGGATTTCCTTTTCCATGCTCATCTGTTCCGGGAAAATATGGTGCATCGGCACTTCCTCAGTCTGAAGAGACGGCTCTTCTGCAGCTTGCATTTCTATTTCTTCCTTATGTATCTCCCCATTGTCCCACTGGCTGCCATAGAAATTACCATCTGCCGGCTGAATCAGTATTCCACATACATCCTGTATATGACAGGTTTCATCGCCCAGCTCACCATCAGAAATCCTTCCACTATAATCTGAGCTTTGGGACATCAGCCGCATATTACCCACCGGAAAAGCCAGAATTTTTCCTTCCCTACGGATAAAAAGGCTTACCTTTCCTTCCTGCCCCGCATACTCTGTTCCTTTTAAATGTATCTCTAATCTGCAGATTTCTCCGCGCATTTCTACCCTGGCAAATCCGGCAAGATATTCCTTTGTATCATTTTCATAATAATAAAGATATGCAACGAACCGTTTAAACTGCGGCATAACCTTTCCTTCCTATATCTTTTTGTTCCTTATATCATATTCCGTCTTCTAAGATTCCATGCAGATTTTTAGCCTATACTTCTCATACATGCAGATTTTTACTTTACACTTCTCCTTGACAAAGTTCCTTTTAAGAATTATATTAAAATCAATAACGATTATTATTATTTATTAAGGAGAATATATGATTAAATTTAGCCGACAACGGGAAAGTATTAAGAATAACCTGATGGGACGTACCGACCATCCGACTGCCGAAACAGTTTATTCCGACATCCGGCAGGAATATCCCAATATCAGTCTGGGAACAGTATACCGTAATCTCTCTCTCCTGGCTGATTTAGGCGAAATTCAAAAAATTTCAACGGAAAATGGGCCTGACCGCTTTGATGGTAATCCGAAACCTCATTACCACTTCTTCTGTACAAACTGTAATTCCGTCCTCGATTTAAAAATGAAAAACATTGATCTGATTAATGTTATTGCTGCAGAAGAATTTTCCGGTTTAATTGAGGGACATATTACCAGATTCTACGGACTTTGTCCGGAATGTAAAAAGTTATTGGATAAATCCGGTTCTCTGCCGGATAAATCAACCAATTTTGCAGAAAATAAAAAAGAAAAACAAAATCAGAAAATCTTAAAAAAGTAGTTGACATTTAAAAATAATTATGCTAATTTAATATCAGTAACAATTACTATTATTGATATATAAATACAATTTATAAAAAGAAAAGGAGATCTTAAAATGAAAAAATTTGTTTGTACAGTATGTGGTTATGTTTATGAAGGTGAAAGTGCTCCGGAGTTCTGCCCGGTATGTAAAGCTCCGGCTGAGAAATTCAAAGAACAGACAGGTGATAAGACATGGGCTGCTGAGCATGTAGTTGGTGTAGCACAGGGTGCTCCAGAAGATATTATTGCTGATTTAAGAGCAAACTTCGAAGGAGAATGTTCTGAAGTTGGAATGTACCTTGCAATGGCAAGAGTTGCACATAGAGAAGGATATCCGGAAATCGGACTTTACTGGGAGAAGGCAGCTTTTGAAGAGGCTGAGCATGCAGCAAAATTTGCAGAACTGCTTGGTGAAGTTGTAACCGACAGTACAAAGAAGAACCTTGAAATGCGTGTAGATGCAGAAAACGGTGCTACTGCTGGTAAATTTGACCTTGCAAAACGTGCTAAAGCTGCAAACCTTGATGCAATCCATGATACAGTTCATGAGATGGCTAGAGACGAGGCTCGTCATGGCAAAGCTTTTGAGGGTCTGTTAAAGAGATACTTTGGTTAATCTTAAAACCGTATAGAATAAGCATTTTAAGGATAGATGGTTCATGAACTGTCTATCCTTTTTGCATTCCCTAACACGTGAATAAAAATACGAATATAAAAAATATAAAGTGATTGCATAATTGCATGATTGTTGTATAACACTTGGCTTGCAAACGCCGGAATTAGATTATAATGTATTGTTCAAAAGCCCTATTTTACTACGTTTCAGCCATTTTATCATAGACTGTCATGCCATTAGCTTCTCCGGATAATTTTTTCTACATCGGCACACAATGGACTTCATTTCCATGTGCCCGGATGATACGGAGTAAATCCTCTGTCTTCATCCATATAGTAGCTGTATTCTCGTTGGGATGTAATCCAATCAATGCATCATTTTCCAGAAAATAAGCATCCACAAATACCTTCACGCGGCATGTTTCATCGTTGAGTACTCCAAGCGGCGTTACCGAACCCGCCTGCAGTCCCATTTTCTCAGTTAAATCTTCTTTCGAGGCAAAACTTAACGGACGCGTTCCATTTGCCTTTCGAAATGCCTTTAAATCTACCCTCTGGTTCCCTCGTACTGTAATCAGATAATAATTCTGCTTCTTATTATCACGTACAAAAAGATTCTTGGCATCTGCCTGTGGATAAGGAATTTCCACATCTGATAAATCTTCCATATTATAAACAGCTTTATGCTCTGTCACTTCATACCAGATATGCTGTTGACTCAGGTATTCATAAATTTCCTGCTTATTCATTGTATTTCCTCGCATTCTTCCCGCTTGCGTTCATTATATCATGTGCAAAACCAGCCCATGATCAATATTCGCCGTTCGCCAAAAGTAAACAGACTCACTATATCATAAACTTTTTATAAAATTTTTTCCAGTTCACTTTACCTTTTTTCCTTCCGGTGCTAGTATACCATCAAAATAATTATTTCATTTTTGAACTATTTCATTTTGAAGTATTTTCATCAGGAGGACTCTTATATGAATACAGGTATTGCATTTGCAAGAAAAATGTCTGCTGCCTACACTGCAGTATGTAAGCCTTTATGCCAGTCGCTGCATCTGCCGCAGACTGCTTTTGATATTTTGATGTTTTTAGGAAATAATCCGGAATATTCAACTGCCAGAGATATAGTTGAGGTTCGCCAGATTAAGGCAAATCTGGTCTCCGTCAATGTAGAACGGCTGGTGAAAGACGGTTATCTCATCCGCAAAGAGGTTGCCGGCGACCGCCGGAAGACACAGCTTCTATGTACGAAAAAGGCTGCCCCTGTTATAAAAAAGGGACAGGCTCTGCAGCAGGATTTTGCCGACCGGCTGATTGCCGATCTGGATGATGCCACGAAAGATGCCTTTTTTAAAGGAATGGCACAGATGGAGACAACGCTGGATATGATTTTAGAGGAGGTATCCTAAAATGGATTTATTAACTACGATTTTTGTTACTTTTTTTGCAGGCATGGGGGCCGGACTTGGAACCGGTTTTGCCGGCATGAGTGCCGCTGCTGTCATCAGTCCGCTGCTTATTCATTTTCTAGGCATTGACCCATATATGGCAGTCGGCATTGCGCTTTCTTCCGATGTTTTGGCAAGTGCCATTTCTGCCTATACGTATGGAAAGCATAAGAACCTCGATATTAAAAACGGTCTGATTATGATGGTCAGCGTATTGCTTTTCACCGTAGTAGGAAGCTATGTTTCAAGCCTTGTTCCTTCTGCCACAATGGGTAACTTTTCCGTTTTCATGACCTTCCTTTTGGGTATTAAATTTATCATAAAGCCGGTTATGACCACGAAAGAATCCATGTCTGCCGTTTCTGCAAAGAAGCGTGCCATCCAGTCCATAATCTGTGGTGTGCTGATTGGCTTTATCTGCGGCTTTGTTGGTGCCGGAGGCGGCATGATGATGCTTTTAATCCTGACCTCTGTACTTGGATATGAACTGAAAACTGCTGTTGGAACCAGTGTATTTATTATGGCCTTTACCGCACTTACCGGTGCCTTTTCCCATTTTGCCATCGGCGGACTGCCGGATGTCACCGTCTGGGTTCTGTGCATTGTATTTACCTTGATCTGGGCAAGAATTGCCGCTGTCTTTGCCAATAAAGCCACCCCAAAGACACTGAACCGGGTTACCGGTGTCATCCTGGTAATTCTTGGAATTGTGGTAATGATTTTTTAAGCTCCCCAGACCTCTTCTGCGATTTCCTTAACAAGCTTCAGTTTCGCCCACTGTTCTTCCTCCGTGAGCTTGTTACCGATTTCGCAGGAGGCAAATCCACACTGTGGACTTAAATAGAGATTTTCCAATGGAACATATTTGGACGCTTCTTTTATTCTTGCAATGACTGACTGCTTGTCTTCAAGCTTCGGTGTCTTGGTGGTAACAAGTCCTAATACCACCTTCTTATTGCCGGTTATTTTTGCCAGCGGTGCGAAACCACCGGAACGCTCATCATCATATTCCAGATAATAAGCATTGACATTCTCCTCTCCGAATAACAACTCTGCTACTCCGTCATATGCGCCGGAGCTGAAGAAAGTAGAATGATAATTTCCACGGCATACATGGGTGTTGATGGTCAGATCAGCCGGTGCCTCTTCTACTACCTTATTATTTAGTGCAAGGATAACCTTCTTATATTCTTCCAATGCTTCGCCTCTTCTTCCGGTCAGTGCAACGGCAAGCTTCGGATTTACCAGTCCACCCCATACACAGTCATCGAACTGAAGATTTCTGCAGCCTGCTGCATAGATTTCCTCGATAAATTCTCCATATGCCCTGATGACATCCTCTGCAAAAGCTTCTTCTGTTCCATAAATTTCAAGGGTTGTATCCAAAAGCTCTGCGCCGGTGAAATAAGCATAGAACTGGGCTGGAGATGGAACGGTCTGCTTTGCTATGGTATTCTCATCTTCCAGTGCTTTTACAAATTTGAAATGCTCAACGAATGGATGATTCTTTATGGAAATCTTTCCCACCATGAAAGTGTCATCTATCATTGCTGCTTCGCCGTCAAAGGTTGTATTTCCATCTACAGTCTTCTTATGCTCGATTCCATCGAATCCCCACATAAAGTCCAGATGCCAGGTGGCTCTGCGGAACTCCCCATCGGTAATCACATGGTATCCAAGCTCCTTTATCTTTGCGACCAGTTCTAAAATACAGGCATCCTCTACCTCTTTTAACTGCTCTCTGGTAATTTTCCCTGCTTCAAAGTCAGCACGGGCTTTCTTTAATTTTTCCGGACGTAAAAAACTTCCTACATAATCGTATCGGAACGGTGTTGTTAAATTCTTCATTCTGTTTTTCTCCATTTCCTGTGAATTGATTTCCCTCATTATAATTGGAGTTCCTCATTCTGAAAAATACATAAAAATAAATGTTGTCCATAGTTTTAAACTATGGTAAGCCCTTATTTTTGATTGGAAAATTACTTTTCTATTCCCCGTACATGCTTTCTTACTTTCTCTTTTATCCCATAAATATCCTGTCCGTCACTGCCGCATTCATTATAGCGTCCTCTTGATTCCAGGATTCTCTTCGGATACTGCATTTTCTCTTCTCCCTGCAGGTTTTTCCAGACAAATCTGCCCCGGTCATAAATCATATAGCCATGCCAGCTTTCTTCTTTGGGAATGGAAACAGAACCGGGATTCATATAGATAAAATCTTCATGTTCCGTGCATTTTGGGACATGGGTATGTCCGCATAACAGGATATCTCCCTTATGAAGCGGCGGCAGATTCTCTTCATTATAATGGTGTCCGTGGGTTGCATAAATCAGCCTTTCCTCATCCGCCACCACGCAATAATCAGAAAGTATCGGAAATTCCAATACCATCTGGTCTACCTCCGTATCGCAGTTTCCACGCACACAGAGAATATCCTGCTTATGCTCATTTAATAATGCAATTACTTTCTTCGGCGCATATTCTTTTGGCAGGTCATTTCTTGGTCCATGATATAAAATATCTCCCAGCAACAGCAGCCGGTCTGCCTTTTCCCTCTTATATGCCATAAGTAACTCGTTACAATAATATGCCGAGCCGTGAATATCCGATGCTATCATCCATTTCATACGCTTTGTTCTCCTGTAATATATTTCTTTAATGCCTCAAGGTACGTTTCCCCCAGCCGGCTTATCATTCCCTTCCGGTGGGTCACATATCCGATTCTCATGTCACCTTCATCTGCCAGCGGCACTGCGATAATATCTTCGCCATTTAATTTCTGGTCAATGATTCCGCTGCACACCGTGTAACCATTTAAACCAATCAGAAGATTAAATAAGGTTGCCCGGTCACTGACGCGGATATTTTTCTTCCGCTCAAAAGAAGAGAAAATTTCTTCCGAGAAATAAAAGGAATTGTGTTCTCCCTGCTCATAGGAAAGATACGGATAATCTGCCAGTTCCTCATTAGTTATGATTTTCTTCTTTGCCAGCGGATGATGCCTGCTGATGAAAACATGAGGTTCCGCCACAAATAACAGATGAAATTCCAAATCGGAGGATTTCAATATTTTCATAATTACTTTTTCATTAAAATCATTTAAGAAAAGGATTCCGATTTCACTTCTCATATGTGCCACATCTTCGATTAACTTATAGGTCTGGGTTTCCCGCAGGCTGAAATCATATTCCTCCTGCCCGTATTTTTTCACCAGATCCACAAAGGCATTTACCGCAAAAGAGTAATGCTGGGTTGATACGCAGAACTGCTTTTTTCCACCACCATTTTTCTTATATTTATCTTCTAAGATGGTGGTCTGCTCTAATACCTGCCTTGCATATCCTAAGAATTCTTCCCCTTCCCTGGAAATAAAGATTCCCTTATTCGTCCGGTTAAAAATGGTAATGCCCATCTCCTTTTCCAGCTCATGGATGGCGTTGGTAAGACTGGGCTGGGAAATGTATAATTTCTTTGCCGCCTCCGTGATGGTTCCGGTATCTGCCACGGTTGTAATATAGCGTAACTGCTGAAGTGTCATATGCTCACCTGCTTTCTAAAATAACTTTTCTTAACTGACGCGCCGCCTCATTTAAGGGATGCTGGCTGTCGTATACCATACAGATATTTCTTTTCGGAATCGTCTCCGAAAGGGAAATCTGTACAATTTCATGCTTTTCGATTGCTTCTCTTGCCATCGGTTCCGGAATAAAAGCCAGTCCAAGTTCACTCTTTACCAGGGGCAGTATCTGGTCTGTGGTTGCCGTCTCCGTATCCGGCTCCAGCGCCAGTCCATAAGACAGAAACAGCTTATTATAAAACTGAAATGTCATGGTTTCTTTTCCCAGACAGATTAACGGATAATCCTTTAAATCCTTTAAGGAAAGCTCCTGACTGCCCAGTGCGGTAAATGTTGTTCCACCCACCAGTACCTCCCGGAACGTCCGCAGATTAACTTTTTTCAGTGGCTGCTCTACTTCTGCCGGTGCAGACACTACTGCAAAATCTATCTGCCCGCTCTTTACCGCCTCGATTGCCTGGGGCGTTGAATGATTATAGATTTTCAACCGGATTCCCGGATATTTCATATGGAAATCTTTTAGTTTGTCCAAAAGAAATATGTTAAGGGCAGTCTCACTGGCTCCAATGGAAATACTTCCATGGGCAAGTCCGCTGCTGTCTGCCAGTTCCTCTTCAGCAGCCCAAAGATGCGACATGGCTGCCGACACATGGGTATACAGTTTCTCCCCTTCCGGTGTCAGCTGTACCCCGCGGTTCGTCCTGACAAAAAGTGTACAGTGAAGCTGCTGCTCCAGTCCGTTCATTGCCCTTGTGATATTAGGCTGACTATTTCCAAGGGCATTGGCAGCCCTGGTAAAATTACTGTATTTTGCCACATAATAAAAAATCTTGTAATATTCAAAATTTATATCCATACGTTTTCACCATATCAATTTATTATTTCTGCTATATCAATTATAGCTTTTACTTATTTCCAATGCAATAGTATAATCAAGCCGAAATTAAGGGAAACAACCCCCTTACATTTCTCCACCAAACCCTACAAGGAGCTGCCACCGGCAGCTCTTTACGAATGCTATAAAGCAGAAAGGAAGCGCATATTTCTATGAAAAATTCAACCTTTTTCCCTCGTGAAGAAAGAGCAGACGTTTTATTTGAAAAGATTTTGCATGACCCATGGGCCTGCGAAAGACTTCAGGAAACTTTTTGCAATTACTTATTCTGTAATGATGAATTTGATTCTTCTCTCTCTTCACAGGATTTTTCAGAAGCTCTTTTTGATGCTTATCAAAATAAAGATTTATCGGCATTTCTCATGGCTATCTGCCAGAATACACTATTCGATTTACTGAGGAATTCCTATCTGATTCCTTATCGTTTCAACGCAGATGGAAAAGAAAATCCGATTATTATGACCGATGATACCGGCAGACTTCTGCCAAAATATTGTGGAGATATTCACAATAAGGATTACCAGCATTTTCTTGAGAGTTACCGTGATTTAGGGGAACCAAAGAATATGTATTTTGCCCAGGCATACCGGTACAGCCACGCTTATAGCGGGGAAGATACCATTGGACAGCTTGTCTTAGAAAGCAGCCATGGGGTGCTTCTCATCCGGGAGCTTCCGGATACCATAAAACAGAAGGAGACCGAAGCGGAAGCCTACTCTGCAATCTTTGACCTTGTATTAAAGTTAGAAAAAGAGCTTCCAATGGCATTTGTCTTCTACGGACAGGACTCTCTTGTAGAGCATAACGAAAAATATGATGAAATCGGCATTTTCCTTCCAAATTCCATTTTCTTAAAGAATCTGGAACGGCACATTGCCAAAGCTGAGGCGATTATTTATGAATAAGAGTGCATCTTCCACTACTTCATATATTGATATTATGGAAAAAAATCATATGGAAATACCCTGGCACGATTATGCCAGTGATGACAGCAACGTACTGATTGCCCAGGCGGGACTGATTGAAAAAGCCTCGGTTATCGGACGTGTGGGATTAATCATGTTATCCTGCGGAACCGGAGCCTGGCGTGTCCGTACTTCCATGAATAAGCTGTCAAAGGAACTGGGTGTTACCTGTACTGTAGATGTAGGTCTTATGTCCATTGAATTTAACTGCTTTGATGGAAATGACTGTGTCTCCCAGTCCTTAAGCATCGCCAATACCGGTGTCAACACCTCCAAGCTTTACCGCATGGAACAATTTGTAGAAAGCTTTCCAAAGGAAGAAGCTCATTTAACCGGTGAGGAAATCCATAAGCGGCTGGATGAAATCGAAAAAATCCATGCCCTTTATTCCCCCGCCAAACTGGGACTTGCGGCAGCCTTAGCCTGCTGCGCATTTACTTTTCTTCTGGGTGGAGGCCCCGTGGAAATGATTCTGGCATTTATTGCAGCCGGCATCGGAAATGTTATCCGGACCAAATTAATCAAACATCATTTTACACTGTTTTTTAATATTGCGGTCTCTATTTCCGCCGCCTGCCTTATGTATGCCATCTGCTTCAAGGCTGCCGAAATTATTTTCCATGTTCCGGCGGTTCACGAAGCCGGATATATCTGCTCCATGCTGTTTATCATCCCGGGCTTTCCATTTATTACAAGCGGCATTGACTTAGCAAAACTGGATCTTCGTTCCGGACTGGAGCGGCTGACCTATTCCATTATTATTGTTCTTGTGGCTACCATGTTTGCCTGGATTATGGCAATGCTGCTTAGACTTCAGCCTCAGGATTTTACCGCTGTTAACCTCAGTGATGTTTCACGGCTGGTTCTGCGGTTAATTGCAAGCTTCTGCGGTGTGTTTGGATTCTCTATTATGTTTAACAGTTCCATCCCCATGGCAGCTACTGCTGCACTGATTGGCTCCGTTGCCAATACCTTACGTCTGGAGCTGGTTGACTTTACCGGAATTCCAGCCGCCGCTGCAGCTTTTGTCGGTGCACTGACCGCCGGTCTGCTGGCATCTTTTATTAAGAAAAACAATGGATATCCGAGAATCTCTTTAACCGTACCATCCATTGTAATTATGGTTCCGGGATTATATCTTTACCGCGCCTTCTATAACTTTGGCATTATGTCCTTAACGGAAGCAGTTTCCTGGTTCTCCATTGCCATAATGATTATTATTGCCCTGCCACTGGGACTTATTTTTGCAAGAATACTTACCGACCGGACTTTCCGGTACTGCACCTGATAAATTTTATACGCTTAAAATTATTTATTTTATACATGATTACAGAAAGGAAGAATCGATATGCTTACAGCCGTAACAGGAATTAACTGGGGAGACGAAGGAAAAGGACGTGTCATTGATCTGCTTGCAGAACATGCAGACGTTGTCGTCCGTTATCAGGGCGGCAACAATGCCGGTCATACCGTCGTAACCAAGGAGGAAAAATTTGTCTTAAATCTTTTGCCATCCGGCATTCTGCATCCCAATGTGGTATGCGTACTGGGGGATGGAATGGTCATTGATTTAGAGCATCTCACCCATGAAATCGAAGACATCGAAAGCCGTGGTATTTCTATTACCCCGGAACATTTAAAACTTTCCAAACGTGCCACCATCTCCATGCCATGGCACAGAATTCAGGATGAACTGGAAGAAACACGTCTGGAGAAATCCGGTGCTGCCTTCGGCTCCACCCGCCGCGGCATTGCCTATGCATACAGCGATAAATACCGGAAGAAAACACTGCGTCTTGGTGACCTGCTTCATTTAAAAGAAGAAAATGTCCAGGCCCGGATAAAAACCATGTTGGAATCCAAAAATCTGGAACTGGCAGGCAGTTATCATCAGGAGCCGATGTCTTATCCGGCATTGCTGTCCTGGTGTGAAAAACAGGCTTCTCTTTTTGCGCCTTATATCTGCGATACCGGAAGTTTCTTAGAAAATGCTCTTGCCAGCCACAAAAAGGTGGTTTTGGAAGCCCAGCTTGGAGCCATGCGTGATATCGATTATGGTATCTTCCCTTACACTTCAAGTTCCTCTACTATTTCTGCCTATGGTCCGATTGGCGCCGGTATCCCGGGTGAATCCTTAGACCATGTTGTGGGTGTACTAAAAGCATATTCCACCTGTGTCGGAGCCGGACCTTTTGTCGCAGAACGAGCCATGTCCGAAGACTGGTGCAACATCCTTCGTAAATTTGGAAATGAATACGGTGCTGCCACCGGCCGTCCACGTAGAGTCGGACCTTTTGATGCCGTTGCCAGCCGTTATGGATTGAAATGCCAGCATGCAGATAAAATTGCCTTAACGAAGCTTGATGTTTTAAGCTCCCTGACAGAAATCCCTGTCATTACTGCTTATGAAAGAAATCATAAGACCACAACCGTCTTCGACCCTACCGAAAATATCGATAGCTTCTCTCCGGTTGTAACAATGCTTCCGGGCTGGAAACAGGATATTTCTGCCTGCCGCAAATATGAAGATTTACCGGAAAATGCCAGATTATACATTGAAACATTAGAACGCCTTTTAGACTGCGATATCCAGTTTATTTCCACTGGTGCAGAACGAAATGAATACATGATAAAGGGGGAATGGATTTGAGACACCTAATCAGTCCACTGGACCTTACGGAAGAAGAAACAACCCGTATTCTGGATCTTGCAGACCGGATTGGTACCCACAAAGAGGCTTATGCCCACCTTGCAGAAGGGAAACAGCTTGCTACACTCTTTTATGAGCCAAGCACCAGAACCCGACTGTCCTTTGAATCCGCCATGTTAAGTCTTGGTGGTCAGACACTGGGATTTGCCGGTGCGGAACAGTCCAGTGCTACCAAAGGAGAAACCGTTGCCGATACCGTCCGGGTAGTAAGCTGCTACGCAGATATTATTGCCATGCGTCATCCAAAAGAAGGAGCACCGCTCTGCGCCTCTATGTATGCAACCATTCCGGTCATTAATGCCGGTGACGGCGGACACTATCACCCAACCCAGACCCTGATTGACTTATTAACCATACGCCAGCGCAAGGGACGGCTTGACCACCTGACGGTGGGCTTCTGTGGTGATTTAAAATTCGGAAGAACCGTTCATTCCCTGGTAAACAGTCTGGTACGCTATCCGGGTAACGAATTCTATTTCATTTCTCCGGAAGAACTCCGCATTCCGGACTATATGATTGAAAGAACCTTAAATCCTTCCCACAGCACCTATCGGGAAGTCTCTGACTTAGAGGAAACACTTCCAAAACTGGATGTTCTCTATATGACCCGTGTCCAAAAAGAGCGTTTCTTCAACGAGGAAGACTATATCCGGTTAAAAGATACCTACATTTTAAATAAAGAAAAATTAGAACTGGCTCCTTCCGATATGCCGGTTTTACATCCACTTCCACGAGTCGATGAAATCTCTGTTGATGTGGATTCCGACCCGCGCGCCGCTTATTTCCAACAGGTACAGAACGGAAAATATGTCCGTATGGCACTGATTTTAGCCCTGTTAGAAATCACGGACCCGCTAACCGGAGAAAAGGTTCTCTAATGTTCCAGTAACTTAATCCGTTTTCTCTATTTTCATTCCGAAACGTTTTAAATCTACTTTCCCGTCCACTACTTCTATGCCATCTGCCATCAGGCGGCGTGCCTGTTCATTCTCGCCGCCAAAGGCAAAGGCTCCGGAAAGCCCGCCTTTTGCATTTACCACCCGGTAACATGGTATGTTTTCCGGGTCTTTATTCTTATGCAGTGCATTTCCTACAGCTCTTGACATCCGCTTGTTTCCGGCAAGCTCCGCTACCTGCCCATAGGTTGCCACCTGCCCTTTTGGAATTTTCTTTACTGCTTCATAAATCCGTTTGGTAGGGCTGTCCGTTACTAAATCATAGCTTTCTGCTATCATGCGACAGATGTCCTTATCCGGGATTGTACCATCCACAATTATGGTATTCCAGTGCTCCTTATTCTGATGATACCCCGGAATGACTGCAGGATAGGCACTCCGCCAGAAATCCCTCCACTGTGGGTCTGCTTTTACGTTCAGATTGAGAAATCCATCCCGCATATAAGTCCAGAGAAATGCCTTTTTGCTTTCCCTTATGCGCACCAGCTGCCAGTTCTGGTCATGGAACGATGCCTCCTGATAGGTGTCCGGGAAAGACAGTCCGTATGCTAATATTTCTTCTCTTGTTTTCATGCTCCACTCTATGCTTTTGTCCATATGCAATCCCTTGTAATCTCTGCCAGGCTGTGTACGCCACACATTTTCATGGTATCTTCTAATTCGGTTCCTATCCTGGCAACATAAGACGCTACGCCTTCCCTGCCGCCACCGTAAACCGCTGTCACAAACGGTCTTGCGATAATTACCGCATCTGCACCTAAGGCAATTGCCTTAAATACATCCGTTCCACAGCGGATTCCGCCATCTACGAGAATTTTCATGGAGCCTTTCACTGCATCTGCAATCCCGCCTAAGACTTCTGCTGTTGCCGGGCACTGATCTAATACCCTGCCACCGTGGTTCGATACCACAATTCCGGCAGCCCCGGCTTCTTTTGCTTTTAAAGCGCCTTTTACCGTCATAATTCCTTTTACAATAAACGGAACTCCGGCAAGCTCTGCCACTTCCCGCAGTTCTTCCACGGTCTTACTGCCTGCCGGCGGCTCTAAATTCTTAAGAAACGGCAAGCCTGCTGCATCTACATCCATGGCTACCGCAAAGGCTTTCGCTTCGTGCACCAGTGCCATTTTTTCTTTGATGATTTCAAGGTTCCACGGCTTTACCGTTGGGATTCCAAGTCCCTGTTCTTTGGCAATTGCCTTTGTAGCTGCCACCATGACATTACTGTCTGTACCATCCCCGGTAAAAGCTGCAATGCCGCATTCCGCACAGGACGATACCAGAATATCATTATAGGAAATGTCATTGAGACAGTCTCCGTAATGCAGATTCACCGCTCCTACCGGGCCTGCAAAGAACGGATATTTAAACTCTTTTCCAAACAATTTCAGTGAAGTATCCACCGGAGCATTTTCCGCAATGGTGTCCATCTGCACGCGAATCTCTTTCCATTTATCATAATTACGCATGGCAGTATCGCCGATTCCCTTTGCACCGGGTCCCGGCATCTGATTCCGGCAGGCGCGTCCATTGCATTCTACACATGCCTTACAATAATTTCCAATCCTTCCTCTCGCCTGTTCGATACATTCTGCATAATTCATTTTTCTTTCCTTCTTTCCACTCTTTTTCTTCTCTGACGTCTACTTATCCACACTTTATCTGCTGCCAAGCACAATCTGTATCAGGCTCTTATCTAGCATCAGGGTACGGTTCCACGGATTTAAAATGACTCCTTCGATTCCCTCTGCCTGCAATGCTCCTTGAAAAAGCTTTTCTATATCCGCTAAAAATGTGGATTTCACACTTCCGCCGCCCTTTAATTCTTCTTCAAAGCTGCTGAAGGCTGCCCACCAGGTCTTACCATCTGTCTCAATCGCCTGTAGCAGCATCTGGCTTCCACCCTTCGGTGGTTCCACTGCCACAATCACCTGACCGCCTTCCTGCATCCGCCGGCGGATTACCGTCAGTGTATGGGCTAACTGCTCCGGTGTTGCCTCCTGCTGCAAGCCGGCAATCGCCTGTTCGATTTTTTCATTTCCTATCAGTCCCTCATCTATCTTTTCTTTTGCCATATGTGTATTCCTTTCTGCCGGGGCTATTTTTTACTGCTTAGCACATTTCCAGCAGTGCCATCTCGAAAATCAAAGATTTTCCCTGACTGGCACTGCTCATTATAACACACTTTTGCTGGAAATAGTGGCATCTTAAAGCTATCTGTATTATAATGGCATGGTATTTCATTTTAGGATTAGGAGATTAGACAACATGACACCAGCTAAAACCAGAAGTTCCAACATTGAATTATTGCGTATTCTGGCTATGTTTATGATTATTATTTTTCATATTTCTGACCACTGCGTGAAGGTACAGTTAACAGACACTGCTTCCATGCTGCGTATGAATAACGGACTGTTCTGTGAACCTGTTTTTTATAAGAAGCTCCTGCTTCTTTCCACCTTTGCTCCAATGGGAAAAATCGGAAATGTTATTTTCATTACGATTTCCGGATACTTTATGGTTTCAAAGGGAAATGGAATTAATCTTGCCAAAATTTCCAAGAAATTGCTGTTACAGCTTGGTTTTGCCGCAGTTTCCCTGACACTGGTATCTTCCTTCTGGTACCGCATGACTGACAGTGTCTTTTTAAAACTGGTCAACATCAATAAATTTAACAGTATGTCCTGGTTTGTGGGCTACTATTTCTTCATTATAGTAATCGCTTACCTCTTTTTAAACAAGTTTCTGGCAAAACTGGACAAGCAGAAATATTTTACCTTTCTGATTGTCTTATTTGCATTTATCCAGTTCCGCTGGACCGGAAGTATGGCAAATTCCCTGGCTAACGGACTCCGGACACTGCTGACCGGTATTTTCTTATATGCCTTGGGCGGTTTTATCCACCTTTACAATCCATTTGGGAAAATCAGAACTTATTGCCTCTATCTGATTATTGCAGTTTCCTTCCTGTTTATTTACATTTCTGCTTATAATGTAACACAGACCAATATTCAGACTTACTTTTTAAATGAAAGCAAAGACATTTTTATCCAGAAGATTCCTTCCTTTTCAGACTATAGCATTATTCCGATTCTTGTGGGACTTTCTCTGTTTGAAATCTTCCGGCGCATCCATATTCCATGCAGCCGCATGATTAATTTTGTGGGAGCTTCCACTTTTATGGTTTATCTTTTACATGATAATGCTTTTGCTTACAGTCTCTGGAATACACAGGACTGGATTACCCTGCTCTATGAGCATCCATATATTTACCTGTTTAAGCATCTGCGCTGGGCAGCTGCCACTTTCCTCATCGGCATCCTTTTCTATATTATTTACCTGTGTCTCGGAAAAGCCCTCAGTAAATGCAGATGGTTAGTGATGAAAGAATAATCTTCCTTATATCTGTTGCACAATTCTTCCTCTTATGTCATGATAGAATTGGTTTAAAAAAATACACGGGAGAAAAAAGAAAATGGAAGAATTTAAAAAGGATTTATTGAAAGTCTGTGGGAAAAACATCGCTGCACTGATTATTTTCTTTGTATTAGGTGGCGTTTTCCTTGCCTTCGGTCTTCTGATGTGGATTACTGCTTATGATCCGTTTGACGCACAGACCGATGGTTACGCAACAATGGAAGTTACTTATGTAATGGGGCCATTTGCGGAGCTTACTTCTGATGGAAAAGATCACACAGAATTCTATATTGCAGAGGATTCTGAAGGTTACTGGAGTATCATTGCTACCAAGGGAGAAACTTCCCTTCCGGTCTATGGTGTAGACGTAGATGACACTGTTCTCGACAGCTTACCTGCTCACACGATCCGGGGAAAAAGCACCAGCATGCCTCCTCAGGCAGCTCATTATCTGGTGGATTATCTTTCTGATACCGGACTGGACATTACTACTTACAACTATGACGAGTACTTTGGTGACCATTATCTGGATACCACACACACAGCCGTTGAAAACAGCATTGTACTCTATGTGATTGCTGCCGTATTTACAGTTCTTGGTATTATTATTTTTTCAGCAGGCGGCAACAAGAAAAAGGCCGTTAAGAAAAAGATTGCTCTCTTAGAACAGAATGGCGGTCTGCAGCGGATTTACTCTGATTTTGCCAACAGCCCACGCATTTTTTCACCAAAGCTTGGCGTTGCTGTTTCCAATCATTTCATATTGGATTACAACAATACAAAGGAAGGCTTCTATGTCACTCCTTTAGACGATATTACGAACGTTTTCAAATGTAACATGTTAAATGGTGACCCGACAACAACCAGCTATATTGCACTGGAAACTGCAGATGGTAAACGTACTCTGGTTGCCGCTCACAGTGGAAAAAGCAAAGATTTTGATCAGGTTCTTAATCAGTTAAAAGCAAATATTCATCAGGGAGGTGTTATGACATGGTAATTATCTACGGTACAAGAACAGTTTTTAAACGGGAAGGCCCGGTTGGCACTTCTGTCTGCCCAAACTGCCGGCATAATGTCATGCATACCCTTTGCAGACAGTTAAATCAGGCAACCCTTTTCTATATTCCGATTTTCAGCCACCAGAAACAGCGTGGCATTATGTGCGAAAGCTGCGGTATGATTACACCGGTCAGTGCACAGGAATACCGGGAACGGAAACAGGCTGCAAAGATGTATTATTAAACAATGTCTTATTGATATAACGTCAGCTCTTGCGGACATCTGGCAACACAAAACCGCCACATACACAGGCAATACGCACATCTGATGATGACTTTGTCTTATGTATGTGGCGGTATTTTAATACTTACTTCTTCTTAGAATACTACGACTAAAAGCATTTTAAACTGCTCTTTTCCATATACGGCATGTGGATGTCCTGCCGGCATTACGATGGACTGTCCTTCCGTCAGTTGGAATTTCTCACCATCAATGGTTACTTCTCCAACTCCATCCAGACAGGTTACAAAGGCATCTCCGCCGGAAGCGTGTGTGCTGATTTCCTCGCCCTTTGCAAAGGAAAATAAGGTTACGCTTACTGCATCATTCTGTGCCAGTGTCTTACTTACAATCTGTCCATCCTGATATGCTACTTCTTCTTTTAAATTTAAAACTTCTTTCTTGGAAATATTTTTTAATAAATCTGCCATTTTTGTGCTCCTTATCTTTTCTTTATCTGATTTGTATAAACCTTTTCGGTGGGTTTATCCATATTGTAGCAGATAACGGAGTGACTGACTGTTGGATTTCCAACATTTATGCAGAAATTGGTTTTTTTACTCAGAAACCTTTAATACTAATTCCAGATTCCGGACATAAAGCTCCGGCTGTACATTCTCCGTACTCTTTTCTACCTTACATTCTATTGGCAGTTCCTGATTGTCTCCACTCACCAATTTTATCTCTTTCCAGTTCTCCTCTGCCTTTACCCTGACATTCTCCTGCCGGGCAAATGCAAGCACCTTTTCTGCAATGTCCCAATGATCTATGGATTCCTGAATTCCATTTACACATTTCTCATGACGTATCAATAAGTATTTTTTATAACAAATTCGAATGAGATATTCTATGATTACACCAATGAGTACAACTCCATATCGAATAAATCTTTCTATCCAAAACAGAATCATATAGCAGGCATATATTATCAAAAAGGCAGGAATTGTTACAATTAACTGTTTTACTCCCGTGAAATGCTCCAGTTTTTCCGCCTCATCGTTAAGTTTCTGTCTCTCGCTTCTGCGTCTGTCATCATCTGTTTCATCAATTATCGTAATTGCCTTTTCTATCATTCCAAGCTTCTCCTATTTATTTTCTATTGCGATTCGTGTTGCCTGGGCTGCTTCCTCCGTTGCAAGAGCCGCTCCAATGCCAACTATTGCACATCCTCTTGCTCTTACCTTTTCTCCCAGACTATTCATAAGACCATTCTTTTTCTCATAAATCTGTCTTCCATATAATGCTGCCGGAAGATTACTTTCTTCCGCATAATATACCGGGATTGCCTCTAAATGTCCTGCCATCTCCAGGCGCTCTCCCATCTGTCTTGCTGTATCCTCATTGCTTTTTATTTGCATAACGATTTCCTCTCTTCTTCTTTCGCATACTGGTCATAATCTTCAAAGCTATTAATTTCATGAACCTGTCCATCTTTCGCCTGATCTGCATTCAATACCAGCCCATCAAAAGACACTCCATCTCTGTCATCCACTAAAAGAGGAAAAAAATCCTTCGGCTCTATATAATCATGCAAAAAGAACAGTACCTCTTTGCCTTCCTGATTGCGATATTCCTTTAACCCCGGATATCTTTTATACAATTCTTTATTATGCTCTGGTAATGCTGATGTTGGAATCACTACTCTTGCAGTACCAGGGGTTCCCTGTTGCCCACAATATAGATAAAAATCCATTTCTGAGTTTTCTTCCTCCGAAAATCCATTATTTGTGCAAAATATTCCATCCGATAGATAAAATATCCCCCAGCTTTGTATCCACTTATCAATTCTGGTATTACTTAGTGGTTCTCCGCCTAATTCTACAATGCTGCTATGCTTTGTATTCAGATTATAACAGAGATATGGATGAAATATATCAAATGTTTTCTCATGATTTTCCAGTATTTTATTTATCTGCTCCATATAAGCAGTTCCTAATTCATCCAACAACACGTATATCAGAATTTCTCCCTTTGAGTTCTCTCTGATATATACATAATCCACCCGTTTCCTACCATATGGTTCATATCTGTCACTATACGGCTCTAATAATTTTTTTACATCTACCGTCTCTACTAATTCTCCTTTTTCTGCATCATAAACTTCTACTTCATATTTTGCCATATATACTTTATACCCGATTCCTGCATAATATGGACTAATATATTTGTGCCATCCCTTCGTCCTGGTACTAATAATATATTTTCCACATATATCTTGTGTAGTTGCACTTATATCCCGACTATCTCCAATGATACAGACATCTTTAGAATTTTCTGTACTCTGGATTGCAGTATAGTCGTCTACATTTTCAATCTGTTCATAAGATACATCCTTCCAGCGTTTTAGCTCATCTGAAATATTGGTACAAAGAACAAACACCAAAATCAGCTCTATTAATGTTGGGCGAATCCACTTTAATGTTTTTCCTATCTTTCGAAATATCTTACCCGCTCTTTCCATTGTCTTATAGTCCTCCTGTTTCTACACCACTGTATTTCTGATTCTGCTCCAAAATATAATCATCCCACTTTGTTTTTATAGAACCTATACTAATTCCTGTTGTTTCAATATTATCTATTGCATTGTGGAAGTCTCCAAATCCCATGCTCTGAATATCGCCTCCATCCAAAAGAATTAACATATTATTTTTTTCTTCTTCCGATAAATTCTTGTCATTATTTATATCCTCTTTTATTTCATTTATTGTTTCAGGCTCTATCTCCATCCAACTGGCAATTCCATCTTTGCTCCAATTATTAAGTGTCCGTAATACATTTGGATTGTATATTCCACAAGAAGAAATTTCTTTTTTTCCATCTTTCTTGTATCGATATCCCATACCAAACCAGCTCATCTTCCCGGTTAGATCTGTTTCTTCTTCTTCCTTTTCAAAATCTTTATAAGCATTATACAGACCTATTATGTCATTTATCGTTTCCTGTGATATACTCAAACCACTTTTCTTATAAATATCATCACTTAATTCCGGCAGACCATCCAACTCCTTATTGTCCTCAAACATTAACATTCCGGCAAGATTTGATATCAGTACCAATTCCGGTGCTATCTCTACCAATGCCAAATTCACTGCCGTTTGCAGCCAGTCCAGAATGATACTTTTTATTCTCTTTGTCTGCTCTTCCTTTAATTTTTCCCTTTTTTCAATATCCTTTGTCTGTAAAACTCCCTGACCGTTTTCAAGCATATTCGTATTAATGGTATCTGTTACTATTTCTCCATCCTTTAAATAACTGAAATTAAAATCAATCCTATTCTGAACTATATTTAATCCGGATATCTTTAACTCCAATGCAGGTCCGCTTTCTTCTATTTCATGAATCAATATGTCCTCTATTTTCCATAAATTCATTACCGCAAACTTCCGCTTGTATTCCAGATACAAATTGGTATATGCTTCCGGGTTATCCTCCGGTGAAATAGCTGCCAGACACAGCATATCTCCATTCACCTGCATGATACTTCCTGCACACAGCCTTTCCATATATCTGTCACGATATAAAACAGATGTAATTTCCCCCATACTGTCTCTTATATGCATGTCCTGTGACAGAATTGCATTATTAAATGCCTGCAATCTTTTCACCATTGCATTATTTTCATCTGCCGGTAAATCCTCCGGGAATAACCTCCATGCATAATCTGCCAGAATAAGCGTCATTTCATCTGAAAGTGAATCCGGATCAATTGAAAAAGCTGCCTTATAGCCTTTCTCTGTTCCTTCTAACAAATCATAAAGAAATTGCCGGTCTGTATCCTTCGGAAAATTTTTCCACATTTTTTGGATTTCTTGATAGCTATATCCCAGCTCCGGAATAAATTCCAGTTGTTGTTCTGTAAATCCATTCTGCCGTAAATATTCTTTGTATTTTATTTCTAATCTTTTGGGAAGCTTATCCCATTCATTCATTAGAAACTGTTTCAAGCCACAGTCTTCCAACGCTTCATAATTTCCCGTATTAACATAGGAAAGTCCCTGATTGACAACCTGATAAAGATGTTCTGCTTCCCGATAGAGTCCCAGTGTTGCACTTACAAGATGCTCTGCCTGTTCTATATTGCTGTAACAGGTTTGTATTACATTTCTTGCATCCCCTATCATTCTTTCTGTGTTTGAAATACTGCGATTTGTCTGCCATATGGATAATTTTTTCTGTTCCAGTCTCTTTTGTACTTTCCGAAGACTGCTTAACCGGCTCTCACAGGTTGCAATTGTCTGATTTTCATATGCCAGCAGCTGTGATACCGCTGTTCCACTAAATGACATGTTTCCTGTCATATCCTTTAGTTTCTGACTGTCTGATATCATGCATTCATTTGCACAAATCATCCCCTGCAATATTAAGGTATATGCCTCACTTTTTTCCTTTTCCTGCGTCCAGGATACTCCCTGCAGACTATCCTCTGTCTGAACATAACTCAGATTTTCACAAACCAGCTGCAGATTCTCATTATCCTTTTCCAGCGCATTTATCATTTCATCTGCCTGCTGGCAGATTTTATCTCCTTCAATCACCAACGATTCCCATGACATACTTCCTGCTCCCCTTTCTCATAACTCATTTCTTCTTTCTGTATCTGTTCACGGTATCTGTCCTTCTCACATCTCAACTGATCAAGTGTTTCTTCCTTCCACTCCTCATACTCCCGATTAGTCTGAACCGCAAATTCTTGTTGTTCCTGCAGCATCTGCCGCAACAGTGGCATTGCAGTAAGATTCTCTTCCTGTACTAAATATTGATACAACTCTTCATTCTGCTGTTCTTCTATCCCATTTACTACATGCAAAAAATCCCGTTCTAATTCTTCTAACTCTTCCCATAGTTGCACCTTATCCTTTGTTTCTCCCATAACCTGTAATACTCCTTTTTCCCATTCCTCAGCAAATCTGCATACAAGCGTGCGTTTTTTACTTTACAGGAAAGCAATTTCCTGTAAAGTAAAAAAAGAGCGCAATTATCCATTGCGCTCTGCTATTACATCTTCTATGCACTTTATTTCCTGTACTTCCCTTTTCATAACTTACTCCCCCATCTGGCTTTTATATATCCAGACTACTAGTTCTCTTCACATTTGTCAACTTTTTTATAGTACATTCTTGCTTCATAAGGACGAAGCACGGAAGAATCCTCTGTCTCTTTATAGTTGGAAATGAGAAGCTCCATATCCTCTGTCTCTTCCGTCAAAGGCATTTTCACAGTATTGCCGTAGAAATTGCAGACAACAAGCAGTGTCTCATCCGCATTTTTACGCTCATATGCAAAGATATTTTCATCCTCGGCTAACAGTAATTTGAAGCTGCCGTCCACCAAAACAGGATACTCTTTTCTAAAGCTTACCAGCTTCCGGTAGCAGTTGAAAATGGAATCCGGGTCATCTACCTGGCTCTTGGCATTAATGGTTTTATAGTTGTCATTTACTTTTATCCAAGGTGTGCCTGTTGTAAATCCGGCATTTTCCGTATCATCCCACTGCATTGGTGTTCTGGCATTATCACGTCCCTTGGCATAAATGGAATTCATAACATCTTCCTTATCATAGCCTGCTGCGATACGCTCCTTGTATACATTCTGGATTTCAACATCCCGGTAATCCTCGATATTATAGCGGACATTTGTCATACCCAGCTCTTCACCCTCAAAAATGTATGGAGTTCCCTGCATTCCATGTAATAAAATTGCCAGCATTTTTGCAGACTCTACCCGGTACTCCTTATCATTGCCCCAGCGGGATACGATACGCGGCAAATCGTGGTTGTTCCAGAAAAGGCTGTTCCAGCCACAGTTATAAAGCTCTGTCTGCCAGCGGTTCATAATCTGTTTTAATTTCAAGAATGGCAGCGGTGCAAGATCCCATTTATCCTTGCCTTCCTGCTGATCCAGCCCGATGTGTTCAAACTGGAATACCATAGAAAATTCGCTTCCATCCGGATTACTGTAAAGCTTTGCCCGCTCCTGGTCTGCACCCCAGGCTTCTCCTACGGTAATTAAATCTCCCTTCTGGAAAGTTTCTTTGCTCATTTCACGGAAATACTCATGAAGTCTTGGACCGTTAATGGTAATTTTCTTATCCGGCTCTTTTGCAATCTGGTCGATTACGTCCAGTCGGAAGCCGCCAACTCCTTTTTCCATCCACCATAAAATCATGTCATATATTTCTTTTCGCACCTGCGGATTTTCCCAGTTCAAATCCGGCTGTTCCGGCAAAAACTGATGGAAATAATACTGCTTTACTTCCGGTACCCATTCCCATGCACTTCCACCGAAAACGGCTTTCATATCGTTTGGCTCTACGCCTTCTTCCCCATCTCTCCACACATAGTAATCATGATATGGGTTGTCCTTACTCTTCTTTGCTTCCTCAAACCATCTGTGTTTATTGGAGGTATGATTTAAAACCAGATCCATAATGATGCGGATGTTGTATTTCTTTGCTTCTTTAATTAAAGCTTCCATATCTTCCACACTGCCGAACATCGGGTCAATATCCTGATAATCAGAAATGTCATAGCCATTGTCCGCCTGCGGGGATTTGCAGACCGGTGATAACCAGATTGCATCAATACCAAGCTTTCCAAGGTACTCCAGCCGCTCCATAATTCCTCTTAAATCACCGACTCCGTCTCCATTACTGTCCTGAAAACTTTTTGGGTAAATCTGATATACTACTGCACTTTGCCACCATTTCTTTTCTGTTACGTTATTACTCATTTTGTCCTCCTAAACTTTCTTTACTTATTTTTCTTCATAGCAGCCCCAATTTTTCAAATGCATCATACAATCCATTCTGATCCACATCCCCGGTGACATAATCTGCCATAGCCTTTATCTCGTCTCCGCCGCTTCCCATGGCAACACCATAGCCACAGTATTCTAACATAGGAATATCCACTTTGGCATCCCCAAAAGCTATGGTATCTGCCACATCTGCATGAAGATATTCTAACAGATGCGCAATGGCATTGCCCTTGGTGATATTTTTTACACCCAAATCTCCAAATAATGCAATTTCGCCGGCTCCGCCCCAGGTTCCAGCCTGCAAATCCAAAAATTCGGTCACGGCATCTTTATAATCCTGATACTGATTTAAGATAAAGCTTACTTTATTTACATCGTCCCGGTACAGCTCTCCATCAAAAATCATTTCCGGAAATGCATCCCGTACCTTTATTTTATCTGCGCCCTCTTTGCCTTTCCGCCTGGAATATTCCTGAATCACAGGTTCTCCAGCCTCTTCAAATCCGGCACTTGCAAACAGTCCTGCATTACTTTCCAGATAAAATTCCAGTCCGCGCTCCTTTAACCAGTCCACAATATGGCGGCACTGCTCCGGCGTAATCATCTGGTGCATAACCACATGTCCATGATCTTCCACATAACTTCCGTTTCCGCCTATCATTCCATCCAGTCCGATTTCCCAGATATTCTCATAGACTTCTGCTTTACTTCTTCCTGTGCAGATATACACTCTGTGTCCGTTTTCTCTTGCCTTCCGCACCGCAAGAACTGCTGATTCCGGCAAATGATTTTCATAATCCACCAAGGTTCCGTCAACATCCAGAAAAATGATTTTTCCCATACTGCCCGTCCTCCTACTCCTTTTCTTCTATCCTACCTGCATTTTTTGAAGAAATCAACATTTTCTTCTAATGTATTTAAATCAATTGGTCGATAAAGTTATTACATGGATGGCATTTTATTTCAAGGGATTGATTGGGATAAAGTGTCTTTATTTTTTCTGATGATTGCAAAAATGTATGGATTGTAAATTTGTCAGGATATTCAAAGTGTATCTGGGTTTTGACATAAAATACCGCAGCTCTAAGATACATGTTTTTCTTTTGTTTATTAAGCCGGTCTTTCCAATGTTTGACAAATCACAGTACTGTTCGTCGAAGTGCGGATGCATCTTAAAGGCTGTTAGGGGCACTTGGAATTTCGTCTGGCAACAGGCAACGCCGGCACAGGGAAGTGCCGGCGAGGCGCATATGAACACGGATGTGAATTTGCGCCGATTGCCAGACAAAAGATTATCCTGCCGAAATTCTTAGTGCCCCTTGCAGGCTTTATCCGCATCCGTACCCGACGGACAGTACTGCGATTGTGTCAAAGCAACGGAAAGACAGCCTGACAGCAAGAAAAACATGTACCTAAGAACTGCTGGCATTTTACACCAGATAAACCCAGAATGCACTTTGAATCCCTGAAATCTTTACAAGTTACAAATATATTTTTGCAATCACCAGACAACAACTTCTGAAAGGAGCTCTTATGGCAATTAACTCAATATGGAACAACAACTCCCCAATGGACTACCTCGGTTTTCTGTCCACTGACCCGGATAACAATACTGAGGATAACGAATGGCTGACTCATTTTCAACAGCTTGTGCAGGAAAAGCTTTCTGAAATGAATGAGGATAAGGATTCTGCAGCTACGGTAAATCCGGCTGAAGAAATTGCAAAATGGAAAGAAAATATTTATAACAAAATGAAAAATGGTGAAACCGAAGAGAGCTTTCAAATCGGTGGTCAGTCTTTCAGCATGAAGGAATGGGACAAGCTGTTAGACTCCTTTGATAAAGCGGAAGAAGCTTTACAGGAAGCTATTGAAGAGGAAGAAGAAGTTAAGGATAAGGAAATGGCAGAGACAGCAAAGAAAAGCATTGTAAATGATACACCAGCCCAGCCTCTTATCGATATGCTTTTATCCGATACCCTTAAGGTTACGTTTCCGACAGATGCCACAAATGAATCTGATGAAAATGCGGAAGATGTATTTTATATGGTTGCCATGGATGAAAAAGGTATCCGCTGCATCAAAAATGGGGCTGATACTTACGAATGGAAAATTGAATTTGAAGACGATTCCCAGTATGAGGCTGCCTGTGATTTCTTAGGCTGGGCTTCTCCACGAATGGACAAACTTTTATTTGCAGCCCATGACAATTTCTGGATGGATTATCTGAACGGTGACCTTGATGTAGATGCTTTTAAAGACTTCTTAGAGGGCACTAATAACGGCATTCCAAACTATGGCATTGGTGATGAGGAAAATATGTACATTGACGAGACGAAACTTCAGTGGACAAAATATATGAACCCTCTGGGTGCCCACTTTGGTACCCCGGAAGAATTATTTCCGATTCCGGAATTATAGATTAAATACAATAAAACAGGCACTTTTTTCTGTCAAAACGGGCATGTCCAAAGAAAAATGAAATTGGTAAAATAAAATCGTAGACCTTGATTTTGTCGGTTTGAATCTTACTAAAAATCATTAAAAGGAAAGGACGAATTATGGGAAAAAGAAAAAAGTTACTAGGTTTGGTTTTGGTAGTCTGTATGTTGTTTACACTGACACCGATAACTTCCCGGGCAGATGTTACAACAGAGAAATGGACAGATTTTACAGCAGCTGACTTTGCTGGCGGCAGCGGTACAAAGGATGATCCATATCAGATTGCTACGGCAGGACAGCTTGCAAAGCTGGCATCAGAAGTAAATTCTGGAGTACCTGAGCAAACACATTCGGGGGAATATTTTAAGTTGACCGCTCCAATTGATTTGAGCGGAAAGAGATGGATTCCTATCGGTTATGGAAATGCAAGTTCCAAAGCTTTTTCAGGATATTTCGATGGAAATAATCAGGTCATTACAGGCTTATATGTGGATGAACGGGGAAATAACGTCTGTGCCGGCTTGTTTGGTGTCGTAGTAGCTGTATCTGATGAAACAGTACTGAAAAATTTCTGTATTAAAAATGCTACCATCTATGCCGGAAATTCCACGGATGCAAGTGCCAGTCCGAATATTTACGGTGCCGGAGTGCTGGTAGGTTCGCTTACAACGATGGGTGGTTCCAGAGCTACCTTTGTTGGAGTAGAAAACTGTCAGGGAACCGGACAGGTAGACTCCAAGATGTATGCCGGAGGGCTGATTGGTGATGCAAGCCGTGCCCATGTTTCGGATTGTTCCGCGGATGTTACTGTGACAGGAAGGTGTATCAGTGGTGGATTCATCGGAAATGTTTTCCAGGGCTCCTACAAAAACTGTACCGCCAAAGGCAGCGTATCCGGAGGATGGTCAACCGGCGGGTTTGCCGGATGTGTATTTGAGTCCGACGCCAGTGTGGAAATAGAGCATTGTGCATCTTATGGCAATGTTGAGGCAAATAACTGGAATACCGGTGGTTTTGTCGGATATCTGGAAAAAGGAAAGATTCGTAACAGTGTTTCCTATGGTAATGTAAAGAGTACGGTGGCAGGCTGGGAGCCGAAAACCGGTGGCTTTTCCGGTACAAATACCGAAGGAAATATTCAGAACTGTAATGCTGCAGGTACTGTAACAGGTTCTCATCCAACAATTGCACCGGGTGGATTCATTGGATATGATAATAATGGCACCACTGCTGGCTGCGCTTTTGATAAAAAGAAGAACCCTTCACTCAATGATGTAGGTGCGGATAGTGGAACACCTGGTTCCAACCAGATTAAGGCAGCAGACACAACCTCCCTGCTCTCAAATATCTGCGGCAGTTATCTTGGCGGACATACACTGTCTAAGGTTAACAGAAAAGAAGCAACTCATCTGACAGAGGGAAATATACAATATTGGGTCTGTGCAAATTGCGGTGGTTATTTCAGTGATGCAAGTGGAGCAAATATGATTACTTCTTTGGATGTTGTAATCGCAAAATCAGCAGAGCATACAGCAGACCGTACCGGATGGCATTCCGATGCGGATAATCATTGGAATACCTGTGAATGTGGTGAAAAAATAAATCAATCCGGACATAGCTTTACCTGGCTAATCGACAAGGAAGCTACGTCTACGGAAAAAGGTTCTAAGCATGAGCAGTGTACAGTTTGTAATTATGCTAAAACTGCAGTCGAAATCCCGCCGGTAAAAACCGGAACTGAAGAAACCAAAACTTCTTATAAAATTATAGAAGGAACTGAAAGCAGCTATGTCCTGCAGAGTGGCAACAGCCTTACCATCCGGGTGGATGCAGAGTTCTCTAAATTTGCCGGAATCAAAGTAGATGGTGTTCAGATTGGAAAAGATAATTATGATGTGAAGTCCGGTTCAACCATTGTTACTTTGAAATCCTCTTACCTGAATACACTGACTGCCGGAACACATAACCTGGAAATGTTGTGGACAGATGGTTCTGCAAGTACTACGTTTACCATCCAGGCAAGTGTAAACCAGAATCCAGACAATAAAAATCAGGAAACGGCTACAGCCTCAAATACCCAGCCTGCAACTCAAACTAATACAAAGCAGACTACGGATAAGTCTCCGAAAACAGGGGATTATAATAATCCTTTGGTATGGGCGGCATGGCTGATTGTTTCAGAAATTATTATTGCTGGTACCGTTTATTATCGTAAAAAGAAACATTTGTAAATAAATATTACCCCATAAAAATGCTCTCTATGTAACAAACTGTATCATTTTACAGGAAACGTTATATAGAGAGCATCTTTCATTCCGTCAAAAATGCTCCAATATGGAACCATTGTATTACCAGAAAATGATGGTCATGTTATCAAAAAAGGAGTACCGGGATTGTAGTGTTCATGATTGTGGTGTCAGGAAGAAAAAATGTGCTATATGCACCACTTGTGATATACTTAAATATATCTGGAATCATTAAAGCAACTACGAGAAACACGCTTTGCGAGTTTCTCGAGTTATCGCGGTGCTCGCCAAATCTGCATGCAAGCATGCGATTTCTCTCGCTACTCGCGTAAATCAAAAATTGGGATAGGAAAATTTTTCATTGAAAGGAACGGGGATACGATGATATTATCGGACAGAGCCGTACTTCCTTTAACCGGAAGCACATTTGAGCCAGGAAACGCTGAAAAAGTAATTAAAGAAATGGAAGATAAAGAATCAGCACAGATTGCATTAGCAGAATATTATTACTTTTCTGCCAATGCAGAACTGTGTGCAGAGACTGTGAAACCATATTTGTCACATGAAGATATCATGCTTCGTTTATCTGCAGATATGCTCTATACCTTTGCCAATCTGACAATTGGAGATTCCAGAGCGGCACAACAGGCCAGAGAGGATATACAGCGATGCATGGTTCAGGTGGTACAGGAAAATGCAACGATGGAGCAAAAGGCGTCCTGTCTGTTTGCCTATTATGTAACTAATATTTTTCTTCATATTACGCCAGAAAAAAAGGTGCCGCCGTTTCTGCAGTATATCCCATATCTTCCGACCGGACAGAGATTGTTTGCAATCAGCCTTCTGGCACATGAAACTTATTTAAGGCAGGAATATGCCCGGGCAAAGGGGCTTGTCCAGGGAGCTTTTTTGATGGCAGATACGACATATCCCATCCCCATAATATATCTGAAGTGTGTACAGGCAATGTGTCAGATTAATCTGAAAGAACAAAAAGAAGCCATACACTCAGTAAATTCTGCATGGGAAATGGCCAGACCGGATAAGTTTGAGGAACCATTTATTGAGTATCATGGACTGTTACAGGGATTATTGGAGGTCTGTGTCAGGAAAAAAGAACCAGAGATTTATAAGCAGTTGGCAGGCGGGATAATCTCATTTCGTCGTGGCTGGATGAAAATCCACAATCCTAAGATGCAAAAAACAGTGACAGATCTCCTGTCTCCATTGGAGTTTTCCATTGCAATGCTGGCATGCCGGAACTGGACCAATCAGGAAATTGCAGAGTATTTGGGATTTTCAATGAACACAGTTAAGCATTATGTATCAGGAATTCTGGAAAAGTTAGGCATCGATAAACGGGATAAAATTAAAAATTTTGTAAATCAATAATATACGAAGGAGAAGGTTTATGATTGTAAAAAGATATGTGAAAAAAAGTACCATCTACATTATTGCTGCCGTTATGGCGGTCTTAACTGCAGGAGCCCTGTATCTTGGAGTGGTTCATCGTTTTACTTATGGGGCAAAGTATAAGAACTACACCACCTGGTCTGCACAGGTTCTCTCTCTGAAGGAATACAAACATGAGGACAGCGATGATAATGTTTATTACCACTACTCGGCTTTTTTAACTTATAACGTAAACGGAACGGTTTATACTCCGGTTACCGATGAGGTCTTTACGGAAGAGGATGTTCCTGAGGAAGGCGAAAAGATTCCGATTTTCTACAATAACAGTGACCCCGGTGATTATGTGCTTGTCAAATACGACTGGTTGACGAAGTCCTATATTCCTCTCAGTGACAAAGGCGATATCTGGCTTTTTACCGCATTTCTACTGCTGGGATTTGTTCTGCTTCTGATTCCGATGAATCTGGAAAATGACCAGGTGCAGGGCGTCATGATTGGAAGCGGACTTCTGCTCTTTGGTCTTGATGGTATCGTAATGGGTACTATTATGCACAAATTTCAAATGTTCTTCCTGGCTATCTTTGGTATCTTCGGCGGCATTATCCTGTTCCGCTACCTCTTTATTCCAAAGGAGAAACGCCAGCGGGCGGATGCGGTTTCTGCATCCCTGCGGCTGTTCAAGGTTGTTGATATTTATGTAAATCCACAGACCGGTGTGAAAACCGTGGTATTTTCCATGCCGGAAAATAACGGTGCGACCTATGAACTGTTTTCCTTTGACGATATTTATAATCAGTATAACTACGGGGATATGTATCAGATTGACAAGACGGTTCTCTTAGGATTTGGTCTGGGACGACAGATTAACGGCTCTTATACCATTGACATCAACGGTCTGAACCCTTCCCATATACAGCCTTTGAACCCCCTTCTTAAGAAAATGTTTTCACAGGTATAAAAACTGCGAGGGACACGTAAATCGTGTCCCTCTTTTTTTGTTTATTTCTGGTTTGCCGGTTCCATATTAACGGTTTTTCCCTTTATCTTCGCATGCTTCATGGCATTTAAGACTTCTTTTCCATATTCTCTTGGTACTTCCACAAAAGTATATTTATCAAACATATCAATGGCCCCCACCAGTCTGCCCGGCATACCGGACTCTCCGGCGATGGCGCCAAGAATATCTCCCGGCTTAATCTTGTCTTTCTTTCCAATGTTGATAAACAGTCTTACCATTCCCTCTTCTGCACCGGTATTGGCAAAGTCGTATTCTTCTTTTTCAGAAGAACTCTCCCCTGCCCCCATTGCCTGATAGAGGAAAGCTGCTGCAATATCCATGGCAGTATAATCAGCTTCATTTACCTGCTTCTCAATCAGCTCTATCATATCAGAAAGATTCTCTTCCTCTATGATAGTTCCAATCTGTTCCATGATATTTTCAGCCTTTATCTGTGCCACATCATCGGTAGATGGAATCGGCTGTGCTAAAATCTTTGTCTTGCAGTAACGCTGGATATCTTTTAATTTATAGACTTCCTTGCCTTTTACAAAAGAAAATGCCTTACCACAACGGCCTGCACGTCCGGTTCTTCCGATTCGATGTACATAATATTCATCATCCTGCGGCAGGTCATAATTAAATACCGCTTCTACATCATCTACGTCAATTCCTCTTGCTGCCACATCCGTTGCAATAAGAATATCCGTCTTTCCTTTCCGGAAATTATTCATGACCCGGTCTCTCTGGGACTGCTTCATATCTCCATGAAGTCCCTCTGCACTATAGCCTCTGCCGGATAATTCCGTTGCCAGTTCATCTACCATTTTCTTGGTATTACAGAATACCAATGAAAGCTTCGGATTATAATAATCCAAAAGTCTCGTAAGGACATCCACTTTATCCTTGCGCTTTACATCATAGTAGTACTGGTCAATGTTGGCTACGGTGAGTTCCTTTTTTACAACCTTGATATTGACTGCATCATGCTGGTATTTTCTTGTAATGTCAAGAATCGGCTTTGGCATGGTTGCAGAAAACAGTACGGTCTGATGCTCTCCCGGAATATATTCTAATACAGTTTCTATGTCCTCACGGAATCCCATATTTAACATTTCATCCGCTTCATCCAAGACGATGGTATGGACAAACTCCGGGCGGATGGTTTTTCTGCGAAGATGATCCATCAAGCGTCCCGGTGTTCCGATAATAATCTGTACGCCACCCTTTAAGGCTTTAATCTGGCGGGAAATGTCCTGTCCACCATACACTGGCAGCACTTTTACACCGTGCATATATTTTGCCAGCTTACGGATTTCGTCTGCCACCTGAATGGCGAGCTCTCTGGTGGGAGATAAAATCAAAACCTGCGTTTTCCGTAAAGACGGGTCTACTTTCTGTAAAATCGGAATTCCAAAAGCTGCTGTCTTGCCGGTTCCGGTCTGAGCCTGTCCGATAACGTCCACACCTGATAAAACCACCGGGATTGCCTGACTCTGAATCGGTGTTGCCTCTTCAAATCCCATGTCCGCAATTCCTCTTAAAATCTGCGGATTTAAATCTAATTCATCAAATCTGATTGTATTCATTCTTTTCCTTCCTGTTGCGGGAACTTTTTCCCATCTGTCAGTAACCTGTTCTCCAGTCACTTTATAAAAAGCCACCGCGGCTAATCATAACAGACTGTTTTTTGCTTGTCAATTTACTGCAACAGATTTTTCTTCGACAAAATCAGCGCATCCTTCTGCTTTCTGGTCAGCTTTTTATAGGCTGCTTCCTTCTGCATGGCCTCCTCCTTCGTCCCGGATTCCTCTAAATACCGCAGCTCCACCGGTCCTCGGTTTCTGGTATACTTTGCTCCTTTTCCACTGTTATGTGCTTCAATCCGCTTGTCGATATCAGTCGTCCAGCCGGTATAGAGGCTCCCATCCCGGCAGAGCACCATATAAGTGTAATTATGTTTCTCTTTCATGTAATCCTTCCTATGTAGACCGGGCACCGCCCAGTCTTATCTCTATGATAAAGCAATCGACCAAAAAAGTATCTTACTCATATTCCATAAACTGGTAAAAAAGTATCGATTGCGGATTTTTGGCCGTTACATTTTATCTTATGCAGTTTTCTTATGTATGTTCCACTTACCGGCAGCTTCCAATACAGATTCCTCCCCGGTTTTCTTCTTTTACCTGATAGAGTAAATCATCGGCTTTCTGTAAAAAGTTCTTCATCGTTCTGTCCTCATCCGGTATATCATAACAGATTCCCTGGGAAATGGATACATAGTGCTGTGCCGCTGAAAAAGCATGCTCCATATCTAGGTCACGGATGCTGCGCTTTAATTTTTCTGTAAGAATGACTACGGCTTCCCTTGGATATCCCTCATAAATTAAAATGAATTCATCCCCGCCATACCGTGCACAGAAAATATCATCCTTTTCCGCTAACTTCTGAATTTCCTTTGCTACACGGCAGATACATAAATCACCCTTCTGATGTCCATAGTTATCATTATATTGTTTAAAATAATCGATATCCAGTATTTCCACTGCCACTGGAATTTTCTCTGCTATGGCATGTTCGAATACCTTCTGCGCATGCTGTTCTAACCGATAGCGGTTCGGGATTCCGGTCAGTGCATCGGTCTGAGACTGCTCTAAGAGAATCCTGTTTTCTTTTTCCATCTTCTTTCTGCTGTGGTTCGTCTCTTCCAATGTATAACGCATATCTAAGATGCAGGTCATGATATATTTATTTTCTTTTTCCAGTATCTCGGACAATTCAAAAAACAAACCGCATGCCTGCAGATATTCACGATTCTTTTCCTGCCGCTTATAATAACGGATTTTTAAAGTCAGAATCCGCTTCTGCATATAAATAATCTTAGCTTCCCTTGCCATCTTCTCTAAAAGTTCTACTAATTTCCAGAATTCCTCTTCCTTTCTAGTATCTAACAGCATCTCACAATAAGCATAAAGATCATCAAAAATATCAAGAATCGGCATTCTGGTATCTGATACCTTCTGCACAATTGCTATATTCCGGTCACATTCTTCTTTCTTTCCCATGGCATTACAGAGTCTTGCTTCAAAGCAGGCAAAGGCAATCTGCTCTAACTCTTCCAGATGTCCACTGCACACCTCTTTTGCCCGCAGTGCATATTCCTGTGCCTGCATATACTCTTCCTGATAAAAGCAGCTGTTTCCCAGTCCTATATAGATATTCAAAAGATAACTGTAATATTCCGGTATTTCCTTATTCTTCTGTAATAAATCATATGCCTGCCCTAAATATTTTTCTGCCTGCCGGTATTCCCCAAAATTATTGTAAAGCATACCAATATTAATATTGATAATAATACCAATATCATATAACTTATATTTTTCACAATACATTCTGGCGTTCAGATAATAATCCATGGCAAAAGGAGCATTTCCACGATTCATGGACGTAATGGCAAGAATATTATAGGCTCTTGCCAATAAACCATGCTGTCTGGAATGCTCCAGGTATGGCAGGGAACAGGAAAGATTGCGAAATAGTTTATCCACATCATTCAGAAGATAATATGTCTCGCCACTGTAATAATAGGCATAGCCTAACAGTTTCTCATCATCCTGCTCTCTGGCATAATCTCTTATATTTTTACATAGCATCAATGTTTTCTCGGCATCTGTTCCCCGATTCTTCCGGACACCCTCTAACCATTCCAATACTTCGCTGCTGTAAGCATTAAAATCCATCTTTTTGCGCACCCTTTTTCGTATTTTTTAATGTCTTTTATTATATAGGTATGCGGCTCTTTTTTCAAGTATGGCTCTTTTACTCAAAGAAGCTTACCGGGTCTACCGGTTCGCCATCTTTCTGCAAGGCAAAATAAAGATTACTTCCTTCCACGGAATAATATTTCGTCGGTTCTGCAATATAACCTACCAGTTTTCCTTTGCCGACAATGTCGCCCACTTCATACGGCACTTCCTTAAGCTGCCCGTAAATAGCACTATAACCATCTCCTAAATCCATAGTCACGGTACATCCTGTGACAGCACTGTTGGAAATATCCGTTATCTTTCCTTCTGCGGCTGCGGATACCCTGTCATTTACTTCTCCGGCAATAATCACTGCCGGATTATATTTATACTGATCCAGCGTTGCAAAATACACGGTCTGATCCATGCTGTAATTTAAGACTACATTACCCTGTAATGGCCAGTTTAATCCATCCTCTTCCGCAAAATGCAGTGTTTTTGTGGTGGCTGCTGCCGCCTTTGTCTCAGGTTCATTTTCTGCCTCAGCCGCTGCATTTGTTACATTTTCTTCTTCCGTCTGCCCGCTGTCGGACTGTGCCTGTCCATCCGAATCCTTTGAAGCAACTGCGTTATCAGAAGGTTTTATGATACTGTCTGCTTCTGCCAGTTTCTCCGATGCTTCTTCCTCTGTCTTTGGAAGCGTTGCCACAAAATCATCCGAAGCTCCATCTTCTTTCTTATTGCCTTTGTCTTTTCCTGCATCCTTATCTGCAACATTTTCCTGCTGCTTTTTTTCTTCCTTCTGGGAATAATTATATACTGCTGTCATTGCTCCTGCTGCCAGTACCATGACAGCCAGGGCAATCATCCATGATCTTCTTCCTTTCATTTTCTCACCATCCATATCTTAGTTTTTTATAAGTATGAACAGTTTTTTCATATATTATTCTTTTTTATATTTCATTTTTTTGTAATTTCAATTCCGGAATAATAATAGCTTAAAATCTCCTGATAAGTTTTTCCCTCTTTTGCCATCTCATTTGCTCCATATATGCTAAGTCCATAACCGTGTCCTAAACCTTTGGTCACAATACGTACCCTGCCATCGATTTCCCTGATATAAAAACAGGCGGAATTCAGGGAAAATGCCTTGCGGAATTCCTCCCCGCTGACACTACTGTTCCCAACCTGTATGGTTTTTACATATCCGCTTTCTTCCCGCTCTGTCACCACCAGCGTATTCACCCAGTCCTCCGCTGTAAGTCCTGCTTCCGGAAATGCCTGATTGCAGGTATCCACCAGTTCTCCTGCATCATAGAATTCCACCTTAAGAAAATCCTCTGATGTAATGTCCCATATGGATTCCACACTTTTGAGATAAGGAAGCTCTGTCCCTCTCGTTTTCTCTGCACTGACTGCAAAATAGGGAGCCTCAATTTCCTGTCCCTGATATGTTAAGACTTCCCCCTCGGTATCTATCAGGCAATTTTCTAATTTCTGATAATATCGATTATAATTTTCATTTCCAAACAATTTGGTCTGCTCTGCAACACTCAATCCCGTCTCCGGTGCTTTTCCCTGCGACAGGACATATTCATAATTGGTCCGCACAATAACTGCCTGCGCACGAATCGCTTCTTCTTCATAGGTAACCGGGATATCCCGTGCCAGAATAGACACAAGAGCAGCCATCTTCTCTTCTTCATCGGGATGACTGCTCTTATGTTGTATTTCATTGCTGTCTGTATCCAATAATATCTCATCTCCCTGGAACACCAGGGTCATAAGTATCGGTAATCCTGCAATAATCAGGCACAGACACAGTATCATTTTTATTTTTTCTTTCATATCCTGTCCACTCCTGTTCTACATATATATGTAACAGAAATGGATGTATACCAGTAAAATATTACTGTTTCATACGCTGTCCTATCTCGTTGGAAAGTTCCGCAAACTGCTCTAAGGACAGTGCCTCTCCACGAATGTTCTCCGGAACTCCAAGGCTTACGATACTTTCCTGTATTACCTCTTTCGGCAAATGTATCTCCGGGGAATTATTCAGTCCGTTTGCCAGTGTCTTTCTGCGCTGGTTAAAGGATGCCCGGATAATACGGAACATCAGTTTCTCATCTTCCACTTCTACCGGCGGCTTCTCATGCCGGGTCAGACGGATGACCGCACTGCCTACATTCGGCCTTGGCATAAAACAGTTCGGTGGTACATTTGCCACGATTTCCGGCTTCGCATAATACTGTACTGCAAGTGAAAGTGCTCCATATTCCTTGCTTCCCGGTCCCTCCTGCATACGTTCTGCCACTTCCTTCTGCACCATAATCGTAATGCTGTCAATTGGCACATGGCTTTCAAACAGTCCCATAATAATCGGTGTGGTAATATAATAAGGCAGATTCGCCACTACCTTGATTGGCTTTCCCTGGTTCTTCTCTTCTGCCAGCTTACAGATATCAAGCTTTAAAATATCTTCATTAATTACTGTTACATTGGAATAATTCTTCAGTGTGTCCGACAAAATCGGAATCAGATTCTTATCTATCTCCACCGCAACCACTTCTCTTGCCCTCTCGCAAAGATACTGTGTCATAGTTCCGATTCCCGGACCAATCTCCAATACAAAATCATCCTCCGTCACTCCGGATGCATCGATAATCTTATCCAGCACATGAGTATCTATCAAAAAATTCTGTCCGAATTTCTTCTGAAAATTAAACCGGTACTTCTGCAGTACCTCTATTGTATTCTGTGGATTTCCTAATTCCGCCATGCCTGCTCCTTTATTTAACCGCTCTTTCTATCTTTTTCGAATAAACGTTCGGTTTTTGTTGCCAACTGCATATTTCTGTGTTACAATCATTTTAGAACAAACGTTCTGATTTGTCCAGTCCTTTTTATGATAACAGAGGAAAATAGTTCTACGCAACTATTATTAGAGATTTTATAGAAAAGGTGATTGCTTTGAATATAACAGAAAACATGTCTTTATTGGAAAAACTGACCATCCTTTCGGATGCCGCCAAATATGATGTTGCCTGTACCTCCAGCGGTGTAGACCGCAAGGGAAACGGCCATGGCATGGGTAATTCCATTGCTCCCGGAATCTGCCATACCTTCTCTGCCGATGGACGCTGTATTTCCCTGCTTAAGATTCTTTTTACCAATGAATGCATTTTCCGCTGTGCCTACTGCCAGAATAACTGCAACAATGATGTGCCAAGGGCTTCCTTTACACCGGACGAAGTCTGTACCCTTACCATGGAATTTTACCGCAGAAATTATATTGAAGGTCTTTTCTTAAGCTCCGGTATTCTCATCAGCCCGAATTATACTATGGAACTGATTTATCAGACACTTTACCAGCTCCGTGTCCGCCATCATTTTAACGGATATATTCATGTAAAAGCTATTCCCGGTGCCGACCCGGTTCTCATTGAAAAAGCAGGCTTTCTTGCTGACCGTATGAGCATTAATCTGGAGCTTCCGACCGCAGACGGACTGAAGGCTCTTGCACCAAATAAGTCCCGCAAAACCATCTTAAAACCCATGCGTCTGATTCAGAATGGCATTATGGAAAATCAGAATGAGCTGATGGTTTACCATAAGACCCCGAAATTTGTACCGGCAGGTCAGAGCACCCAGATGATTATCGGTGCCACCCCGGAAAACGATTATCAGATTATAAAGGTAGCAGAAGGCTTGTACCAGAATTTCCAGTTGAAACGAGTCTTCTACTCAGCCTTTGTCAATGTAAATCACAATTCCAATCTGCCAACCCTTCCCGGTGGTCCGCCCCTTCTGCGGGAACACCGCCTGTATCAGGCAGACTGGCTGCTTCGCTTCTATGGTTTTTCTGCCGGAGAGCTATTAAGCGAAGACCGTCCGGATTTTAATATCTTCTTAGACCCGAAATGCGATTGGGCACTCCGCCACTTAGAAGCCTTTCCGGTAGAGATTAACCGGGCAGATTACAACACCTTACTACGTGTTCCGGGCATTGGTGTGAAATCCGCCAACCGCATTGTAAAAGCCCGCCGGCACAGTCGCCTTGACTTTTCTGATTTAAAGAAAATCGGAGTTGTCTTAAAACGGGCTGCCTACTTTATTACCTGCTCCGGTCGTATGATGTATTCCATTCCACAAAATGAAGATTATATCTGCAGCTGTCTGATGCAGGATAAAACTCAGATTCCGAAGGAAATACGGGATTCCAGTTATAAGCAGATTTCCTTCTTCGATGAAGATGCCTTAAGTGATTTTAAACTGACCACCAACGATTTATGCGTCGGATAAACTGCTATAACCATGATTTTTCAGTAAACAGGAAAGGACTTTTTCTTATGCATATATTTCTCTGTGAAGATTCCATCGATGGCATCTTTACCGGCATCTATGATGCCTGGGCCAGCAGATATGGGCACAAAAATATAAAGCTTTGTATCAATGATACGATAACTTACGAACTCTTTTCTGAATATATTACTGTCACACCGGATTCCGAAAAGAGTGAAAAGGTTGGACGCACCATTATTGCCCGTCTTGGCATGGAGGTCTATCAGGATATTCTTCAGGCGGTTCTTGCCCATGATGATAAGAAAAAGAATGAGCATCCGGACAAAGCCGACTGCATTTACCGTACACTCTTATATGGATTTTCTTTAGCGGATGGTCATCGGATTTTACAGGCTCTTGGCAATCCTTATATTGCAAGAGTCTTTGAACTGAGCCGTTCCACCGGAAATGAAGCCCACCATCTGCTTGGTTTTTTACGTTTTCAGGAACTGGAAAACGGAGTCCTGTTTTCTGCCATCCACCCTAAGAATCAGGTGATTTCCGTTCTGGCAGAACATTTTACTGACCGCCTTCCACAGGAACATTTTATGATTTATGACGCAACACACCAGATTGCCGCCATTCACAAAGCCGGCAGTGGATACTTCCTTACGGATGCATCCAATTTAAATCCGGACGTTATCACACGGCTTTCCCCTGCCGAGAAGGAATACCAGAAGCTCTGGTGCGGTTTCTTTGACAGCATTGCCATTGAAGCAAGAAAGAATCCGAAGCTGCAAAGTCAGAATATTCCAAAACGATTCTGGAAAGACACGGTAGAACTGGCATCCGGTAAATAAATGTTTCTATTGTTTTCTGGCAGACTTTACCTGGCAGTCTCTACCCGGCAGACATTACCCGGCAGAAGAGTACATGCAGATGAAACCATAAACTGGATAATGTCTACTTTGCGCCATATCCTGGAAAAGATTTGTGTCCTGCCGGTATGACAGAAGAAGAACGTACCGATTATGCACTGTTTGAGCTGAATAAATTATTGAAATATGTTGTCTATCCGGAAGATGTTGCCTGCATTTATATGGAACCGGTTATGGGCGAAGACGGCTATGTCGTTCCTTCCAAAAAATTCGTACAGAGTGTCCGTGAAATTTGTGATAAACATGGTATTCTCCTGATTTTCGACGAAATCCAGTGTGGCTACGGACGTACCGGCAAAATGTGGGCAAGCCAGAACTTCGACGTTGTACCTGATATTATGACAGTTGGTAAAGCCATTGCAGGCGGTCTTCCAATGAGTGCCGTGATTTCCACCCCGGAAATTATGGATAAATGGCTGGTTGGTACCCATGGAACTACTTTTGGTGGAAATCCTTGCGCTGCCGCTGCAGGATGCGCTGTCTTAAAGGAATTCGAAGATGGCACCCTGATTGAAAACGTCAATAAAATGGGGGCTTACTTAAAAGAGAAATTATTTGCATTAAAAGAAAAATATCCTTGCATCTCCGATGTCCGCGGTATCGGTCTTATGGTTGCCATTGAATTTTCCCATGAGGATGGCTCCCCGGCACCAGACATCTGGGCAAAAGCAAAGAAGGGCTGCTTAGAACGCCATATGCTTACCTTAAACTGTGGCTTAAATGGAAATGGTATGCGGTTTGCCACTCCATTAAATGTCAAAAAAGAAGAAATCGATGAGGGACTTTCTATTTTAGAGGCTTCCATTCAGGCATTATAATTACGGGAAACACGCCTGGCGAGCTACTCGCATAAATAAAAGCCTTGCATTTTATTTTGACAACGTTTAGGATGAGAATATCAGTAAATTGACAGAACAGGGGAAATGCTATGGGAACATTATTATACCAGTCCATTGCGACGATATTGAACAATTACTTTTACATAAAGAATATAAGGATGGTGACTGTCTGCCTTCCGAGCGTGTTCTTGCAACACAATATGGAGTCAGCCGTAATGTCATCCGGGAAGCCATCAAGATTCTTACCGAGAAAAAACTGGTTACGAATGTAATCGGAAAAGGCAATTATGTTACGCTTCCAAATGAAACGGATCTTGTAGATATGGTTGAATCTGCCCTGAACACTTCCGCTTCGTGTCTTCTATATGACACTGAATAACCTGATCAGTAAATCCATTTATTATGGTGAAGGAAATACCTCTTATGGAAGAATTACTGCACAGCAGGAGCATGAACAAATTTTATTATCCCTTAAGAACCAGGATATGGATGCTTATAAAACGGCTATCCACTTACACTTAGAATTAATCAGGCAGCTACTCCAGTAGGAGTGCTGCCCCTTTTTATTTACTTATTACTGATATTTTTCCAGTATAAGTTTCGCCTGCTCTTCATCTATCTGCAGTTCTTCCTGCAATAATGACAGAATTTCCGTATCTTCTTTTCCAAGTTTACGGCTGAGTTTTATAATGCCTTCTTCCAGACCTTCTTTCTTACCTTCTTCTTCGCCCTGTCTGCGAATACGCTCTTCTCTTTCAAAACTCTTCATATATGCAAGACCTACCTCTCCATCCCGCTTGACCGCTGTTACCATCCGGTGTAACTTTTTCAGACTCTCGGTGGAAGCATTCTCTATAGATGAATGCTCCATGTAATGTAGTAGCTGTTTTAATTCCTCCGGCGGGTTTCCTTCCCTTCCTCTTGTATACAGGAATATGGTCTGTGCGCCATCCTCATACTTTAACTCCGGCACTTCTACACAACAGTTCTTAATGGTATACACCATACGATTCAGTCCAAAGGGGTCATAAGTTGTAATAAAAATTACGATGACATTCCGAAGACTCCCATATGTATCACCTGCATTCAGATTGCTTGCATCAATCTTCGCATGGTAAAACCGGACTCTTCGTGGCAATGATACAATTTCTTCTTTCCCATCATTCTGGTCCGGTTCTATATCAAAGATTTCTCCGTTCTCTTCATCCAGATATACATCCAGCCGAATGCCGTGGGTTTCTATATTTTCTCCGCAGAAGAAACGCTGTGGCACTACCGTAAGCTTTCCTATCTGCCGGTGCAGAATACACTCCAAAATATACCTCGCCGACTGTTCCCCATAAATTTTGTGGCTGGTCAGGCTGTTTACCAGAAAGTCATCCACCAGATTCAGTTCTTCTAAAGTTTTCATGTTTCCTCCTTTTCCCATAATGCAAGGAAAAGCAGGATTACATATCCTGTTCCGATTCTGAAATTCCGCTTATTCAATGCACTATGCGTTCGTAAATTGTAATAAGAATTTAAAAGCATAGAATTCATTGAATTGATACTAGAAATTTAGATTGGCTTTTGCCACTCGAAAATCAGAATATATGCTTTGTGTTGATTGTAACAAATACATATTTATAATACAAGTAAAATATTTATAAAATCTGATTCCCTTCTGACAGGAAGGTCACCTCACTTTTTGAAATAATTTTTTTGCATTTTCCCAGGTAACTGCTTCCACTTCTTCCGGTGTTGTTCCGGTCAGTTCGGCAATGGTTTTTACTACATAAATAAGATTTCTTGAATCGTTCCGGGTGCCACGATGCGGTTCCGGTGCCATATAGGGACAGTCAGTTTCCAATACAATGTGAGGCAGTCCGATTTCTGCTACGGTCTCCTTTAACTTCTTTGCATTTTTAAAGGTAACTACACCGCCGACACCAATATAATATCCCATTTTCACATATTCTTTCGCCATTTCCTTGGAATAAGAATAACAATGAATGACACCCGGAATGTCATCCTTATGGGCCTGCTGCATAATTTTCATGGTATCCTCTGCGGCATCTCTGGAATGAATGATAACCGGAAGACTCATCTCTTTTGCCAGCGCAAGCTGACGGCAGAACATTTCCCGCTGTGCCTGCTGCACTGTTGGCTCCTTATCCCAATAATAATCAAGCCCGATTTCTCCGATGGCAACGGTTTTCTCCCAGGAAGCCTTTCCCTTTATCCATGCTAAATTTTCTTCCGTTGCATCTTCGATATTGCTTGGATGAATTCCGATTGCTACATAAATATAATCGTATTTCTCTGCCAATGCTACGCTATCCACACAGCCGGCAAAGTCTGCACCTACGTTAATTACCCGCCTTATGTTCTGCTCCGGAAGAGAAGAAACAAGCTGTTCTCTGTCCTCTTTGAATTTTTCATCATCATAATGTGCATGTGTCTCAAAAATCATAAAAATCCTCTTTCTATTTTATAAATGCTGGTAATAAAATACCGCCAGCTGCGTCCGGTCCCTTAAGGACAGCTTTTCTAATATGCTGCTGATATAGTTGCGGACAGTCCCTTCACTTAAAAATAAGGCTTCCGCAATTTCTTTATTGCTGCGTCCCAGTGCCACCTGGTGAATGATTTCCTGTTCTTTTTCACTGATATCATAGCTGGCATAGTCAAGGCTTTCCTTATTCTGCATCAGAACCGGAAGCTTATTCACAATTTCTCCCCCAAAGACACTCTGTCCGCTCATAACCGCATGCAATGACGGAACAATTGCTGCAAAATCCTGTTTCAGGCAATAGCCTTTCGCACCGATTCGTAATGCCTCCACAATATATTCATCATCGGAAAATGTGGTCAGAAACAGCACCCTTGCCGCCTTGTCTTTTGCAAGAATCTGCTCTGCCGCATCCAGTCCATTCATAGGCTTCATCTGGATGTCCATTAATAAAATGTCCGGCTGAAGCTCTTCATATAATTTTACGGCTTCACTTCCATCGGTGCCTGTTCCGACTACATCCACTCCCTTGGCGCAGAGAATGGTCTGCAGGGAAAATACCACATCTTCGTCATCATCTACTATCAGGACTCTCATACTGCCTCCTCTTTCTTTCGAATTGATATAAATATTTTAAAACCTTTTTCGCAGTTTACATGAATGCTTCCGCCCAGCGACTCCACACGTTCCCGCATATTCGAAAGTCCCATGCCTCCGGCTGCACTCTTAAGGTCATCCTTTTCTTCCCGCATCTGCTCCGTTGCTTTTTTCTGCTTTTCCTCATCCGTACCATTGTCCTCAATGGTCATCTGATACAGTGCCGGATGTTCCCTGAGAACAATCTCAATCCGGTCACCGTTGCTGTATTTTACAATATTTGACATTGCTTCTTTTACGGCTGCGATAAAACAATATTTGACTTTTCGTGGAACATTCTGTGACATATCGTATTCTAAATCCAGATGATAATGCTGCTTCATTTCCCGGGTTGCCTCTAATAATGCCTGCTTTAAATCCACGGAATCATCATGCAGATCATGCACACTTTCCCGGATATTATTCATGGCAAGATTTAAGGTATCATTTACCTTTAAAAGCTGACCATGCAGCGGCTCTTCTTCATATACGGTGCTCAGTGCTCCCATCTGAAGAATTGCCCGGGACAGCATATGTCCCACGTTATCATGGATTTCTCTTGCAATCCGGTTCCGCTCTTTTAGCGTTGCCATATAGATTTCTGTATCCTGCTCCTCTAAAAGCTTGCGGTTCTTCTCCCGCATCACAAGGCTTAACTCCGTGCTGGTATCCCGGAGCCGAATCAGATTCCGCTTTAGCTCCGTTGCCTGTCTGGTGCAATAAGCCAACAGCACCGCTGCCAATGACAAAAAGAGCCAGATGGCTGTCATCCATGGCTGGTACACCGGCAGTGCATAAAAGAATAAAACTGCAAATCCCATACCCCACCACAGGCCAAACCAGAAGCTGTCAAAAAACACCAGCGGCAGCAAAAAGGTAAATCCCGGCTCGATTAGACACAGTACTGCCATTGCTATCAGCAATGCACCAATGACTTTCCGGTTTTCAATATAAAGAGTCAACGCTGCCACAATCAGACCAATGATGAAGATTACAACTCTGCGGTAGTCTCCCTCTAACTGGAAAATAAGGCAGCTGCACATGGCAAAAAGAAGTAACTTATCCAGTATTCTTAACATTCTTCTTCCCCTTCCTTAGGGTTCTACTGCATTTACTGTATCATTTTTCCTAAGATATGACAAATGTCATTTTATTTCCTGACAGAATGCACTTACCAGTCCTCCGCTCACTCTACTATACTACATTTATAAAACCGCTATTATTTATCTCTATCTACAGGAGGCATAACATGGATGCAATACAGATTTCACACTTGAAAAAATATTATTCCGATATAAAAGCAGTAGATGATATTTCTTTTTCTGTTAAAAAAGGAGATTTATTTGGACTGCTCGGTGTAAATGGTGCCGGAAAATCCACTACAATTCATATTCTTTGTACCTTACTGAAAGCAACTGCAGGAACTGTCAAAATATGTGATTACGATGCTTTAAAAGAAGCCAATGCCATCCGCAATAAAATTGGAGTTGTTTTTCAGAATAATACTTTAGATGATTATCTGACAGTAAAAGAAAATCTTTTGATGAGAGGCTTTCTCTATGAAAAAGATTTAAAGACGGTTCAAAAAAATCTCTATGAGATTGCCGAAATTCTTAACATTCAAAATTTATTATCACGACCTTTTCGTAAATTATCCGGTGGTCAGAAACGACGCTGCGAAATTGCCCGGGCACTCATGAATACTCCTGAAATATTATTTCTAGATGAGCCTTCTACCGGGCTTGACCCGCAGACCAGAAAACTTATGTGGGACTGTCTGGAAAGTCTCCGGTTAAAGCGCCATATGACAATTTTTCTCACCACACACTATATGGAAGAAGCCTCTATGGCACAACAACTTTGCATTATGGATGCCGGAAAAATCATTGCTTCCGGCTCTCCATCCCAGTTAAAAAATAAATATGCTTCCGATACTTTAAAAATCTATACTGACAAAATTACACCATTGAACCGGGAATTGACTGCTCTTTCACTGGCTTCTTACCGCCTCCCTAACGGAATTGCAATTCCCCTATCTACTACCAAAGATGCTTTGCATATCATGCCACGGATAACCACTCCCTATGATGGCATTGAAATTATTCAGGGCAGTATGGATGATGCTTTTATTCAAATAACAGGAAAAAAACTGGAGGATTAACCTATGATACTAATTTCATTTATAAAACGTAATATCTTACTTTATTTCCGAGACCGAATCAGTGTATTCTTTTCTCTTCTTTCTACTCTTATTGTGTTAACCCTTATGATTGCATTTCTCGGACAGGGAAATATTGATTCCACAATTCAGGTTCTTGGAACCGGTCTGAAATACGAAGCTGTTCATGCATCTTCGCTCATCATTATCTGGACCATTGCCGGTATCCTGGTTGTCAATGCCGTAAGCATTTCCATGACTCTGGTGGGAACCATGGTAAGAGATGAGGAATCCGGTAAGATATCTGCATTTTTTGTTGCACCTGTAAAACGTGGATACTATGTTGCAGGTTATGTCATTGCTGCAATTATTGTCTCCTTTATCATGTGCCTGCTCACATTGATAATCGGAATCATCTATCTTGGTATTGCTAATGGCTCCTTTATAACTGCCCATGATACTTTAGAAATTCTCTTTGCACTTCTTGCAATTATTTTTTCCTCTGCTTCCTTTGTCTTTTTATGCGCTTCTTTTATTCATACCAATAGTGCATTCAATGGTCTGACCACGCTTTTGGGTACTCTGATTGGATTTTTTGCTGCAATTTATGTTCCATACGGCAATATGCCCCAGACTCTTAAATATATCATCCGCTTTCTTCCAGCCTTTCAGGGGGCTTCCGCCATTCGTGAAATCTGGATGAATCAGGAATTGCAATGGTTTCATTGCCCCTCCGAAATAAAGACCGGATATGCGGATTATATGGGACTTACCATTTCTTTTGGAAATGCCACTCTTTCCCCTCATATGAAAATACTATATATGTTTATCTCCGGTCTTATCTTCCTTGGTCTTGCAACGGCTATTCTTTCAAGGAAAAGACAACAGGAACGCTAAGATATGACAAATGTCATTTTATTTCCTGACAGAATGCACTTACCTTCTGTACCTCTTTTCCCTATACTTAAGTTATAGGCGATTGCGAGAAGAGAAAATTTCATAAAGAAGCTGGCTTGCCAATGTCTGGCAAAAGCGCTGGAGCGTTCATCGGAATACGGATACCTTATGAGGCTTGTTAGGGGCACTTGGAATTTCGCCCAATATCCGGCAACGCCGGTACAGGGATGTACCGGCGAGGCGCATATGAACATGGATGCGAATTTGCGCCGGTTGCCGAAAAAACTACTCATGTTTCGAAATTCTTAGTGCCCCTTTTCAAGCATCATGCAGTATCCAGTTTCGACGAACACTCCAGTGCTTTTGATGTAACACAGCAAAACAGTTTTTATAAATTTCTTTTCTCCTCTCGCAATCGCCTGCACAACCAATCAACCTAAAAAAGGAGGAAACCTATGAGTACCCCAGTTGTAAAAATAGAAAACCTGGTGAAACGCTACAAAGAGCTTGTAGCATTAGACCACTTTAACTTAGAAATTGAAGAAGGTGAGATTTTCGGTCTGCTCGGTCCAAACGGTTCCGGCAAGACTACGACCATCAACTGCCTTCTTTCCCTGCTTTCCTATGACAAGGAAAACATTGAAGTATTTGGAAAAAAGATGAACCCGGACAGTTATGATTTAAAGCGGCAAATCGGCGTTGTTATGCAGAACGTTGCCGTAGTGGATGAACTGACGGTATATGAAAACATTGATTATTTCTGTGGGCTTTATGTAAAAGATAAAGCACTCCGGAAACAGTATGTAGATGAAGCCATTGCTTTTGTAGGCTTGGACGATTTCCGCAAATTCTTTCCGAAGAAATTATCCGGCGGACTTTTAAGGCGGTTAAATATTGCCTGCGGCATTGCCCATAAACCAAAGCTGATTATCATGGATGAGCCGACCGTTGCCGTTGACCCGCAGAGCCGGAATAAGATTCTTGAGGGAATCGTGGAGCTGAACCGGAACGGTGCCACCATCATTTACACTTCCCATTACATGGAAGAGGTGGAGCAGATTTGTTCCCGGATTGCCATTATGGACAAAGGAAAAAATCTTGCCATCGGCACGAAGGATGAATTAAAGCAGATGATTAAGAAGAGCGAAAGCATTTCCATTGATATCTTAGACCTGCCGGATGCAGCAATTGATGAAATCCGTGCTTTAAAACATGTTTATGAAGTGACTTACGAAAATCACATGCTGACTGTTTTATGCAGCGGTGGAAGCCACAATCTCATTCATGTGCTGGATTATCTGCAGCAGAATGAGATTACCTTCGGAAAAGTGTATTCCGAGCTTCCGACCTTAAATGACGTATTCTTAGAGATTACCGGCAAAGAATTAAGAGACTAGGAGGAAAAAGATATGCTTCAAATCATGAAATATCATTTCCGGATTCTCCTTAGAAATAGGGAGCAGATGTTCTGGATACTGCTTTTTCCGATTCTGCTTGGCATTATGTTCAAGGTAGCATTTTCCAATATCAGCAGTTCCGAAATACAAAAGCCGGTTTCCATTGCTGTTGTAGAAGAAAATAATTCGGATGCATTAAAAAATATCAAGACCTTTTTAGAAAAAACGGAATTAAAAGATGGCGTTGCCCTCTTTGTTCCAACCTACTGCACAGAAGAAAAAGCCGTTTCCCTGTTAAAGGACCAGACGGTGGATGGCATTTTGTATACAAATGATTCTGCATCTGATAGAGTCACACTTTCCCTTACGGTTTCTTCTTCCAGCTCTGATACTGTCCGCATGAATCAGAGTATTTTGCAGGCATTTGTAAAGCAGTACAATTCCTCGGTTTCTGCCATTGCGGATACTGCAAAAAATCACCCGGAGAACTTAGAAGCACTGCTTCAAAGTCTCTCTGAGCAGGTTACTTATACCAAAGAAGTTTCTTTAAACAAACATAATACCGATACTTATACACAGTACTTTTACAATCTGATAGCTATGGCATGCCTCTTTACCAGCCTTTCCGGACTGTATGTTTCCCTCAATAACCAGGGAAATCTCTCCGCCATTGGTGCAAGACGCAATGTCTCTCCGGTTCATAAAATGAAGGTCATTATAGCAGAGCTTTTTTCCAATGTGATATTCCAGTTTATCTGTAATCTGGTTTCCTTTGCATTTATTGTACTGGTGCTTAAGATTGATTTAACCTACCATCTCCCACTGGCAATCCTGACGGTATTTGTCGGCTGTCTGACCGGAACTACCATGGGCTTTTTCGTAGGTTCCATCGGAGCCTTTTCCGAGGGAACAAAACAGGGAATTCTTGTCTCCGGCAGTCTGCTGCTTTGCTTCTTAAGCGGGCTTATGGTTGGAAATATGTGGATTATTGTAGAGAATACCTGCCCGGTTATCAACCGGATTTCACCGGCTGCCCTGATTTCCCGTGCCTTCTATACACTGGGCATTCAGGATAACCTAAACCAGTATTACCAATGTATTCTGACACTGGTTGGCATTTCCGCTCTCTTCTGTTTGGGTGGATTCTTACTGACAAGGAGGAAAAGATATGCAAGTATTTAAAACTTTTCTGAAAATTGCAAAGAAGAAATTTCCTTCGGTGCTTTTATACTATATTATTTTTACCGTTGTTGTAATTGCCATGAGTAAAATCGGAGCATCCGACCATGAAACTTCTTTTACTGCCACAAAGGCAGACATTTATATTATTGACGAGGATAACAGCACTGCAAGCCACGCTTTAAGTGATTATCTTTCCTCCATGCACAATCCGGTCACTTTAAAGGATACGGATACTATGACCTTACAGGATGCCCTTTATTATCAAAAGGTTGACTATATTTTAACCATCCCGGAAGGCTTTGAAGAACAGCTTACTGATTCTGATGCCAGAGATTTCCTTCCGGTTTCCATGCGAAAGGACAACTCCAATGGCTATTTTGTAGACCAGCAGGTAACTGAGTATCTTTCCAGTGTCCGCTTATTTATGGCTGGTGGCTTCTCTCTTTCCGAAGCAGTAACAAAATCCAGTGAATCACTTTCCAAAGGAAACGATACTACGGTTCTTAAGCTTGAAGAAAAGGAAACGGATGGTGCACAGATTGGACTTACCTATTTCTTCCAGTATCTTCCTTATGTGCTCATTAATATGCTGTTACTTGGTATGACTCCGATTCTGATGACCTTTAACCAGAAAGATTTAGGTGCAAGGATTTCCTGCTCCTCTCTTTCCTTAAAGTCCAGAAATGCGCAGATTACTTTAGGATGTATCGTATTCAGTCTCTTTGTATGGCTGCTCTTTATCCTGACTGCACTTTTTATCTACGGACCAGACACTCTGTTCTCGATAAACGGACTCCACTCTCTTTTAAACAGTGCCATGGTTCTGCTGTTTTCCATAGCACTTACGCTCCTTGTAAGTACTTTTGCACTCAAACAGCAGTCCCTCAGTATGATTGCAAATGTTGCCTCCCTGGGATTGAGTTTCCTCTCCGGAATCTTCGTTCCGCAATACCTTTTGGGAAAAGGTGTTCTTGCTGTGGCGCATTTTCTTCCAACCTACTGGTATATCCGCCTTAATTCCATGCTGGGCGGTATATCGGATGAAATACTTACCACTGCGAAATACTGGCGCTTTATCGGTATCCAGTTTGGCTTCTTCGTCGCAATATTCTGTATTTATCTGGTTTCCAGCAAATACCAGAAACGCAGCCGCAACGCATAATAGAACCCCCGGAAAAACCAATTTGATATGTACCCAGAATCCTGGACACATATTTATGAACTAGGCTGAACACAT
>ERZ1034998.54-NODE-54-length-79499-cov-57.281418_pt1 | contig 79499 bp, 65 predicted proteins | sample MGYA00520621_ERZ1034998 | MGnify/ENA primary metagenome ERZ1034998 (study PRJEB33766, sample SAMN09781748) | gut metagenome | biome: gut microbiome | host: Homo sapiens | place: Madagascar | study: EMG produced TPA metagenomics assembly of the PRJNA485056 data set... | reverse complement strand
ACATGATTGTATGAAAGAGTAAATATCTACTGTGCGAGAGTAAATTCCATCACCCTATTGGGCGGTGGAATTTAGAAATTCATTTTAGGTTCCTGTATTAGCGGGTTCAAATGGCTTGTAAAAATACACATATTGTGATAACGTAAGGGCGTATGAATGTCAGCGATTTTTGAAGACAGGCATTACAAATAATGAATAAGAGGCAGCAAAATGGATTTTGAAAGCAGAAGACAAAGAATTTTAGACAAGATGGAGGACAATTCTATAGCAATATTGTACTCAGGCATCGAGCACCATGTGAGTGCAGATGAGTATGATTTATTTACAGCACAGGCTAACCGCAATTTCTTCTATCTGACCGGACTTAGACGTGACAACATGGTCCTTGTCCTGGATAAATGTGTAGAGCCTGCTAAGACAATGATCTTCATAGAGGAGGCAGACCCTACTATGGAGCGCTGGTACGGCAGGAAAGTGACTATGGAGGAAGCCGAGGAAATATCAGGAATTGACGAAGTAGAATATATTTATGAGCTTGAGAGCACACTGGACAGGATAATGACGCGCGAGGATGTATACACAGCATATTTCGACACGTATCGTCATCAGAAAGTGGATTTGCCGGATTACAATGTGGTAAAAGCCAATGAATTTAAGACAGATTATCCGGGAGTTGCTGTGAAGAATCTTTTCCCACTTGTGGCAGAGGAACGTATGCAGAAGGATGAGGATGAGATTGAGCTGACCAAAAAGGCAATCGCTATCACAAAGGACGGACTTTGCAATGTAATGGCCAATTTAAAGCCGGGCATGAAGGAATATCAGGCACAGGCAGACTTTGAATATATCATAAGACGCGGTGGGGCAGAGTGGACAGCTTTTCCTACAATCGCCGGAAGCGGAATTAATGGAACAATGCTTCACTATGACACAAATCGTGAGACGATGGAGGATGGAACACTGGTTCTTCTTGACCTTGGAGCCAGAATAGATGGCTACAATTCGGATATTACGAGAACATATCCGGTAAATGGCAGGTTTACCGAGCGCCAGAAACAGGTATATGATATTGTGCTTGCCGCAAACCGAAAGATTGTCGAGGTTGCAAAGCCGGGAATGACTACAAAGGAATTAAATGAAGTATGTAAGGATGTGCTTGCAGACGGGCTTATGAAGCTTGGACTTATAAAGAATTCTGTAGAGATTTCTAAGTATTACATGCATGGCGTGTCACACCATCTGGGAATTGATGTGCATGACGTGACAGTTGACTCAAACAGCAGGCTTCGTCCGGGGGCAATTATCAGTGACGAGCCGGGACTGTATATAGATGAATGGGAAATCGGTATCAGGATTGAGGATGATGTGCTTATTACCGAGGATGGTGCAGTGTGTCTGTCGGAGGATATCATCAGAACCACGGAGGATATAGAGGCCTACATGGCAGAGCACAAAAAGAATTAATCGTGATAAATGATAAATTTTGCGGTTTATAATATTTTTATGTGACATAATCTGATTTATGTATTATAGTAGTGCTAGTACATCGAATAATAAGTTTCTGATGCATTGTTATTTCGTATTCGGTGTACTATATATAGTACAGCAGTTATTTTTTATTGCTGTATGGGTGCAACGAAAATAATTCGTTCGACAGATGAAAGGAGAACAACTATGGTAAAGAAGATTAATAGCAGTGAATTTAAACAGGTTAAAAATAATAAGGCCATCATTGTTGATTTTTCGGCAGAGTGGTGCGGTCCATGCAAGATGCTTGCACCGGTTATGGAGCAGCTTTCTGATGAAATCACAGATGTGGAGTTTTACAATATTGATGTGGACGAGAATCCGGATCTGGCAAGAGAGTATCGTATAATGAATATCCCGGCTGTTATTGCAATCAAGGGCGGTCAGGTTGCCGGTCAGCAGATTGGTCTTGTGTCTAAGGATGATATGAAGGGCTTTATAGAGGGAGTATTCTAAAAAGTAGTATTCAAAGAAGGAACTTCTTAAGAAGCGAGAATACACCTGCAGTGAGTTTTTTTAAAATATGCATGGTGTGATTCTTAACAGTGACTATGAATAGTGTAAACCGGGCAGGATATCGTGCCCGGTTTTACATTTTTTACATTTAAATTAGTTCTCCTGGAAGATTTTTCCAAAGATGAATCTAACAAGTGGTCCGGCAACAAAGAGCTGCCAGAAGAAGGCCATTGGAAAGTTTCTTACGACGAGCTCACAGAATGTCGCAAATATCTGTGAATTAAAACCACCATTGAAAAGGATGGTAGCGATAAAGCTCATCATAGGACACATAAACCAGATTGAGAAGACGGAAATTGCAAGGATTATAGCAATAGGTCTGTCCTTTCCCGGTGTGACGATTTTGAAAGCGCATTTTTTGGCAAGTGGTCCGGCAATGAATGTATCGAGAATAAAACCGGCAACAATCATGATAGGAAATTCGCCTAATGCGGCCTTAAAAACAAAGTTCTTCATACCGCATGTTTCAAGGGCAATATTGTAGCATATCATGGCATAAACCATGACAAGCACCATCATAATGGTAAAAACGGTTTCCTGTAATCTGTTCTTTGGCATTTTTTTTAAATCCTCCTGTTATGTAAAATAAATATAGCTGTAACGAGTAGTTACAATAGGCTCCTGATAGTTGCGATAATTGAAAAGGGCTTGAAGTGTATACAAGGCTTCATGCACGTAAAAGCGCAAAAAAATAGACAGAGGGAAACTTTCGTCTCGCTCTGTCTAAGCTGCAACTACCATTAATTGTCAATAGCTTATCACAAATAGAATATAAAAATCAATAGGAAGTTGGTACTATAGAAAATATGATAATAAAAGATATCGAATTTAAATTAAAAGACGGCAGAACTGCCATTTTGCGAAGTGCAAATGAAAAGGATGCCAAAGCTCTTATAGAGTACATGAAAAAGTCAACCGGTGAAACGGATTTCTTACTGAGGACACCGGAAGAATGTGAGAATAAGACCATTGAGCAGGAGATTGATTTCATAAATAGCTGCAATTTGTCGGATACGCATACGCTGCTGGTATGTGAAGCAGATGGAAAAATTGCCGGAAATTGCATGGTCTGGTGGAATAAACGCGCGAAAACCGGACACAGGGCAAATGTGGCAATCGGTTTGCTGAGCGAATTCTGGAATCAGGGGATCGGAACGAGAATGTTCCGGGAAATGATAAAAATAGCAGAAAGCAATCCGAATATATTGCAGATGGAACTGGATTTTATTGAGGGCAATAGCAGGGCGAGAGCACTTTATGAGAAGATGGGCTTTAGGATAACTGGCATCAAATTTAATTCTATCAGACAAAATGACGGAACCTTGTGCAATGAGTATTCAATGATAAGGAAAATTAGTAGATAAGCAAACCTTTTATAAAAAGCCACAATATGTATTTTAGCGAGTACCAGAGAGTTTATACCTTGTAAACGTTTACTATTATGTTATACTGTAATCATTGCCGGGCATACTAATGTGTGAATGTGAACGGTAAACGGAAAAAGTAATAAGAACAGCAGGAGAAGGATTTTATGCTGTATCATAAATAAAAATGAGGTGAAAATCGTGCTTAAAGCAGAAAATTTAACTTTAAACGTAGATGATGAGGGCGGAAAGAAATGCCTTCTGAACAATATATCATTTCAGGTAGAGGACGGAGAAATGCTTGTCATCACCGGACCAAACGGAGGTGGAAAATCCACTCTGGCAAAGACCTTGATAGGTATTCAGACACCGGACAGCGGAAAGATTATACTTGACGGGCAGGATATCACAGAGCTTGATATCAATCACAGGGCAAATGCGGGAATAGGCTTTGCATTCCAGCAGCCACCGAGATTTAAGGGAATGACAGTCATGAAGCTGCTCAAGCTTGCCGCAAAGGATGAGCTTTCAGACAAGGAGTGCTGCGACCTTCTCACCGCGGTAGGACTCTGTGCAAAGGATTACATTTACCGCCAGATTGACGGCACACTTTCAGGTGGAGAGATGAAGAGAATTGAGATTGCATCAGTGCTTGCCAAGGAGCATTCGCTTTGCATATTTGACGAGCCGGAGGCTGGAATCGATCTGTGGAGCTTTTCAATGCTCATACAGAAATTCGAGGAAATCCATACTGAGAAAAAGCAGAGCCTCATAGTGATTTCACATCAGGAGAAAATCATTAATATGGCAGACCGCATCATGATAATTGATGGCGGAGAAATCAAGAAAATCGGCACAAAGGACGAGGTGCTGCCTTATCTCAATGGTGTACAGAAATGTCACAAATGCGTAGAGAGACTGGAGGGAAGAGCATAATATGGTAAAGCTTGACAACGTAACAGAGGGCGTATTGGACGTCATAAATGATAATAAATTCAGTCAGACCGGTGCCTTTAATCTGCGTGAAAACGGTACATCAATCTGCCACGGAGACAGCGAGCACATCAAGATAAAGAAAAAGACGGACAAGCCCGGCATCGATATCTATATTGATGGAAAGACGGACGGAGAGGCAGTCTATATCCCGGTAGTACTCAGCAAATCAGGTATGACAGACCTTGTATACAACGATTTCTATGTGGAGGATGGCGCAGATGTAAGGATTGTAGCAGGCTGCGGAATCCACAACAGTGGCTGCAATGAGAGCAGACACGACGGCATCCACACCTTCCATGTAGGCAAAAATGCGAATGTCCGATATGAGGAAAAGCACTACGGCGAGGGAAACGGAACAGGTGCGAGAGTACTCAACCCTGTAACAAATATATTTGTGGGTGAGAATTCTGTTTTCACACTCGATACAGCACAGATAAAGGGTGTTGATTCTACAGTCCGTGAGACGAATGTAGAGCTTGGAAAGGATGCAAAGCTCTATGTCACAGAGCGTCTCATGACAGATGGAGAGCAGAAGGCAGAGTCGAACATCGAGGTGCAGTTAAACGGAGAGGACAGCTCTGCGCAGATTGTTTCCAGATCCGTAGGAAAAGGAAATTCTGTCCAGACATTCCATCCGAATGCCATCGGCAACAGCAAATGCCAGGCTCATATCCAGTGTGATTCTATCATCATGGATCATGCAGAGGTCGGTTCAATCCCTGAAATCAGGGCAAAAAATATCGATGCGGCTATCATACATGAGGCAGCAATCGGCAGGATAAACGACGAGCAGCTTCTCAAGCTCCGTACACTAGGACTTACAGAGGAAGAGGCAGAGGAAGTTATTATACAGAATTTCTTAAACTAAATCAGGCATAAATAGAAACCCCGGAGCATGACATTGATATGCTATCAAAGCATATAATACGCTCTGGGTTTTATTGTATAACGGCAACCGGTTACTACAAAAATGGGAGACCGATATGCAAAATCCATTTACACTTACATTTGGGAGAAGTATACTAGAGTCTGTTGAGAGTCTGGTACGGATTAAAATAAGGAGTCAAAATGAAAGCGTATTATCATCTACCGGGATTATTTGAATTTTATGAATTATACAAAGAATTTCTCCCACTGTACCGCAAGCACCGGGAATATTTCTATGACTGGTGCGATATAGGCTCAATATACGGTGCACCGGCAGACTGCATATGGGGCGGAGGCCGCGTCGGTTTTGGTGAGCACGATCCGAAGGAAGTGCTTAAGCTGATGCAGGAATATGGGATATCCGCGAGACTTACCTTTAGCAATTCATTGGTTACGGAAGAATATCTTTCAGATAGAAGATGTAATGAGTTGTGTGGGATATTCAGTAACAATAGTAGTAAGAATACAAAATACCATATAGATAGTGATGATAGATGCAATGATGAATATAGCATAAGTAATGGCAGGGGAAAAAGCCAAAACGGCATAATCATCTACTCAGATATTCTGCTTGATTACATAAAAGAAAACTACCCTGACTTTTATTTTGTGTCCTCAACCACAAAGGTTCTCACGGATTTTTGTGAACTTGAAAATGAGCTAAACAGAGAGGATTTCCGCTATGTAGTACCGGATTTCAGGTTGAACAGATCATTTGATAAACTGAAAGCATTATCACAGCATCAAAAGGAAAAAGTAGAATTTTTGTGCAATGAGTGCTGCTGGTTTGGCTGCATGGATAGGAAGAAATGCTACGAGACGGTTAGCCGCAAAAATCTGGGCGAGGATTGCCCGGAGCATTATTGTACTGCACCTGATGCAGGGCAGGGATATCTCTTTTCAAAGGCAATGGAAAATCCCGGCTTTATCGGAATAGATGATATAAAAAACACTTATCTGCCGATGGGCTTTAGCAATTTTAAAATAGAGGGCAGAGGGCTTGGAAGTGCCATGATACTTGAATTTCTGCTTTATTATATGACGAAGCCACAGTATCAGATACATGTCAGAGAGCACATTTATCTCGATAATATGCTGGATTTATTTTGAAATGTAATCAGATATAACATTGAATTGATTTATTGTAGATCACATATAAAGTACAACAGGAAGGATGATTCTCAAAAATGAATATTAGAAGAGCACAGGAAAAAGACATACCAAGACTTATAGAATTGTTAGAGCAGGTGCTTTTGATCCATGCCGATATCAGACCGGATATTTTTATTCCGGGAACGACAAAATATACAAATGAAGAGCTTGCAGAAATGATAAAGGACGATACAAAGCCGATATATGTTGCGGCAGATGATGACGATATCTGCATGGGATATGCATTCTGTCAGATAAGACAGCAGCCGTTTTCTAACAATATGGTGCCGTTTACATCATTTTTCATAGATGATCTGTGTGTAGATGCAAAGACCAGAGGAGCGCATATCGGAGAGCAGCTTTTTGAATATGTCAAGAATGAGGCAAAGCATCTTGGCTGCTACGAGGTCACTCTCAATGTATGGAGCGGAAACACATCTGCTGAGAAATTTTATGAGAAGATGGGGCTTAAGACAAAGGAACGCCAGATGGAGTATATTTTATAGAAAACCAGAATGCCGACTAATCTAAAATCAGACTTTAGATTAGTCGGTGTTTTTGATTGATAACACATCTAATAACAACTATAATATGGTTATCAATCGAATTTATATAATGCGAGGGTTATACGTGATTTTATGTTATTAATGTGCAAAAACACACCGGTTTACGATTTTAATGCATAGTATTACTTAAAAAATGTGCAGATACTGATTGAGTATCTACACATTTTTTGATAAAATATATGCAGATAACAGGAGGACGATATGCATATATTTGACTATTCTTTTTTAGATGAGGGCTTATTACCGGCTGAGATAGTTAATCTTACAGCAACAATTACTGCATTTAATGCTATATCAGATACGCGAAAGGAAAGCAATAAAAGTATATATACTGAGCTGGAAAAGATTGCAAGAGTACAATCTGTTAAAGGTTCTAATGCGATAGAGGGTATTGTTACAACAGACGCACGTATAAAGCAGATTGTTGACGGTGACAGTGCTCCTCTTAATCATGATGAGCGTGAGATCGCAGGGTATAGGGATGCACTGGATGAGATACATTCTAAGCATGATCAGATGTCATTTAGTGAAAATATGATTCTGCATATACATGAAACGATGACAAATCTTGCAGGATATGAGCTGTCAGGAAAATACAAAACGGAAGATAATCTGATAATGGAGATTGATGAAAGAGGAAGGCGTAGAGTTCGCTTTACACCGGTTTCTGCGGCAGATACAGGCGAAGCAATGCAGCAGCTTGTACTTGCATATGTGGATGCAAGGGATAACCCAAAAATAAACAAATTGTTACTGATTCCATGTGTGATATTGGATTTTTTATGTATTCATCCGTTTTCGGATGGTAATGGCAGAGTATCCAGATTATTATCATTGTTTTTACTTTATAAAAGTGGATATGATGTTGGAAAATATGTATCTTTTGAGGAACAAATCAATGAGTCAAAGGATTTTTACTACGAGGCATTGCAGGAGTCATCTATAGGATGGCATACAAATGAGAATTCATATTTTGAATATATGAAAAATTTTCTGTCTATGCTCTATAAATGTTACAAAGAATTGGACAAAAGATTTTCTACTGTAAATGGGAAAAAACTTAAAAAAACAGAAAGAGTTGAGCAAACAGTTTTAAACAGCGTGCTTCCGGTCTCAAAAGCCGAAATCTGTGATATCCTTCCTGATGTGAGTCCGTCTACAGTAGAAGCAGTGCTTGGAAAAATGGTAAAAACAGGTTCTGTTATGAAATTGGGGCAGGCAAGGGCAACGAAATATGTCAATGCAAAATATATCAAATAATGGGGGAATATGTTTTATACAGAATGCCATTAAATATGGTTTTTGAAAATAATTAAATGTATATAATTAGAAAAACGGGGCAAAAATATGTTGACAAACACAAAAAGGAGTGATAAACTCTAAACAAATTTAGCGAGATAAAGTATTAAATCGTTAAAGAAATTCAAACAGTATAAAAAGTTTGCACAATTAAATAAATTGTAAACCGTTGAAGCGGAGATAACGGCAATGATGCCATTACAGAGAGCCTGTGGTGCTGAGAATCAGGTGTGAAACAAGTTGTCAAATGGACCGCTGAGGGCGCAGTCAAATGGATTTATCATTCATCCAGAGTATTCTGCGACGTGTGGGCATACGTCATTTGCCCGGGATATGTTGGTATCCTGCCAAGCGCACGAGCTTTATCGTGAATTCAAGGTGGCACCGCGGATAGTTAAAATTATTCGTCCTTGACAGAACTAAAATTCTGTCAGGGGCGTTTTTTTAGTGAACAAAGAGGTACAATGGAGTTTGCAAGTCTGCATGCTCGCATGCAAGCTTGCGAACGAACATTGGACATTTATTCACTACCACACAAAATTTGGAGGTAAGCATATGAAAATTTCACCTACACTGACCGAAGTTAAAGAAATAGCAAAAACCGGGAAGTATGACATTCTCCCTGTAAGCTGTGAGATATTATCAGATTTTATCACACCTATAGAGGCTATGAGGATTCTGCAGAATGTTTCAACACATTGTTATCTGCTTGAATCAGCACAGGCCAATGAAGCCTGGGGAAGATATACATTTTTGGGATATGATCCAAAGCTTGAGATTAACTGCATAGATGGTCACATGAAGCTTGGAAAGCTTTCGGTGGAGACGGAAAATCCTTCAGAGTACATCAGACAGATTCTTTCAGAGTACAAGAGTCCGAAATTTGATTATCTGCCTTCGTTTACAGGTGGCCTTGTAGGTTATTTTTCTTATGATTATCTGGGCTACAAGGAGAAAAGCATCAGAGGAAAAGCAAGGGACACAGAGGATTTCAAGGATGTTGATCTGATGCTTTTTGATAAGGTAATAGCATTTGACAATCTGTGCCAAAAGATAATACTAATCGCAAATATGTCACTTGATGCTCCGGAAACAGGCTACAACAAAGCGATTGTTGAGCTAAAGCAGCTTAGGGAGCTTCTGATGCACGGAGAGAAAAAACAGAATATGGGTGGAAAGCTGCTGGGCGAGGTCACACCGCTTTTTGACAAGGAGCAGTATTGTGAGATGGTCGAGAAGGCAAAGCACCATATCAAAGAGGGGAATATTTTCCAGATAGTTTTATCCAACAGATTGAGCGCACCGTTTGAGGGAAGCCTTTTTGATACCTACCGCGTGCTTCGAACGATAAATCCTTCGCCGTACATGTTTTATTTTTCGGGAACCGATGTGGAGGTTGCGGGAGCATCTCCGGAGACACTTGTGAAGCTTGAAAATGGAGTGCTTCACACATTCCCGCTGGCAGGCACGAGGCCCAGAGGTGCCACAGCAGAGGAGGACAAAAAGCTTGAGGAAGGGCTGCTTAAGGACGAAAAAGAGCTTGCAGAGCACAATATGCTCGTGGACCTTGGAAGAAATGACCTCGGAAAGGTAAGTAAATTCGGAAGTGTAAAAGTTGAAAAGCTTCATTCCATAGAGAGATATTCACATGTGATGCATATAGGCTCGACAGTGCGTGGAGAGATAAGAGAAGAGTACGACGCACTCGATGCAATTGAGGCCGTGCTCCCGGCAGGAACACTTTCAGGAGCGCCAAAAATCAGAGCGTGCCAGCTCATCGGAGAGCTTGAGGACAACAAGCGAGGCATTTACGGTGGAGCGATTGGATATATAGATTTTACCGGAAACATGGACACATGTATTGCAATCCGTATTGCCTACAAGAAAAACGGCAAGGTTTTCGTGAGAAGCGGAGCGGGAATAGTTGCGGATTCAGATCCTGAGAAGGAATTTCAGGAGTGCATAAACAAGGCAAAGGCTTCTCTTAAGGCACTGGAAGTCTCACAGGAGGTGGAAGAATGATTTTACTGATTGATAACTATGACAGCTTTTCTTACAATCTGTATCAGCTAATCGGCGAGATTGAGCCTGATATCAGAGTAATCAGAAATGACGAGATGACAGTTGAAGAGATTAAGGCTTTAAAGCCTGATCGCATCATATTATCACCGGGACCGGGAAGGCCTGAGGATGCGGGCGTGATAATAGCTGTGGCAAAGGAGCTTGGAAAGAAAATACCAATCCTTGGCGTGTGCCTCGGCCATCAGGCGCTATGCGCAGCATACGGTGCGACAGTCACATATGCAAAGGAGCTCATGCACGGAAAGCAATCGGATGTATCGTTTGACACAGAAAGCCTTTTATTCAAGGGCTGCCCGAAAAAAGCAAAGGTAGCGCGTTACCATTCGCTTGCTGCAGATGCGGACACCATGCCTGATTGCCTAAAGATTACAGCCGCTACAGATGATGGTGAGATCATGGCTGTTGAGCATAAGGAATATCCGATATACGGAGTGCAGTTTCACCCGGAGTCAATCATGACACCGGACGGAAGGCAGATGCTTAGTAATTTTATCAAAGCTTAATTGAAAATTGCAGCGTTTAATGAATTTATATATTAGTTGTTGAATTGAAAACAAATAGCAGAACAAAATCATAAACAAAATTATAAACGAAATATTACCGGAATACAGGAGGACATAATCATGATAAAAGAAGCCATAGTAAAAATCGTAAACAAAGAAGACCTCACATATGACGAGGCATATGCAGTGATGAATGAGATCATGGGCGGTGAGACAACGCCAACCCAGAATGCAGCTTTTCTTGCAGCTCTTTCCACAAAGAGCGCAAAGGCTGAGACAACAGACGAAATCGCAGGCTGTGCAGCAGCCATGAGAGAGCATGCCATACAGGTGAAAACAGGTATGGATGTGTTCGAAATCGTAGGAACAGGCGGAGACAATGCACAGAGCTTCAACATTTCAACAACCTCTGCACTTGTTGCGGCAGCAGGCGGCATGAAGGTGGCAAAGCACGGAAACAGGGCAGCCTCTTCATTATGCGGCACAGCAGACTGCCTTGAGGCGCTCGGTGTCAACATAGACCAGAGCCCTGAGAAATGTGTAGAGCTTTTAAATAAAGTCGGCATGTGCTTCTTCTTTGCACAGAAATATCACACATCAATGAAATATGTCGGACCTATCAGAAAAGAGCTTGGTTTTAGAACAGTATTCAATATTTTAGGACCGCTCACAAATCCGGGTTCACCGGCCATGCAGCTTCTCGGAGTGTATGATGAGTACCTTGTAGAGCCGCTTGCACAGGTGCTTGTAAGCCTCGGAGTAAAGCGTGGAATGGTAGTATATGGCATGGATAAGCTCGATGAGATTTCCATGAGCGCACCGACCAGGGTATGCGAGATAAAGGACGGATGGTTCAGAACCACAGTAATCTCACCGGAGGATTTCGGCTTTGAGCGCTGTACAAAGGAGGATTTAAAAGGCGGTACACCTGAGGAAAATGCAAAAATCGTACGTGATATCTTAGGCGGACAGAAGGGGCATAAGAGAAATGCAGTACTCATGAACGCAGGCGCATCACTTTATATTGGAGGAAAGGCCGACAGCATGAAAGAGGGGATCGAGCTTGCAGCAGAAATCATTGATTCAGGAAAAGCGCTTGAAACACTCGATAAGCTCATCGAGGTAAGCAACAGCTAAGCACACAAAACAGGAAAGGAAAAGCGATGAATATTTTAGACCAGCTTGCAGAATATTCAAGGCTTCGCGTGGCAGAAGACAAGAAAAAAATAAGCCTTGATGAAATAAAAAATATCGCGATTCAGACTAAAAACGAAAAGCTTTGTGATTTTGCATTTGAAAAAGCACTCAAAAAGGATGGCTTGAGCTTCATATGCGAGTGTAAGAAGGCTTCGCCGTCAAAGGGGCTTATAGAGCCGGATTTCAGATATCTTGAAATTGCAAGGGAATACGAGGCAGCAGGTGCGGATTGCATCTCGGTACTGACAGAGCCGAGGTGGTTTTTAGGCTCGGATGAGTATCTTAAGGAGATTGCAAAAACGGTTTCGATTCCGTGCATCCGAAAAGATTTTACGGTTGATGAATATCAGATATATCAGGCAAAAACACTCGGTGCCGCTGCGGTGCTTTTAATCTGCTCCATACTGTCAGAGGTGCAGCTTGGTGAATACATAAAAATCTGTGACAGTCTTGGCATAAGCGCTCTTGTGGAGATACACAATGAGAAAGAGGCAGGGATGGCGGTAAGAGCCGGTGCCAGAATAATAGGTGTCAACAACCGCAATCTGAAGGATTTTACAGTTGATACAGCTAACAGCAAAAAGCTTTGTGACCTGATTCCCGATGACATCATATTTGTATCGGAAAGCGGTGTAAAGAGCACAGACGATATCAGGGCAATACGTGAAATCGGAGCTGACGCAGTGCTTATCGGAGAGACGCTGATGAGAGCGGACGACAAAAAAGCTAAGCTTGATGAATTGCGATTAAGCTAATAGAGATATATAAGTATCTTCATGGTTTTAAGAATATCTGTAACTATTCAGTACAGAAAACAAAATATTTACAAATATACATCAGAAGGGAAAACATCATGACAAATCCAAACGGAAGATTTGGTATTCACGGAGGACAGTACATTCCTGAAACCCTCATGAATCCCGTTAAAGAATTAGAAGAAGCATACAATCATTATAAAAACGATCCTGAATTTAACAGAGAGCTCACAGAGCTTCTCAATGATTATGCAGGAAGACCATCGAGACTGTACTACGCAGAAAAGATGACAAAGGATCTCGGTGGAGCAAAAATATACCTTAAGAGAGAGGATTTAAACCATACAGGAGCCCACAAGATCAACAACGTATTAGGTCAGGCACTTCTTGCAAAGAAAATGGGCAAAACCCGCCTGATAGCTGAGACCGGAGCCGGTCAGCACGGCGTGGCAACAGCAACGGCCGCAGCCCTTATGGGTATGGAATGTGTTGTATTCATGGGCGAGGAGGACACAAAGCGTCAGGCGCTTAATGTATACCGCATGCGTCTGCTCGGAGCAGAGGTTATCCCTGTTACATCAGGTACAGCCACATTAAAGGATGCTGTATCGGAGGCAATGAGAGAGTGGACCAAGAGAATTTCGGACACACATTACTGCCTAGGCTCAGTTATGGGACCACATCCGTTCCCTACCATCGTAAGAGATTTCCAGGCGGTCATCTCAAAGGAAATCAAGGAGCAGATGCTTGAAAAGGAGCACAGACTGCCTGATGCGGTCATCGCATGTGTGGGCGGCGGCTCAAATGCCATCGGAAGCTTTTACAACTTCATAGAGGATGAGGGAGTTGAGCTCATCGGCTGCGAGGCAGCAGGAAGAGGAATAGATACATTTGAGACTGCAGCCACAGTAAATACAGGCCGTCTTGGTATTTTCCACGGCATGAAGTCATATTTCTGTCAGGATAAATACGGACAGATTGCTCCGGTTTATTCTATTTCTGCAGGACTTGACTATCCGGGAGTCGGACCGGAGCATGCATATCTGCACGATATCGGAAGAGCAAAGTATGTACCTGTAACAGATGATGAAGCAGTAAATGCTTTTGAATACCTCGCAAAGACAGAAGGAATTATCCCTGCAATCGAGTCCTCACATGCAGTGGCATATGCCATGAAGCTGGCGCCTACAATGGACAAGGACAAGATAATCGTTGTTACTGTTTCAGGCAGAGGCGACAAGGACTGCGCGGCAATAGCAAGATACAGAGGGGAGAATATTTATGAGTAAGATAAGAAGTGCGTTTGAAAACGGCAAGGCATTTATACCATTTATCACCTGCGGTGATCCAAATTTAGAGACAACTGCAAAAATCGTAAGAGAAGCAGTTGCAAACGGAGCAGACCTTATAGAGCTTGGTATTCCATTCTCTGATCCTACAGCAGAGGGACCTGTAATCCAGGGCGCCAACATAAAGGCACTTGCAGCCGGAGTTACAACAGACAAGGTTTTTGACCTTGTGAGAGATTTGAGAAAAGATGTCACAATCCCTATGGTTTTCATGACATATGCAAACGTGGTTTACTCTTACGGCGCAGAAAAGTTTATCAGTACATGTAAGGAAATAGGCATTGACGGACTCATTCTGCCGGATATCCCATATGAGGAAAAGGAAGAGTTTTTACCACTCTGCGAGAAATATGATGTGGACCTTATTTCATTTATCGCACCTACATCAAAGGATCGAATTGCGATGATAGCAAAGGAGGCAACCGGCTTCATCTATGTGATTTCAAGCCTCGGAGTCACCGGTACAAGAAGCGAGATTAAGACAGATCTGGCTTCAATCGTCAAGGTAATCAGAGAAAACACAGATGTGCCATGTGCTATAGGCTTTGGTATTTCAACACCCAAGCAGGCAAAGAAGATGGCAGATATCTCGGATGGTGCCATTGTGGGCTCTGCCATCATCAAGATAATCGATGAGTATGGTGAGGCTTCACCAAAGTATGTCGGTGAGTATGTTAAAGCAATGAAGGATGCGCTGTAGAGGCATTGTATTTTTATGTATGTAAATGAGATTTTCTAAGGAAACTTAAAATAATATTATAAAACCAGAAAAATGACTTTTATACCCATATTTCAAAAATAAAATTTATGAAATATGGGTATAAAACTTGAAAAACGAATATATTAATTATATAATAAGTGCAAATAAGACAGTTCAGAGGGAGGAATATCAGGATGCTGTGTCAATTTTCTTTTAAAAACTTTAAATCATATAAAGAAACAACAACATTCGATTTTCAGGCAACATCTATTCCGGAGTTTTCAGAATCGTTGTTAAAAAGCGAGAAAGCGGATGCACTTCTTCCCGTAGGGGTTATATATGGTCCGAATGGTGGCGGGAAAACCAATCTGTTACTAGCTCTTTCATGTTTGATTTCTACAGTGGTTAAGCCGATATACGAATTGGAGAAGGCAAGAGAAAAGATTATTATTCAGCAGAAGATAAGTGCGGCACCATTCTATTTTAATGAAATATCTAGGAAAATGCCGACAGAATTTGAAGTGTATTTCCGACAGGGAAAAAATGAATACAGGTACAATTTATCAATATGCGGGGATGACATTGTTGAAGAATCTCTGTATTGGAAATCCATTGGTGGAAAGAGAACGGGTATGGTTTTTGATAGGGAAGGTGCTGAAATTACATTGGGTGCAAGCATCAATAAAGCGAGTATTAACCGCTCGGTAAACCCCAAGATGCCATATTTATCTTTTCTGGCAATCAACTATGATATACCGGTAATTGTGGAAGTTCAGAAGTGGTTTGAATCATGCATTGTCAAAAACTATGCAAATCCGATTGCAGACAGACAAATAATGTTTTCTGATGATGAATCATATCGAAAGAGAATTGTTCGTGCACTAAATGATGTTGATATTGATGTATCAGGTTATCGGTATGATGAAGAAAATCATGAACTGTATACGCAGCGTATGATAGAGGGAAAGATTTATGAATTAAGTTTTAATGATGAGTCAGATGGAACAAAGAAAATGATCGCGGCATTACCTGTGATTTTGTTAGCACTGCAAGAAGGTCGGCTGGTGATTATTGATGAATTGGATGCAAAATTGCATCCTAAGCTGCTTCGTTATGTAATTTCATTGTTTAAGAATAAGAATGTAAACAAAAAGGGAGCGCAGTTACTTTTTACTTCCCATGATATGACAACAATGAAAAATACAGTTTTCAGACGGGATGAAATTTGGTTTGCGGCAGAAAATGAAAGGCACGAAAGTGAAATATATTCCCTATATGAAATCAGAAGAGAAAACAATGAACGAGTAAATAGTACTGCAGCCTATGATAAACAATATCTGGAAGGGCGTTATGGTGCAGATCCATATCTTACAAATATGCTGGCAGGAGGAGATTGGCAATGAGTTTAAAACCTCCGAAGAAAAGTGATTTAGGAAAGAGTTGGATGAAACCGCGACGAGATAAGAATATATTGATATGTCCAGAGTACCATTTGATAGTAACAGAAGGAACTGAAACAGAACCACAGTATTTCGAAGCAATCAGGACAATCATAAACAGTCAGTATCGAGATAAAATTCAGCTTGACATTCATGGTGCAGGAGACAATACGCTTAGTCTTTTGGATAAGGCAATGAATCTGGTCATGAACAATCCGAATGGATATAAGCATGTCTGGATAGTCTATGATACTGATGATTTTCCGGCAAAACGCATAAATAAAACGAATGAATTATGCATTAATATGTCTACAGAGGAAACACAATATCATGCTATCTGGTCAAATCAGTGTATTGAACTTTGGTTTTTGCTTCATTTCAGTTTTGTTCAGTCAGATATTCATAGAAGTGATTACTGGCCAAAACTATCTGAATGGTTAAAGAATATTGGACAGGGAGAATATTCAAAGGGAAGGGCAGATATGTTCAAGATTCTGAGACCTTTCATGGATTTTGCAATAACAAATGCTGAACGCTTGGATGCAATGAATGAAGGAAAAACTTCTGCAAGTTCAGCTCCAGGCACAAAAGTACATGAATTGATTAAACACTTGAGACCATATTTAAAAATCGGATAGGATAGGAAGAAGGAACCAGTAAAATGATGCAGCAAAAAGAAAGATTAGAAAAACAGCTTGATTTCATCAGAGAAATCGACAAGGAAAAGGAGATATTCCGCCAGACTTATTTAGCTGATGCAAGCCGCAAGGAAAATGATGCGGAGCATGCCTGGCATATGGCTATCATGACCATGCTCTTGAGCGAGTATGCCAATGAGAAGATAGACGTGCTAAAGACAGTAGGAATGCTTTTGATACACGACATAGTAGAGATTGACGCAGGAGACACATATGCCTATGATGAGGCAGGCAAGGCCACACAGCATGAGCGAGAGCAGAAGGCGGCAGAGCGTATATACGGACTCTTGCCAAAGGAACAGGGAGAGCCGCTTTTAGAGCTGTGGGAGGAATTTGAGGCGCAGCAGACACCGGAAGCCAGATTTGCCCGCACCATGGACAATATCCAGCCAATGCTCCTAAACGATGCATCGGGCGGGCTTTCATGGCGTGAGCACGGTGTAAAGCTGTCGCAGATACTCGGCAGAAATAAGCGCACAGCACTTGGCTCAGAGAAAATATGGGATTATGCGTTTAACAATATCCTGAAAAAGCATGTTGAGAGCGGAAACATCATAGATGATGAGGGCATCTTCTCTGCGGAAGCCGGTGCGTCTGCAAAAGCCGGCGAGCGTAATGGACGGTAATAATGATTTACTGAAAAATCCTTTGAAAATCACGTATAATTCTATTGTAGACCGTCGTCTTGTATGATATACTTTATTGGATTAAATCGGTGAACTATAAATGAAATGTAATTATTCAAGGCTGCTTAAATAGTTACCTGACAATTATATTGAGTTTCATCGAAATCCACAGAATAAAACACACGGAGGAATCAAAATGAATATTGTATGCTTAGACCTTGAGGGAGTATTGGTACCTGAAATCTGGATTGCATTTGCAAAGGAGACAGGCATTCCTGAGCTTGAAAAGACAACAAGAGATGAGCCTGATTATGATAAGCTTATGAACTATAGAATAAATATTTTAAAGGAGCATGGACTCGGATTAAAAGAAATCCAGGAGACAATCGCAAAGATAGATCCAATGCCTGGCGCAAAGGAATTCTTGGATGAGCTTCGTTCAATCACACAGGTAATAATCATCAGTGATACATTTTCACAGTTTGCAGGCCCGCTCATGAAGAAGCTCGGCTGGCCAACAATCTTTTGTAACGAGCTTGAGGTTGCTGAAGATGGCGAGATTACAGGCTTTAGAATGAGATGTGAGCAGTCAAAGCTTACAACTGTAAAGGCACTGCAGTCTATCGGATATGATACCATCGCAAGCGGTGACAGCCACAACGATTTAGGCATGATACAGGCCAGCAAGGCAGGTTTCCTTTTCAGAAGCACAGATGCCATCAAGAAGGATTACCCTGAGCTTCCTGCATATGAGACATATGATGAGCTGCTTGCAGCGATTAAAGCAGCATTATAATCATAAATATAGTTGAAAAAAGCTTCCCACATGATATTTTAGAGTGGACACATCCACCTGTACATGTGGGAAGTTTCTATATATTTATGTCATGCAAAATCATATGAAAGAAGGTAGAGTGCAGATGTATACGGTAACACACATATATGAGGCTGATTTTGGCTGTGAGGAAAGAGCAGACGGCGCAAAAGCAAAATGCGTGGTTTATCTCGAGGACGAAAACGGCAGACAGCGTCATGTAGAGGTTGAGGATGAATGGCTTACGGCAAATGGGATAGAAGAGGGAAGCAGCTGGAAAGAAAATATCACAGATGAAGCCTGAATCATAAACTATGAGATTAATTATGTGATTAGAGTATGTGAATAAATTTTGTGTAGATGCACATTGTGTATTGACAACAGTATAAAAGGTGCTATAATAAAATTAACATATGAACAATCATTCATATGTTCAATGAAAAACGTACAGTAAAACAAATAATTCATGAAAATAAGGAGAACACCACTATGAAGAAGACTTACAAAATCGATGTAGACTGCGCTAACTGCGCCAACAAGATGGAGGATGCCGCAAAGAATACAGCAGGTGTAAAGGATGCTACAGTCAATTTCATGACACTCAAGATGAGCGTTGAGTTTGAGGAAGGACAGGATGCAAAGGCAGTTATGCAGGAGGTTCTTAAGAACTGTAAAAAGGTAGAGGACGACTGCGAGATTTTCTTATAAATTGCCGGGCGCAGGAATGACAACCGATATTATTTCAATGCCTGCGCTATAGTAAGGGTGATTATCAAGAGATTATAATGAATGGAGCTATGGCGTATGAATAAAAAGCAGAAAAAAGTACTGGCGCGTATCATAATCGCAGCGGTACTCATGATTATATTACATTTCATACCGGTTAAGGGAATTATCAGGTTCCTGCTTTACATGGTGCCTTATCTGGTTATAGGATACGATATCCTGAAAAAAGCATTTAAGGGAATCAAAAACAAGCAGGTATTTGATGAAAACTTCCTGATGGCGGTTGCCACTGTAGGTGCGATAGCGGTTGCGCTCTATGAGAATGGTGACTATACAGAGGCGATAGCAGTTATGCTTTTCTACCAGATAGGAGAGCTTTTTCAGAGCTATGCAGTCGGAAAGAGCCGTAAGAATATCAGTGAGCTCATGGACATCAGACCCGACTATGCCAATATCGAGGTGGACGGAAAGCTCACACAGGTTGACCCTGATGAGGTTGCTATCGGCTCAGTAATCGTGGTACAGCCCGGAGAAAAGGTTCCTATTGATGGCGTGATAGTTGAGGGCTCATCTACATTAAACACCAGTGCGCTTACAGGTGAGAGCGTGCCGAGGGATGCAAAATGCGGTGATGAGATAATCAGCGGATGCATCAATATGTCCGGTGTTTTAAAGATTAAAACGACCAAAGAGTTTGGCGAATCAACGGTTTCAAAGATACTTGACCTCGTTGAAAATTCAAGCTCAAAGAAATCAAAATCAGAAAACTTCATATCAAAATTTGCCAAGTATTACACTCCGGCAGTCTGCTACAGTGCACTTGCACTTGCGATACTGCCACCGTTTGTCAGAATACTTTTCATGTCAGCCGCACCACAGTGGGGCAGCTGGATATACAGGGCACTTACTTTCCTTGTAATAAGCTGTCCGTGCGCGCTGGTCATCAGTATTCCGCTCAGCTTTTTTGCAGGAATCGGAGGCGCCAGCCGTGAGGGTGTTCTTGTAAAGGGCTCAAACTATCTTGAGACCTTATCACAGACCAGATACGTTGTATTTGACAAGACCGGCACCATGACAGAAGGTGTTTTCGAGGTGGCAGGAGTCTACGGCAATACGCTCGATAGAGAAAAGGTGCTCGAGTACGCAGCACTTGCAGAGAGTAGCTCATCGCACCCAATCAGCAGGAGCTTACAGAAGGCATATGGAAAGGAAATCGACAGAACCCGCGTGACAGACGTTGAGGAAATCAGTGGCCACGGTATCACCGCAAAGGTAGATGGCGTATCTGTAGCGGCAGGAAACTACAAGCTTATGAAAAAGCTGGGCTTAAGCTACAGTGAAACTGACAAGGTCGGCACCATAGTTCATATCGCAATAGACGGCAGATATGAGGGCTATATCCTTATCTCAGATAAGATAAAGCCAACCTCAGCGGCAGCAATAAAAGCATTGAAAAAAGCCGGAATAAAAGGTACAATAATGCTTACAGGCGATTCAAGGACAGTAGCCGACTCAGTAGCGGCAGAGCTGGGAATCGATGAAGTCTACAGTGAGCTTTTACCGGGCGATAAGGTGGCAAAGGTGGAGGAACTGCTCGCAAGAAAGGGCAGTAAAGAAAAGCTCGCCTTCGTCGGAGACGGAATCAACGATGCACCGGTGCTCTCAAGAGCAGATATCGGAATTGCAATGGGCGCCATGGGCTCAGATGCAGCAATCGAAGCCGCAGATATCGTCCTCATGGATGATGACCCGCTAAAGATAGCAAAAGCAATAAAAATATCGCGCAAATGCCTGCGAATAGTATATGAAAACACATACTTCGCAATAGGTATCAAGCTGATCTGCCTCGTGCTCGGAGCAGTCGGAATAGCCAATATGTGGCTCGCAATATTTGCAGACGTAGGAGTAATGGTGATAGCGGTGCTAAATGCAATCCGCGCATTATTCGTACACAAGCTCTAAAAACGTAGAGCTCAAAAAGCAGATATCAAAATGCCATAAAACTACTATATAAAAAATACCAGACAGAATGCACCCAAGAGGTGCACTCTGTCTTTCGCGTATAAAAAAGTTACGCTCCCGCCCAATACGACGCGTCCATACTCTTCAATGAGCCAAAAACAAAGGGTGCTTGCAGAAATTGCATGTGAAATCGCGAATATGGAGATATTTAGAGTCTGTTGGAATTATGTCACAACACAGCAATGTCCGTGCATGGACGCACGGACAAGGCGTTAGCGCCACGGACGGCGCTAAAAGCCGGTTGCGTCCTATAGCCAAAACCTAAATCATAATTCCTACAGAGTCTTAATATCGAAATACTGAGCGATGTCACATGCAATTTATGTGGAGCACCCGCCCCATAGCCAATAAAGTAAAAATAATGCAAAAATAACGCAAAAATAATGCAGAAAGGACACCACACCATGAGCGAAAACATAAATGAACAGATAGAATGCTGCGACTGCAACGAAATCCACGAAGACCTTTTGAAAATAGTAAATGATACAATGCCTGAGGAAACCGAGCTCTACGACCTCGCAGAGCTTTTTAAGGTATTTGGCGACTCCACCCGGATCAGAATCCTCTTTGTGTTGTTTGAAGCGGAGGTATGCGTCTGCGACCTTGCAAAGGTGCTCAACATGACACAGTCTGCCATATCACACCAGCTTAGGATATTAAAGGCAAACAAGCTCGTAAATAGCAGACGTGAGGGCAAATCAGTGTTTTATTCACTTGCCGACGGACATGTGCGCACAATCATTGCGCAGGGACGCGAGCATATCGAGGAATAATACAGGGAGGAATATACGTGACAGAATTAGAAGAATACTATAACAAATTCAACGAGGAAAAGCGCCTGAACAGCCGCCACGGCAGGGTAGAGTTTATCACCTCCATGAAGTATATACACGATTGTCTTGGCAGCCTGATGAATGAGAAGCAGCTTGATGATGAGTACTGTCCGTCTGATGCAGAAGGAGCGGAAGCAGATAATAGAGTATTGAATCTGGCTTCCGATGAAAAAATGCTAAGGCATATAAAGGCAATTCGCTCACAGATTAAAATCCTGGATGTCGGTGCGGGAACAGGCAGATATTCAGTGCCTCTTGCCGAGGAGGGCTATGATGTGACGGCACTTGAGTTAGTTAAGCATAACCTCGGCAGACTGAAGCAAAAGAGCGATAAAGTAAAGGCATACCAGGGCAATGCCACAAAGCTTAAAAAGTTTGGAAACGATGAATTTGACCTTACACTTGTATTCGGACCGATGTATCATCTGAAGTCGGCAGAGGAAAAGCTTGCCGCATTGAATGAGGCAAAAAGGGTGACAAAACCGGGCGGTTACATACTTGTGGCATACATTATGAATGAGTACAGCGTGATAACCTATGCCATAAAGGAGAAGCATATAAAAGAGGGCATAGAGGGCGGAATGCTCGATGAGAGCTTCCATTGTACAGAAAAAGCTAATGATTTGTACAGTTTTGTCCGATTAGAAGATATAGAGACATTAAACGCACAGGCAGCGCTTACACGTGAAAAGATAATAGCAGCCGATGGCGCGGCAAATTATATCAGGCCATTTTTGAATGCTCTTGACGAGGAAGAGTTTGATATGTTTGTACAGTATCATCTTTCAACATGTGAGAGAGCAGACCTGATGGGAGCAAGTGCGCACACGGTTGATATTTTAAGGGTGTGTGGTGATTCTGAATAAAGCCTTTTCAAATACAACACAGTATAAGATTACATATGAGAACTATGAAAAACAAGGGATTAAAAATTCTATTATGTGTGCTTTTGGTTTTATGCGTCATTATGGCGGGAGCACTCATAGGAAAAGAATATATTGGAGATAATATAAAGGAAGCCGCCAATCAGAATGGTGTGGATGTAGTTAAAGACACATCGGATGCCGGAAAAGCAGAGGATAACGCAGTTGACAGTACGGCAGAAGGCACAGAGAGTACACATTCTGATGCAACCAAAGCTGAGGCAACAGAAGCGGATACACAAAAGCCACAGATGTCAACCATAGTGATTACGGCTACAGGAGACTGTACACTCGGCAACAATCAGGAGCAAAGCTATGACGGAAGCTTTAATTCTTATTATGACTCAAAGGGACAGGACTACTTTTTCGGCGGCGTGAGAGATATTTTTGAGGCTGACGATATGACACTCATCAATTTGGAGTGTGTGCTATCGGATGCGACGGAGCGCGTCGAAAAGCGCTGGAACCTCAAGGGAAAGCCTGGGTACATCGGAATAATGACGGGAAGCTCCATCGAGGCCTGCAGTCTTGGAAACAATCACACATACGACTATGGACAGGCTGGACTGGACGATACGAGAAATGTGCTCGACAATGCCGGGATAGTATATGGCTTCAATGATCATACCGGTATTTATGAGACGGCTGATGGGACAAGGATTGGAATAGTGTCGGTCAGCCTTTTGTCACAAAACGGTGACCGAGAGGCATATATCCAAAACGGTATAGCACAGCTTCGTGAACAGGGAGCAGCGATAGTTATCGCATGCTGTCACTGGGGCATAGAGGGTGACCATTACCCTAATGACTATCAGCAGGCGGCAGCACATCGTATCATCGATTGGGGAGCAGACCTAGTAGTCGGAAACCACCCTCATGTACTGCAGGGGATGGAGGTCTATAACGGCAAAATGATATGCTACAGTCTTGGAAATTTCTGCTTCGGAGGTAATAAAAATCCGGCAGACAAGAACACGGCGATTTATCAGCAGGCATTTACTGTGATAAATGGTGAATTGCAGCCGGGCATAGATGCGCAGATTATTCCATGCACCTTAAGCAGCGCAAGTTCATACAATGATTTCAGGCCAACAGTGGCTTCAGGCGAAAAAGCCAAAGAGATATGCAATTTAATGAACACATATTCACAAAATTATAGTAAAATAGAAATTGATGAGCTTGGAAAGCTGCATGTAAATTAACAGTAGGTAACTATTCAGAACCACTGAGAAAAAGAAGGGCTGAATAGTTACAATATCATTTTTTAACGAATTAAGATAAAAAGCAGTCATGCAACAAATAGCATGTACCATCATACAAATATAGTAAGGGAGCAAAGAGCAATATGTATATGTGGAGAGAGCGCAGTAAAGAAGAAAAGCATGAGGATGTAGTAAATACAGGCCTGCTTCCGCTTGATGTGGTAGAGGGATTTAAGATACGTCCGGGCTTTTTCAGAATGTACGGAGCGTGCGTGGCATCGAACGGAGTGAGCTTTACCATCAATTCCCATGGAGCAACAAGGTGCACTCTTTTATTGTTCAAGCCACAGGCATCAAAGCCGTATGCGAGGATTCCATTTCCTGATTCATATAGGATAGGAGATACCTACTCCATGCTTGTTTTTGATATAAAGCCGGATGAATTTGAGTATGCATTTTCGTTTGACGGACCATATGAGCCGGCAAAGGGACTTTTGTTTAACGAGGAAAATGTCCTTTTAGACCCATATTCCAGAGCGGTCACTGGACAGCGAAAATGGGGAGAAAAGCCGGAGGGTGGCAAGGATTTTGAGTACAGAGCCAGAGTTGTAAAAAGTAACTTTGACTGGGGCAACATAAAGCAGCTTGAGCAGCCCTTTGAGGACCTTGTGATTTATGAGACACATGTGAGAGGCTATACAAAGGATAAGTCATCTGGAGTCAGCGCACCGGGTACATTTGCCGGTTTGAAGGATAAGATTCCGTATCTTAAGGACCTTGGAATAAATGCAGTTGAGCTCATGCCGATTTTTGAGTTTGATGAGATGGAGAGCGCGAGAGTGGTCGATGGTGTGCAGCTTTACAATTACTGGGGCTACAACACAGTATCATTTTTTGCACCGAATACCAGCTATGCCTTCAACGAGGAGCACAACCACGAGGGAGACGAGCTGAAATCGCTGATAAAGGCTTTAAAGGAAAATGGCATAGAGGTCATTCTTGATGTGGTGTTCAACCATACCGCTGAGGGAAATGAGATGGGACCGTGCTTCTCCTTCAAGGGAATAGACAATAACGTGTACTATATGCTTACACCGGATGCACACTACTACAATTTCAGTGGCTGTGGAAACGTTATGAACTGTAATCATCCTGTTGTGCGCAGCTTTATCATAGACTGTCTGAGACACTGGGCCATTGAGTACAGAGTGGATGGCTTCAGATTTGACCTGGCTTCCATTCTCGGAAGAGACCAAAACGGTGCACCTATGGCCAATCCGCCGATTCTTGAGTCGTTGGCATTCGACCCGGTACTTGGCAAGATGAAGCTCATCGCAGAGGCCTGGGATGCAGGCGGACTGTATCAGGTGGGAAGCTTCCCGTCATGGAACAGATGGGCTGAGTGGAACGGCAGATACAGGGATGACATGAGAAGCTTTTTAAAGGGCGATGACGGTATGGCGGGAAATGCCATCACACGTATCACCGGCTCACGCGACCTTTACAGCCCGGAGAGCAGAGGACACAAGGCATCAGTCAATTTCATGACCTGTCATGATGGCTTTACGCTGTATGATCTTTACTCATACAATGAAAAGCACAATGAGAAAAACGGCTGGAATAACACAGACGGAGACAACAACGGACATAGCTGGAACTGTGGCGCAGAGGGTGAGACAGACGATCCAAATGTAAACGGACTTAGAAGGCGCCTTATAAAGAATGCATTTGCAGCACTTTTGTGCAGCCGTGGCCCGGCGATGTTTTTTGCGGGCGATGAGTTCTGTAACACCCAGTTTGGAAACAACAACGCGTATTGTCAGGACAATATCATTTCATGGCTCGACTGGAGCAGGCTTGAGGAATTCAAGGAAATCCATGATTTCGTGCGTCATATGATTCAGTTCAGGAAAGAGCATCCTATACTCAGAAAGATGACAAAGCCTTCATCCTGCCAGTTCCCGGAAATCAGCGTGCACAATGGTACACCGTTCAATGCCTCAACGGATTACAAGACAAAGCTTATCGGCATCATGTATGCCGGAAGAAATGAGGAGGACACGGAGGATGATATTGTATTCTATTGCATGAATGCATATTGGGAGCCGCTTGTGATGCAGCTTCCGGTGCTTCCGAACGGAAAACACTGGCATGTGGACACCAACACCAATGCAAAGTATTTTGACGGAGAGGACTTCACGGCAAAGACAGAGCTTTTGGGTGTCAACACCATAAGAGTTCCTGCGAGAACCACGATAATACTTGTGGCAGAATAACAATAAAATTGGCATTTTGTTCTCAGTGATTATGAATAGATATAGTTAAAAAACAGCCCGGCACACATTGTGATATGTGCACCGGGCTGTTTTTCGTTACGGTTTTGGCTTAGACTGTAACATTTCCCCCTTTCATTTTTCAATATATTTTATGTGATGGTTGTGAAGTGATACCGGAAGACCTTGTATATATCACATAATCAGTTGTGAGTTGGACAAATTTCGTCTGTGAATCCAAGAAAATAATTGGGTGTGACACCAAAAATTGTACTTAAATGGCAAATGACAAAAATGTCAGGCACTCTACGGCCTGTCCTGTAGCCTGAAATAGTTGATTCTGCACAGCACATGATTTCAGAAAGAGCAATGTTGGTCATGCTGTGGAGTCTCATCAGATAATCAAGCCTGTCAGGCACAGTTGTACTAATGGTTGATAGTTGCTTTTCTTGTAAAAAGATATTTATTTCATTCATAAACAAATTGTAACACAATAATCGTAGAAAGCAACAAATATCTGAAAAAAGCGAAAAAAATAGAAAATTTAAAATAAATATTTTAAATCCAGCCACCATCAAAAGTGATTATTTGTCCTGTGAGGTAATCAGGTGCAGTGATGACAGAGTAAGCCATAGCTGCGACCTCATCGGCTGTAGCAAAGCGTCCGGCGGGAATTTCATCGGCAAGCTCAGCGCGTTCTGTCTCATCAAAGCAGCGGTTCATATCGGTATCTATGACACCGCAGGCTATGGCATTTACCGGAATATGCGATGGCGCAAGCTCCTTGCCGAGTGCCTTGGTAAATGCATTAATACCGCCTTTGCAGGCTGAGTATGCCACCTCGCAGGATGCTCCGACATTGCCCCAGACAGAGGAAATCTGTAGTATACGGCCACATTTATCGGCAACCATATAAGGGATGACGAGCTTTGTAAAGTTGAAAACACCGGTCAGATTTATTGCCACGATATTGTTCCATTCCTCCGGTGTCATGTCGCTCAGCAGCCCGATATGTGATATACCGGCATTGTTAATGAGCAAATCTACATGGCCAAAATGGGAAATGGTTTTCGTAACCATATCCTTGGCAAAGAAAAAGTCTCCTACATTTCCGGTGTAGCATAGCACCTCAATTCCGTATGCACAGTGAAGCTCATCAGCCAGAGCCTTTAGCCTGTCAGATGAATTGCGGCAGCAAAGTGAGAGGTTATAGCCACAGGAAGCCAGCTTTTTGGCAATGGCGGCACCGATACCGCGTGAAGCTCCGGTTATGATAGCTGTTTTATTTATGTGATTTATGTGATTGGTGTGATTTATGTGATTTGTCTGATTTGTCATGATATTCTCCTTATAATTTATATACCGTGGTGCTAAGCCGGTCGCTGCGCTGCCGGACCGGCTTCATAGTATAAAGAAAATAATTACGTGATTAAATTACAGTTCAGTCATGGGTATGATACTTCGCTGTGAGGCTGGGCACTAAGGTATACATCGAATTGCATGCAAGCATGCATCGATGATACCTTTTGACCCTTTAATCATCATATTATACAGCATAAATCATACCATAAATATATATTATGGGGTAGACAAAATTTATACATTGTGATATTATTTAATAGTTGCAAAACGAATTGCAGACGGCGTGTGGCTCAGTTTGGTAGAGCGCTACGTTCGGGACGTAGAGGTCGCAAGTTCGAATCTTGTCACGCCGATTTATTTATTTATGTATCTGAATAGTTACCGACTGTATTATTTTGGAGCACGCGCATAGCGTGTTTTTTTGTTACTGTTCAGTGTGAATAGTAACTTTTTTATTTAGTTCTTTGTAAATCAAAACAATATATTGCTTTATTGGTAACATAACGGTAAAATAGTACTAGTGTATTGGCTTGATTTAGGAAAGGTACAGGAAATAGGGGATATGAATATTGTTTCACAAATGTGTGCCATTGCGGTGATGTTCGTAATAATGTATTTTTATATTTCGCAGAAAAAGATTATATTACATACATCGAAGGCTTTTGTTGAGGTATGGATAGCAGGACTGCTGTCACGTTTCTTTGATATTTTCGCACTTGTTGCAATTGAAAAAAGAAGCGGATATCCTCTTACTGCTACCAATATTATCTGCAAATTATATCTCTGGACGGTTACATGGGTTGCCATGGTGGCATTCTGGTATATTTGTGTGGATATTTTCAGGAAAAAAGAGCTTGAGCGCAAGTGGAGAAATCGGCTGTGGATATTTGGAATCTTAACTGATATTCTGATAATGGTCGTACCGATTAAAATTTATGATTCGGATAATATAGTTTATACATATGGTCCGGCTGTTATTATAACATATGCAGTAACTGTAATTCTGCTGGCGCTTATTCTAATGCTGACAAAAAAATACAGTCAGGCCATAAATCCGAGAAGAAGAAAGAGCATGCAGGTCTGGGTGGCTCTTATGTTTATATCGGTGGTTATTCAGTTTATAGATAAAAATATATTGATTGTCAGCTTTGCGAGTGTGATAGGTGTGCTTATCATTTTTATTATGCTTGAAAATCCGATGGCAAATATTGACAGGGATACAGGATTTTTCAACCTCAATGCCCTTTTTGAATACATGAAGGAGGCATATGGACAGGGGAATGATGTATCGATAGTGTGTATTCGCTATGGAAGCAATGAAAATGATTTTTTTACCAGCGAGATGGAAAAAAGTATTTTTTATGAGGTTGTTTCTTTTATAAATAAGCTGCCTGATAATTATGTTTTTAGAAGCTCGGCAAACGAGTATCTGCTGGTTTTTGAAAATACTGATTGTGCAGAAAAAACAATCGGAATATTGGAACGCAGGTTCGACAAGCCATGGGGCAGTGACAATATGACGATGCTGTTTGGGGAGATATATTATCTAAGGTCTACTGAGCTTGTGCGGAGACCATCGGATATACTGGGGCTTTTTCAATATGCCAAGCGCAACAGAGCTGAGTTTACGGGGCGCGGCGTGATGCTCATAAATAATGAAGTCATTGAGCACATATATGATGAAAATTCGGTTGAGAATGAGATAATAGAGGCATTGCGCGATAACCGTGTTGAGGTATTTTACCAGCCTATTTATAACACTAAAACGCATAAATTCACCTCTGCGGAGGCGCTTGTCAGAATAAGGTCGCGCGAGGGAAATATCATACCTCCGGGCAGGTTTATTGCTGTAGCTGAGAAGCAGGGACTCATTTTAAGGCTTGGAGAGCGCGTGTTTGAGATAGTGTGCAGATTTATTGTACAGCATGATATACATGCGATGGGAATTGAGTATATTGAATGCAATCTGTCAGTGGTGCAGTGTGCTTATGACCATTTAGCGCAGGATTTTATTGCAATTATGGAGAAATATCATGTGGATGCAAATGATATTGTGCTTGAGATTACAGAGTCTGCATCTATCACTGAAAAAAAGATACTGCTTGATAATATGAATGCCCTGCGTAAGGTGGGAGTGAGGTTTGCGCTGGATGATTTTGGCACAGGTCAGTCAAATTTAAGCTATATTGTTGATATGCCGATTGACATTGTGAAGTTTGACAGAGGCATGACAAATGCATATTTTGACAACGGAAAGGGCAAGCCTGTTATGGATGCCGCAATGGGCATGATTCAAAAGCTAAAGCTTGAGATTGTTTCTGAGGGAATCGAGGAGCAGGAGCAGTTTGTAAAGCTGGATGAGCTTGGAATAGATTACATCCAGGGCTATTATTTCTCAAAACCGAGAAATGCTGCTGAGTTTATTTCATTCATAGAAAGCAATAATGCATAGTTTATTTTATTCATATAAGATAATAATACATAGGCAAAATAAAATATTTAAATAGTTACAATATGGATTAAAATCCGACGCTTTTAAACAGCGTCGGATTTTTTAAGTTCATTTAAGGTAGCCATGTTAGTATGACACCATCAAAACGAAGGGAGACATAAAACATGGCAGATCAAATGATTTTCAAGAGATTTGAAATTAAATACATGATAGATGAAACAGTTTTCGAAAAGCTTATGGAAGTGATGGATGGATATATGATAGCAGATGAGCACGGACGAAGCACAGTCTGCAGCTTATACTATGACACACCAAAGCATCTTCTTATCCGCAGATCATTGGAGCATCCGGTATATAAAGAAAAGCTAAGGCTGAGAAGCTACGGAGTGGCAAAGCCGTCTGACACGGTTTTTGTGGAGCTGAAAAAGAAATTCTGCTCGGTTGTATACAAGCGAAGAATTGCGATGACGCACGATAAAGCAATTTCATATCTGGCGGGAAAGGAGCAGATAGCTAACTCACAGATTGCAAACGAGATAAATTATGCACTCAAAATATATGAAAACCTTGCACCGGCAGTGCTTTTATCATATGAAAGAGAAGCATTTTATGCGAGAAACAATCACGAGTTCAGAGTGACCTTTGACAGAAATATTCTTTGGAGAGACTATGACCTGTCACTTGATAAGGGCATCTACGGCACACCGATACTTGAGGACCAAAAGGTGCTGATGGAGGTAAAGACAGATGGAGCCATACCGGGCTGGATGGTTGATTTTCTCACGGCAAATAAGCTTTACAAGACATCATTTTCAAAATACGGTACAGCATACCGGGCGATTTGTGACCGTGTGAATAATAAAAGCACTAAACCGACTTATGGCTGCGATTGGATATACGGGGATGAAATTGCAGCTGTGGCTGGAAATTGATGTATATGGTGATTGGTATGTAGCTGTGGCTGGAAGTGATGTATACGGAGATGGGCGTGTAGCTGTGGCTGGGAATTAAAGTAGAAATTTCAAAATAGAGATAAAAAACCAGAGATTAGAAATTATAAAAGAAAAATTATAAGAGAAAAATATAAGAGCAAAAATATAAGAGTAAAAATATAAAAGTAATATTATAAAAGAAATATTAGAAAATAGATATAACGGAGGATTACATATGCTTAGCAACATTTTTACAGGATTATTTGATACAACAGCCACAACGGTCATTTCGGTGCCGGATTTCATAATTTGTATAGTGGTTTCACTGATAATCGGAGCCTTTATTACGTGGGTTTACACATACAAAAGCCGCTATACAGCAAGCTTTGCGATAACACTTGCGATGCTTCCGGCAGTGGTGTGCATAGTCATCATGATGGTAAACGGCAATGTCGGTGCAGGAGTAGCTGTAGCGGGAGCCTTTTCGCTGGTGCGTTTCCGCTCGGTACCGGGAACGGCAAAGGAGATAGGTACAATTTTCCTTGCTATGGCAGCAGGACTTATCGCAGGAATGGGCTATCTGTCATTTGCAGTGCTTTTTGCATTAATCATGGGCATGGTGATGCTCGTACTCAATATATCAGGCTTTGGCACACACAAAAGAGCTACATGTGAAAGAACGCTTAGGATTACAATTCCGGAGGATTTAAATTACGGCTCCGCCTTTGATGATTTATTTGAGAAATATCTCACAGGCTGTGAGATTGTTTCTGTAAAGACAACAAATATGGGAAGCCTTTACAAGCTTACCTATCACATAACGCTTAAGGATTTGGCGATGGAAAAGAGCTTTATAGATGAGCTTCGCTGCCGAAATGGCAACCTTGAAATCGCAATTATGCAACAGGAGGTAAATACGAATGAGCTATAGAAAAATTACAAAATATTTTCAAAATATCAAGCTATACGGGGTAATCGGTGCAGCAGTAATAATGGCAATGTCCGTAACTGCCTGCTCGACAGTCAAAAATTCAGGCACAGAGATATCAGCTGCCCAGACCTCTGCAGGTTTAGCGGATGGAGCCACGGTCAATGGAATCTATTCATATGATGATATGTTTACGGAGAGAGATCTGGATGTGGGCTATGATGAGAGCAGCGCAGTAAAAATCAACCTGGCAGATGATTCGACTATAGTAACCGTAGGGGATGATACAGAGACCGATGCTTCGGAATCGGATGAGACCAAGGCAGATGAAACCCAAGCAGACGAGTCAGAAACGGATGCAACAAAAGCAGGCGAGTCAGAAACGGATGAAACCAAAGCAGATGAGTCAGAAACGGATGGAACTAAAGCAGATGAGTCAGTAACAAATGAGACTGAAACTGCTTCAAGTGGTGTGAGTATTTCGGGGAATATCATCACTATAACTAAGGAAGGCACATATGTGCTTTCCGGAGCCTTATCAGAAGGACAGATTGTCGTAGATGCAGACTCAGCCAAGGTACAGCTTGTGCTTGACAATGCAGACATAACATGCGCATCGAGCGCAGCAATATATGTAAAGAATGCAGATAAGACATTTATTACGCTGGCAGAGGGCTCAGAGAACATTCTCATGAACACGGCAGAGTATGAGACAATTGATGACAACAATATAGATGCTGTAATTTTTTCAAAGGGTGATCTGACACTGAATGGCAAGGGAACACTCACCATAAATTCAGAGTATGGACACGGAATTGTATCAAAGGATGATTTAAAGCTTGTAGGCGGCACCTGTAATATTACGGCAAAAACCCATGCACTTTCTGGAAAAGACAGCGTGCGAATTGCAGCAGGTACGTACAATCTGACTTCCGGCAAGGATGGAATTCATTCAGAAAACGCGGATGAGGAGGAAAAAGGCTTTGTATATATTGCATCCGGTGATTTTACAATTGAGAGCACAGGTGACGGCATAGATGCATCATATGTGGTACAAATTGACGACGGAGCCTTTGATATAACTGCAGGCGGTGGCGCTGAAAATGCCACAAAAACACACAATGACATGCCGGGAGGCGCAACCAGAGACAATATGGGAGGTGGCGCACCGGGTGGAGCTGCACAAGATGGAGAAGCGCCAAGTGGAGATAAACCGAGCGGAGATGGTTCTGACAAAAGTGATTCTGGCAGTGCTTCAGGTAAACAGACCGGGCAGACACCGCCGGATAGACCGGACGGTGATAGCTTTGATGGAAGCCGGCCTGATGAAAAAGCTTCGGACAATACAGGAGGTCAGACTGCACAGACACCACCGGATAAGCCTGGTACAGACACATCGGATGGGCAGAAGTCTGATAAGAATTCACAAAGTAAGGATATTGCAGACAACACAACTGCTTCAAGTGCATCGTCAGATACCGGTTCAGAGTCTTCATCATCTGCATCACCAGATGCTGACTCAGAAAATAATTCATCTACATCATCAGATGCTGACTCAACAAGTACCAAGGGAATCAAGTCAGATGGCGCTCTCTATGTAAATGGAGGTACCTTTACCATAAACTCTGCAGATGATTCATTCCACAGCAACTCTGATGCCACAATAAATGACGGAACCTATACCATCAGCTCAGGTGATGATGGTATACACGCAGACAGTGCACTGCTTGTCAATGGTGGAACAATTACAGTCATAGAGAGCTATGAGGGCTTAGAGGGGCTCAATATCACAATAAATGATGGTAAAATAGATATCACTGCAAGTGACGACGGCATGAATGCAGCTGGCGGAAATGATGCGAGCGGTTTTGGCGGCAGGGGAGGAGATGGCTTCAAGGGTATGCAGGCACCGGATGCAGCGCAGAAGCCGGATGACACATCAGACAATACGCAGGAGCCGAATGATACATCAGATACGGCGCAGACAACCGGCAATATAACAGTTGCAGCACAGAAATCGGACAATGCATCAGACACAGCGCAGACAACCGGCAACATAATAGTTGCAGCACAAAAGTCGGACAGCACATCAGACACAGCGCAGAATACAGATACTGCATCAGATGATGAAATGTGGATGGTCATCAACGGTGGCTACGTACACGTGCTGGCGGGAGGCGATGGCCTTGACTCAAACGGAGACCTGACAATAAATGGTGGAGAAGTCTATGTAGATGGCCCATCAGACAACGGCAACAGTGCCATAGATTATGGCGAGAAATCATCCTTTTATATCAATGGTGGAACTGTTGTTGCAGTGGGAAGCAGCGGTATGGCAGAGGATGTAAGCAGTGATTCAAAGCAGCAGGCAGCCTTTGTAAAGCTTGATTCGCAGGCCGATGCCGGTGATGTGACCTTAAAGGATGCTGACGGAAATGAGATTATTTCATATACAGCCCAAAAGAAATATGACTGTGTGATAATAAGTACAGCAGATTTGAAGGCAGGTCAGACCTATACACTTTCAGCATCAGGAAGTGAATCGGAGGTATCTCTTTAATCCGGCAATATTATATACCATGACGCATAGCCTGACAGTGTGATGTCAGGCTGGCGGCAAAACGAGGCAGAATACGAGCCGGATTTACTATTGTAACAATAAAACATAAATAAGGGGTAAAATACCTTTTGAACCTCATTTATGATATAATGAGTGAAATTAAGAAGGAGGCCATCATGAGACTATTACTGGCAGAGGACGAAGAGGATTTAAGTCGCGCACTTGTAGCGGTGTTAAAACACAACAACTATTCAGTTGATGCCGTCTATGACGGAGCAGAGGCGCTCGACTATATAGAAAACTCAGATAACTATGACGGAGTAATACTGGACATCATGATGCCTAAAATGGATGGAATCACGGTGCTCAAAACTATCAGAAGTCATGGCAATTCTGTTCCGGTATTGATGCTTACCGCAAAGGCTGAGATAGATGACCGCGTGGAAGGACTCGACAGTGGCGCCGATGATTATCTGACTAAGCCATTTTCCATGAAGGAACTTATGGCACGAATCCGCGCTATGACAAGACGCAAGGCTGACACAACAGACTCAGTGCTGACATTTGGCGATATTACTCTGGACAGATCAACCTATATACTTACCGGGCCTGCAAGCATTAATAATACATGCAGCATTGAAAACAGTGGCCTGCATACAGACACTAATAATATGGACAATGGTAATCAGACCAGTAAAATCAAGGAAAATAATACTGTAGATGGACAGGTATCAGAAAATCAAAGTGTAGGAAATCAAAGTGCAGGAAATCCAATTAACGGAATCCGACTTGCAAACAAGGAATACCAGATGCTTGAGATGCTTATGACAAATCCGGGACAGATTATATCTGCTGACCAGTTTATGGATAGAATATGGGGATATGATTCAGAAGCAGAACAGAATGTCGTGTGGGTTTATATATCCTATTTGCGCAAAAAGCTTGCATCAGTGGGCTCAGCAGCCCAGATAAAGGCAACACGTGGTGTGGGATATTCGATAATTTAGGGATTATTCAAACATCAGTGTAAAAGAGATAAGATCCAATTATTATATTCTGCTAGAAAAGTTCACATACGGCAGGGGGAACCTATGAATCTGAACAGTAGCTAATTTTGCATTTTTCTGAAAAATCATCTTTTTTACCTTTTTATTTAGAAAATGCTGGATTTTTAAATTAGCATAATGTACAATAGCCATAGGTTGATAGCATAGCAGGCAGGCCTTGGGTAGCTGTAATCCCTAAAACTTCTAAAACAGCACCCAAAATTCAGCCCAACAGCCGGAAAAGACCGGGCAAAAAGTAGCTGAAACCGCATAAATTCCAAAAACAGCACCCAAAAATCCAGCCAGAAAGCCGGAAAAGAACAGGAAAAAGTAGCTGAAACCGCATAAATTCCCCAAACAGCACCCAAAAATCCAGCCAAAAATCCGGAAAAGAGCAGAAAAAAGTAGCTGAAACCGCTGAAAACCCTAAAACAGCACCCCCAATTCAGCCCAACAGCCGAAAAAGGTCAGGCAAAAAGTAGCTGGAATCACTAAAATCCCCAAAACAGCTCAAAAATATAGCATGTTTTTTATATTTACATGATGCTATCAAACAAATGGAGACCATAATCTCCACTTTTGAAGATAAATGACAGCTTTCATTTATCATATTCCCCACAAAACAATTGAATTACTGTTAGAATCACATACATGGCATCACATGATGCAAAGAGTTAGGAGGAAAATAAAATAAGTTCAATAGATAATAGAATCCATTGGTTAGAAAGTGAAATATCAGGGATTCAACAAAGACTAGAGACCATCACTGAGGAAGGAACAATTTATCCTACACAAAAAGACGGAAATGTTAAATGGTATGTTTGGAAAAATGGCAGAAGAGAGTATTTATCAAAGAAAAATGATAAAGAAATCAAAAATCTTGTCAATAAAAAATATCTGGAGCTTTATCTGAAGGACACAATAAATGAGCTCAGACTACTTGAGATAAACAGGAAAGCCCGGAAAAAATATAAAACGGATTATGCCCAGAAAATGTTGAAGCAAAAACATTATAGCAGTATACTTTTAGCAGTTGATAAGAAGGAAAATGAAGAGACAAATGAAAAGACACAGGTTCCTAACCATGAAGCTCTCAAATTTTATACCAAAATGGGAATTATAGTGCGGTCAAAATCAGAAGTAATTATTGCGACAGCCTTGTATGATAATAATATAAAGTTTGAGTACGAGAAGGCGATTAAAATCTCAGATGTTATTTATTATCCCGATTTTACGGTTGAGAAGAAAAATGGCGACATAATTCTGTGGGAGCATCTTGGATTGATAGACAATCCTGATTATAGAAATAAAGCTTATCGAAAGATATTGAAATATAACGAAAATGGATATTATCAGGGAAAAAATCTTATATTGACATATGAAACAGCGGATAGTCCGTTGGACCCAATGGATGTAGAACATGAAATAGAAAAAATGTGCAGGTGATAAAATGCTCAAAAAATTACGAAGAAAATTTATAGCCATAGCAATGTTATCAGTTTCAATTGTTCTCATTGCAATTGTAGGCACGATAAACATTGCAAATTATATAAGTACGAATGAAGCACTGGATGCGCGCCTTAAGCTGATTGCCGGAAACGGAGGAACATTCCCGGATCTTTTAGAGCATAAGAACATGGGAGTGGAAGGCAATAAAACCGACAGTATAAATAAAGGGACTCCCACGCTCAAAGAGCCACCATCAGGAAAGACAGATGTACAGCCACCGGAGGATATGAATCAGGCTGACTTAAATGAGAATGACATAAAAGAGAATGACCTAAAACGCCATGGCATCTCACCGGAGAGTCAGTTTGATACCAGATACTTCACTGTCACAATAAACAGCAAGGGCGATGTGGAAAATATTGACACAAGTAAAATAGCATCCGTCTCGTCGGAAAATGCAGCCGAATACGCGAAAAAACTATGGAAATCCGGAAAAAAAGTCGATGGCAAAAGTGGATTTGCAGAAAGCTGTAAATACCTGACAGTAGACGACGATGGCTCTACAATGTATATTTTCCTGAGCTGTCAGCGAGAGCTTTCAACGATAAAAACATATATATTGGCTAGCGTTGGAATCAGTGTGTTCGGACTTGCAGTTGTATTTGTTATGATATACTTCTTCTCGGGAAAAATACTAAAGCCTGTATCGGAAAGCTATGAAAAGCAGAAGCGGTTTATAACTGATGCCAGCCATGAAATCAAAACTCCGCTTACCATAATAGATGCAAATACAGAGGTCATTGAGATGATGGAGGGAGAGAATGAATGGACAAGCAGCACCAGAAAACAGGTGGCACGCTTGACCTCACTCACGGAAAAGCTTGTATTTTTGTCGAGGATGGATGAAGAAGCAACAAAGCTTGAGATGCTGGAATTTTCATTATCTGACGCAATACTTGATACCGCAGAGCCGTTCAAAACGGTAGCCCGGACAAAAGGGAAAAAGCTTACAATAGATGTGACAGATAAAATACTGTATACAGGCGATGAGAAGACTATCAGACAGCTTGTATCAATTTTACTTGATAATGCAATGAAGTATTCAGGATGCAGCAACGCAGGCTTCGAAAAGGGTAATATCAATAAAAACAATCTTAATAAAACCACCCAAACACAAAACGATAGTGCCACCACCATAAATCCGGCACCGGAAATAGAAATATCCCTGAAACAATCCGGTAAAAACCGTATAATTACCGTGTGGAACACTGTAGACGAGACTGCAAACATCAAAAAAGGCAGACAGGACATACTGTTTGAGCGCTTCTACCGCACTGATACTTCACACAACTCAAAAACAGGAGGCTTTGGAATAGGTTTATCAGTAGCCTATGCCATAGTAAAGGCACACAAAGGAAAAATCACTGCAGAAAGCAAAGATGGCAGGTCTATTAAATTTACAATCGTACTGTAAATTAAAAATATTTTTTTACATGCATTTTACACACTAATGATTTTGCATTTTACATTTCCCCATTACTATATCAGTTGTAACAAACAAAGAAATAAATTCAAGAAAGAAATGAAAGAGGAAATTAAAATGAAAAATCGTATGAAAAAACTTTTAGTTTTGGCAACTGCTGCAACAATGATGACAGCAGCATTTACAGGATGTGGCTCAAGCTCAGACGGAGCAGACAACAATGCAGGTACAAGCGCAGATAAGAGCGCAGATGAAGGTGCATCAAATGAGAACTTAAGCGGTTCACTTTCACTTGCAGGAAGTACTTCAATGGAGAAGCTTTGTGAGGCGCTCAAGGAGTCATTCATGGAGAAAAACCCTGGAGTGACAGTAACAGTAGAGTATACAGGCTCTGGTTCAGGAATCGAGTCAGTAACAGCAGGAAGCGTAGATATCGGAGATTCATCAAGAGCACTTACAGATGATGAGAAGGCAAACGGCGTTGAGGAAAACATCGTAGCAATCGACGGAATTGCAGTAATCACAGACAAGGACAACTCAGTAACAGAGCTTACATCAGATGACTTAAAGAAAATCTACACAGGTGAGATTTCAAACTGGAAAGACCTTGGTGGAAAAGATGAGGCAATCGTAGCAATCGGTCGTGAGGCAGCTTCTGGTACAAGAGGAGCCTTCGAGGAGCTTCTTGATGTAAAGGATCAGTGTAAATATGCACAGGAGCTTGATTCAACAGGAGCAGTTCTTGCAAAGGTAGGCTCAACACCTGGAGCAATCGGATATGTTTCACTTGACGTGCTTGATGATACAGTAACAGCAATGAAAATTGACGGAGTAGAGGCAACAGAGAAAAACATTGTAGCAGGCAAATATCTTCTTTCTCGTCCATTCGTAATGGCTACAAAGGGCAAGATTGACGAGCAGAACGATATTGTTAAAGCTTGGTTTGACTATGTAAACTCAGATGAGGGACAGGCAGTTATCAAGAAGGTAGGTCTTATCCTCCCTCAGTAGAAATTATCAGTCATATTAATGATACGAAATACAGACATCGCTAGTGTGTATAAGTATAAAAATAATACAAAATACAGACATCGATGCGAGACATCACTAGTAAGTATAAGTATAAAAATAATACAAAATACAGACGTCGATATTAGACATCAGTATTAATACATATCGATAAGATACAGGGTTTCCTCAGGAAATGGCAGGTTTCCTGGGGAATTTTTTGAAACAAGGAGTATCAAATGAAACATAAATCCATAGTAGAGAATGTTGCCAAAATAATATTCACGGTATGTGCGGTTGTGGCAATATTCGCAGTTTTATCAATAACAATTTATATGTTCCTTAAAGGCGCACCGGCATTTTTCAAGGTCGGAGTGTTAAACCTCTTATTCGGAACAAAATGGGCGCCGACAGCGGCAGACCCAAGCTACGGAATATTGTACATAATCCTCACATCCATCATAGGAACAGCAGTATCTATCCTCATAGGAGTACCGATTGCTCTTCTTACGGCAGTATTTCTCACTGAGGTGTCAAACAAAAAGCTCTCAGCGGTAGTGCAGCCGGCAGTAGAGCTGCTTGCAGCCATTCCATCAGTAATCTATGGACTTTTGGGACTTATGATACTTAATCCGGTATTATACAAGCTGGAGAAGCATATTTTTGCAAACTCGGCAACACATCAGTTTACCGGCGGATCAAACCTGCTTGCAGCAATCATAGTGCTTGCAATTATGATTCTTCCTACGGTAATCAACATGAGCGTATCATCAATACAGGCAGTACCGCAGCAGATGAGAGCGGCATCACTCGCTCTTGGAGCAACAAAGATACAGACAATATTTAAAGTGACGGTTCCGGCAGCAAAATCAGGAATCATGACAGGAATTGTGCTCGGAATAGGTCGTGCGCTCGGAGAAGCGATGGCTATCAACATGGTAGCCGGTGGAACGGTAAGCTTTCCACTTCCGTTCAACTCAGTGCGTTTCCTTACCACACAGCTCGTCAGCGAGATGGGATACGCCAGCGGACTTCACAGACAGGTGCTTTTCTCAGTAGGTCTTGTGCTTTTTGTGTTTATCATGATAATCAACCTCACCCTTATGAAACTCAAAAAGAAAGGAGCTGTGGAAAATGACTAGTATAAATGGAAAACGCCGTAGAATAGGCGATGATGTAGTATACTTTTTCATATATCTGTGTGCAGCATTATCGGTAGTGCTGCTTGCGGGAATCATCATATATGTATTTGTCAGGGGAATCGGCCAGGTAAACTGGCAGTTTCTGACCAGCGAGACATCTGTCTTAAGAGGCACTGTCGGAATAGCGGGAAACCTGCTCAATACACTTTACATCATAATAATCACCATGCTCATAGCAACTCCTGTCGGAGTGGGAGCAGCCGTGTACTTGAATGAGTATGCAAAGCCGGGTAAGCTCGTATCCACAATAGAGTTTGCCACAGAGACACTTGCAGGAATACCGTCAATCATCTTTGGTCTCTTCGGAATGATGTTTTTCGGTCAGACAATAGGCTTTGGCTACAGTATCCTCACAGGTTCACTGACACTGACGCTCATGGTGCTGCCTCTCATCACCAGAAACACACAGGAGGCGCTTAAAACTGTACCGGACAGCTACAGACACGGAGCAGTCGGACTTGGAGCCGGAAAATGGCACACCATCCGCACCATTCTGCTGCCGTCAGCCATGCCGGGAATCATCACAGGTGTTATCCTTGCAATCGGCCGAATAGTAGGTGAGTCAGCAGCACTCCTCTTTACGGCAGGAAGTGCAGGAATGCTTCCAAAGGTTGCCAGCGGTTATTTCTCAAAGATAATGCAGTCAGGTGGAACACTTACCATCAAGCTCTACCTTGCAGCGACAAGTGAAGGAAAATTCGACCAGGCATTTGGAATTGCGGTTGTGCTTCTCGTAATCGTATTCTTAATCAACATCCTGACAAAGGTGCTGGCAAAGAAATTCCAGGCGAAGTAAATAAATCAACCCGCTATTATAATAAATTAACGAATATAGTAAATAACAAATATAATAAACTAACTAATTAATTAAGAAGCTTCGATTTGATATCAGTAAATCGGAGCTCCTTTTGAGTTTCATAAAGATTATTTCTTAAACAAATCTTAATGTGTTACATAATTGGATTTTAATGTTACAATTGATACAATAAGACCAACATAAAACTTCCGGAGGCAATTATGTATAAAGTATTAGTATGTGATGATGAAAAAGACATTGTATCAGCAATCAGCATTTATTTGACCAGCGATGGCTACGAGGTAATCCCGGCGCGAAACGGGCTGGAGGCGCTCGACATAGTAAAGCACAATGATGTGCATCTTGTCCTGATGGATATCATGATGCCTGTCATGGACGGCATAGAGGCGATGGTGGAAATCAGAAAAATCTCTAATGTGCCGGTCATACTGCTCACTGCCAAAAGTGAGGACACTGACAAGGTACTCGGGCTCACGGTCGGAGCAGACGATTATGTGACGAAACCGTTTAACCCGGTAGAGCTGCAGGCGAGGGTGAAGTCGCAGATCAGGAGATACATGCTTCTTGGCGCAGGCAATACAAGCGCAGGAAAGCTGGTAATCGGCGGCATTGAGCTGGATGACAAATCAAAGACAGTGACAGTTGATGGCGAGGCAGCAAATCTCACACGTACAGAGTACGATATTTTGAAGCTTCTCATGGAGCATCCGGGCGAGGTGTATTCGCCGAATCAGATATATGCAAAGGTCTGGAAGGATGAGCCATACGGGACAGAAAACACGGTGGCGGTACATATCCGTCATCTCAGAGAAAAGGTTGAGATAAATCCGGCTGAGCCAAGGTACTTAAAGGTCATCTGGGGGCGCGGATACAAAATTGACGCTGAATAGGTGCATGCTTGATACAGCATTGTCAAGTGAAGCACTATAAAATGGAAGGTGAATGATATGAAAAAAATATCAAGAAATCTGTGGCTTAAGCTGGCGGCATTTATAGTATGCTCGGTCATGGCGGCAGGGCTTGTTGTAACAACGTTAGTTGCAGTGTATACAAACAATTATGAAAGCACAGCACAGCTAAGGGATGAAATTCATGCGAATATTGCAGGAGCCTATAGCAGACAGATGGTGTACAATTATGAATCCGGTGATGACAATGCATTTTCGCAGATGACTAATGATACCAATCTGCAGGCCGCAGTGGTAAAGAGCAATGAAACATCAGAGGACAAGGTAGATGTGAAATCTGATGCAGCAAAGGTGTATTCAAGTGTGGATGAAATATCAAATCCAGATTATATTTTTAGCTACAAGGCAAAGAACTTAAAGTGGAACAGGCTATCAAATCTGTGGGATGCAATGAGCGGCAGCTATGAGGAGTCAGACGCTGCTTCAAGCGATATGAACAGTGAGAGAATCAGCTCAATCATGTATTCCAAGACAAATGGGCTCTTTTATCTGTGCCTGAATGATGGCACAGCTTATGTCATTCCAAAGGTGAAAGTGATGACAGGCACTAACGATAACAGCTCGCTTGGCTTATATAAGGCAGTTGAGAAAACGGATGAGAATGGAAATAAATACTATGCCTACGAGGATCTGTTTACGGGCCAGTCACTCGATACTTCCGGCTTTGCTGAGTGGAAAAATGTAAAGTGCTATGATGAAAAAGGAAATCATATAAAGTGTGGCATGAATCTGGAGGATGACGATGATTCGGGCTTTGAAAGTGACGGTTCTTACTACAGTTATAGTGAGGATATTTATTATGACCGCTACGAAATCATAAAAGTAGTGGAGCAGGTGAATGAGAGCTATGAGCTTTTACCGGATACATTTAATATATCGGATACCGGAATTGTGTACTATCCATACACCCCAACGGAAGAGCAGCCTGAGTACTATTATGTGTATGCAAAGCTTCCACAGCAGCTTCAGGAAAAGGGCGATTACTTCAATCAGGCAGACAGCGTACTGGATATCATGGAATTTATAGAGACACATTTGAGTGTATTGTTTGTCATATTTATGCTTGGTTTTGTGATTACAGCGGGGTATCTGCTGACAGTTTCCGGAAAACGCGAGGATTCGGAAGAAATTAAATTACGATTATATGACAGGCTGCCGTATGAGGTGATGCTCGGTGTGACAATGCTTGCAGACTTTATGGTATTTCCGGCAGGCTTTTTACTTATAAAGCAGCTTCCGGTGGTGGCACTCATTTGTCTGGCTGTAACCATGGTTTCGCTTGAAGCAATCCTGTCAACATACGTAAGAATCAGGGCACATGAGTTCTGGAAGCATACATTGTGCTATTATGTAGTGAGATTTTTCTTAAAGCCTGTCAAAAAGCTATGCAGGATGGTATTTGCCCCAATCAGATACGGCTTTTCATGGATAGAAAGAAATGTACCGCTGTTTTTGATCAGTATGCTGGCATTCGGTTTCATATGCCTGCTTGAGCTTATAGGCTTTGGAATAGGGAGTATTGGATTTATATTCATTATAAAGCTTATAGAGCTTGCTCTGCTTATCGCATTTATCATGCAGTATGACAGGATAAGATGCGCTGCAAAGGCTATAGCAAACGGTGATTTTTCACAGCCGGTTGATACATCAAGGCTTATGCTGTTTTTCAGAAAGCATGGTGAGGATTTGAATAATGTGAGCAACGGAATAGAGGCAGCGGTCTCTGAAAAAATGAAGAGCGAGCGTTTCAGGACGGAGCTCATCACAAATGTGTCGCATGATATCAAGACACCGCTCACCTCCATTATCAATTATGTGGACCTGTTGCAGAAGGAGGACATAGATAACGAGAAGGTACGTGAATATCTTGACGTTCTCGACAGACAGTCATCACGTTTGAAAAAATTAATTCAGGATTTACTTGAGGCTTCAAAGGCATCTACCGGCAGCATAAATGTAGAACTTGAGGAACTGGATGCGGCTGTTATGCTGTCACAGGTAGCCGGAGAATACAAAGAAAAATTCGAGAAAAATAATCTTGATTTAATTATTAAAAATGACGTTACGCCTGTCATGATTCAGGCAGACGGACGACATCTGTGGAGAGTGTTTGATAACCTGATGAACAATATCAACAAATACGCCCAGACGGGTACGAGAGTGTATATTGACATCATTCCAAAGGACAGCGGAGCCATCATAACTTTCAAGAATGTATCAGCTACACCGCTTAATATTTCAAGCGATGAGCTTAAGGAGCGTTTTGTCAGAGGTGACAGCTCGCGAAATACCGAGGGCAGCGGACTTGGACTGTCTATTGCAGAAAGTCTCATGAAGCTCATGAACGGTACTTTGGAGCTGACTGTGGACGGCGACCTGTTTAAGGTGACTCTGGAGTTTTAGGCTTTTTAAAACAATATTATGATACCTATTGACCGTCTAATCATATTATATATTGAACTTATAAGACATAAGAAACAATAAAAGCCGGGGCAGATGCCCCGGCTTAAAAAATTATTTTTCGCATTCTTTTACAAAATCAACTACTTCCATATTCTTTTTCATTATATTATCGTCTTTTTCCATTTCACTAATTGTCATCCAATAATAGTGTCGGGAGTTAATAGAAAAGTCGTTTTTATTCATTATTTTTGGAATATTTTTAAATTCTACTTCGTACAGCCTATGGTTATACACTCTGTTTTCGTTATGGCTTACGGAATATTTTTCCTGTACTCTGGATGATATATATTTGCATTTGATTTCTTTTTTGGGTATACCTAAATCATTTGATAAATTACTGATGATAAAGGCTTCATTGTCTTTATCTGCGGTTTTTAAATTGGGAAACAGCTTACAGTCCCATCTTTCGTCATAATATGTAAGATATTTTGTTTTTATGCCGGGGGCACTGTTTTTTATTATAATTAATGAATGATTATGCTGTATCATGTCCAATCCTTCTATATCTCTCAATAAGTCTGTGTGAGTATAATTATTGTTTTTGAAATCAATAATATCATATATTATTTTTATCATGTAAACAATTCCGATAACACAAAATATAGTTTTAAATACAATTCCCGGGATGCTCCATATGGTTTCATAGTTTGCTGTCCATACTGATATTAAGAAAGATATACCTGCTATAATTGTATCTATTGTTATCTTTTTGCCTATAAAACCGCGCTTTTTTTCAAGTAAAAGCTCCAATTGTTCCCTACTAATTAAAATTTTCATAACCCCTCCGGATAATAGTGTTGAATCACATGATATAATTATAAATGATGAAAAATGATATGGCAATAAAAATATAAATAGAAAACAAGAAGGAATGCTATTACAAATTATAATAACATTCCTGAATAATCATATCATCTCCAAAAACCTCTCATGAATCCGTGCATCATCATCAAGCTCCGGATGGAAGGCCAGCCCAATCTGGTTCTTATACTGCACACCGACAATTTTGCCGTCATACTTGGCGAGCACATGTACATCATTTTGGGCTGAGTCGTCAATAGCTTCCACATATGGCGCCCTGATAAATGTCATGGTAAAGTCAAAGCTATTGTCAAACCTTGCTGTGGCCTCAAAGCTTCCAAGCTGTCTGCCGTAGGCGTTTCTTTTAACAGTGACAGGCAGAGTGCCGAAATATACGTTGTCATCGTTACTGATATGTGAAGCTAAAAGGATAAGACCGGCGCAGGTTGCAAGCACCGGAAGTCCGTTTGCGATTCTTCCCTTAAGCTCATCAAACATATCAAGCTCACGTAGCAGCTTGCCCTGCACAGTGCTCTCACCGCCCGGCAGCACGAGTCCGTCTAAGTCACAGATATCTGATTTTTTGCGCAGCTCTACACATTCGCACCCAAGAGACTCAAGCATGCGCTTGTGCTCAATAAACGCTCCCTGAACGGCTAAAACACCAATCTTAAGTCCTGATTTCATTTTATTTGCCTCTTTCCTCCATGATGATTTTAATCTCGCTCTCGTTGATTCCGACCATAGCCTCACCGAGATCCTCAGAAAGCTCTGCGATAAGCTTCGCATCTGTAAAGTTTGTCACAGCCTTTACGATAGCGGCAGCTCTCTTGGCAGGATCGCCTGACTTGAAGATACCTGAGCCGACGAACACACCCTCAGCACCGAGCTGCATCATAAGAGCCGCATCAGCCGGAGTAGCCACACCGCCTGCCGCAAAGTTTACAACCGGAAGCTTGCCATTGTCATGAACGAATTTGACCAGCTCGAAAGGCACCTGAAGATTTTTAGCTGCCTCGAAAAGCTCATCCTCACGCATGGAAGTAAGCTTAGCAATCTCAGAATTCATCTTTCTCATATGTCTGACAGCCTGTACGATATCACCGGTACCGGGCTCACCCTTTGTACGGATCATGGAAGCTCCCTCGTTGATACGGCGGAGTGCTTCACCGAGGTCTCTTGCACCACATACGAAAGGCACCTTGAAATCTCTCTTGTTGATATGGTACACATCATCAGCAGGTGAAAGCACCTCAGACTCATCAATGTAGTCAATCTCGATAGCCTCGAGCACCTGAGCCTCCACGAAGTGACCTATACGGCACTTTGCCATGACAGGGATGCTGACAGCATCCTGTATGCCCTTAATCATCTTAGGATCGCTCATTCTTGAAACACCGCCTGCGGCTCTGATATCAGCAGGGATTCTCTCAAGCGCCATAACAGCACATGCACCGGCAGCCTCGGCAATCCTGGCCTGCTCCGGAGTCGTGACATCCATGATGACACCGCCCTTTAGCATCTGCGCAAGACCTTTATTGAGTTCGTATTGAGTATTCTTATTGTTTTCCATTTGTTAAGTCTCCTTTTATTTTTTGTATTTGCTCATGCCAGCCATATATCATGGTTGCAATATTACGCCACATCTGGTAATATTAAAATATTCAAAATAAGGAAAATAAAAATGCCAGAAAGCGGTGAATCAAATGCTGACCTACGACCTCACAAAAACAGACGGACCACTCTACAAATGCCTTTACGAGTGCATCAAAAACGATATATCACAGGGAAAATTAAGCTCAGGGGAGAAAATGCCATCAAAACGTACCCTCGCAAAGAATCTGGGGGTTAGTACCATTACGGTTGAAAATGCATATGACCAGTTGATAGGCGAGGGCTATATGTTTGCAAGGCCAAAGAAGGGCTATTTCATAGCTGATGTGTCAGATATAAGGGTAATCAAGGCACCGGTGCAGAAGGAGCTTAGCATAAAGCTGCCGCCTGAGCAGGATGAAAGCATATTTGACTTCTCATCAAACAGGACAGACCCGGGTAACTTTCCGTTTTCCATATGGGCAAAGCTCATGCGAGAGACGATTTCCCTTAGGGAGCAGGAGCTTTTGTCGGTGTCGCCGTGTGGCGGAGTGAGAGAGCTTCGGGAAGCGATAGCAAGCCATCTGTCATCGTTTCGCGGTATGAATGTGGACCCGGACCAGATAATAATCGGAGCGGGAACAGAGTATCTGTACGGACTGCTTGTGAAGCTTTTGGGTACGGACAAGGTATACTGCGTGGAGGATCCGGGCTATAAGAAAATCAGCCAGATATACGAGTGCAACAATGCAAAATGCCTGCCGGTGCAGATGGATGGGCAGGGCATCAGCGTGGAGCTTATAAAGAAAGCGAACGCGCAGATAGCACATATCAGCCCGACACACCATTTCCCGACAGGAATCACGATGCCTGTGAACCGCCGATATGAGCTTTTGGCATGGGCCAACGAAAGCAGCGACAGATACATCATAGAGGATGATTACGACAGTGAGTTTCGCATGAACGGACACCCGATACCGCCAATCCTCTCGATTGATGCGTGTGAAAAGGTCATCTATATAAATACATTTTCAAAATCTCTCACATCCACCATCCGAATCAGCTACATGGTGCTGCCGGAGCATCTGGCAAATGAGTTTTACAGGAGGCTTTCATTTTACTCATGTACGGTATCCACATTCGAGCAGTACACGCTGGCACGATTTATCAGCGAGGGCTATTTTGAAAAGCACATAAACAGGATGAGACTGCACTACGGCAGAAAGCGCCAGAGCGTGCTTTCGTCCATAAAAGGCTGCTTCACTGAAAAGGCGTGTAAGGTAATAGAAAATGACTCCGGCTTGCATTTTATCATACAGTTTGACACAAACCTTCCGGACAAAACAGTTGAAGAGCTGCTATTGAAAAAAGGCATAAAGCTTCAGGCGATTACCCATTTCAACCTGAGTAAGCCAAAGGAGGACAGGCATCAGTTTATTATCAATTATTCAAATATTGATGCAGACAGGATAATGGATGAGCTTTTAATTATTAAAGATACAATACTTTAACCAGACAATACTTTAATAAAGCCGACTACTAAGTGTATAAATAGTGTATACAAATAATAAATACAAACAGTGCGAATAATTTATGTGTGTAAAAATTTGACATAGATTTTACATACATCTGATAGAGCATTTTACAAAGCATCCATATAATGTATTCTCGAAGACAAGAAATTTATTACATGTTGCAGGAGATACAAATGGAGAAAAAAATCAAAATTCAGGTTCGCGACCTGAATCTGTATTATGGCCAGAATCATGCACTGCATGGTGTCAATATGGACATAAAAGAAAACAGCGTGACAGCGCTGATCGGACCGTCAGGATGTGGTAAGTCTACATTTTTAAAGTGTATCAACAGAATGAATGATCTGGTTGACAACGTCAGAATCGAGGGAAGCATAGAGATAGATGGTGAGAATATATATGCACCATCAGTCGATACAACAGTACTTCGCAAAAAGGTCGGCATGGTTTTCCAGCAGCCAAATCCGTTCCCGATGAGCATATATGACAATATCGCATATGGCCCGAGAGTGCATGGCATCAAGGATAAAAAGACACTGGACCAGATAGTTGAGGAAAGCCTTAAAGGTGCTGCAATATTTGATGAAGTTAAAGATAGATTAAAGAAATCTGCCATGGGGCTTTCAGGTGGACAGCAGCAGAGACTGTGTATTGCGAGAGCTCTTGCCGTACAGCCGGAGGTGCTTTTGATGGATGAGCCAACATCAGCGCTCGACCCTATCTCTACTTCAAAGATAGAGGAGCTCATGGAGGATTTAAAGAAAAAGTACACGGTTGTGGTTGTAACACATAACATGCAGCAGGCAGTGCGTGTGTCAGACGATACAGCCTTCTTCCTTGTGGGAGATATGGTAGAGTTTGGTGACACAAAGACGATTTTCTCATATCCACAGGACAAGAGAACAGAGGATTACATCACAGGGAGGTTTGGTTAATGAGATCGAAATTCGACGAGCAGCTTAAGACGCTGAATGAAGAAATGATGCACATGGGAAGCATGATTGAGGAGTCAATCCAGAAAGCAATCGAGGCATTTATACATCAGGATGCCGATAGCGCCAAAGCCATCATGGAGGGCGATTCAGAGATAGACAGAGAGCAGAAAAAGATAGAGAGCCTGTGCTTTAATCTGCTCATGCAGCAGCAGCCGGTAGCAAGAGACCTTAGAACAATTTCTGCAGCGATGAAGATGGTTACTGATATGGAGCGTATAGGAGACCACGCAGCCGATATCAGCGAGATGACCATTTTGATGAGCAGTGACAAGCCATACAGGGTCAATATAGAGCATGTCAAGAGCATGGCTTCAGAGACAATGCTTATGCTTATCAGGGCAATCGAGGCGTATGTTGAGAAGAACAATGACAAGGCTCACATAGTGATGAAGCAGGATGATGTGGTTGATGAGCTTTTTGATAAGGTAAAGGCTGAACTTATTGATTTCATCAGGGAGCATCCGGAGGATGGTGAGCAGGCAGAGGATCTTCTCATGGTTGCAAAATACTTTGAGCGTATCGGAGACCATGCGACAAATATTGCTGAGTGGGTTGAGTTTGCACTTGATGACAAGGTTCGCAAATCATGATTTAATTATCATACACAAATGAAAGGTATACATCGAATTGCATGCAGGCATGCATCGATGATACCTTTTTACCCTTTAATCATGAATTTATACAGACGATGGATTTTACATAAATTTTACATAAAACCATCGTCTGTTTTACATTAGTAATGTATAATCAAAAGTAAAAAGCAGGTAAAAATTTTACATAAGATTTTTTGAAATGGAGAAAGCTATGGCACTTATTTATATTGTAGAGGACGACGAGAGCATACGTGAGATAGAGAGTATTGCTTTAAAAAACAGTAATTACATCGTCAGTGCATTTGAAAACGCAAAGGAATTTTACAAGAAGCTGGATGAGCTCGTACCGGACCTCATACTGCTTGATGTGATGCTTCCGGATGAGAGCGGCTACGATATCGTGAGAAAGCTCAGAAAACGTCCGGCCACACAGGATATTCCTATTATAATGGTCACAGCCAAGACCACAGAGATGGATATGATAAAAGGGCTTGACGGAGGCGCAGATGATTACATCAAAAAGCCTTTCTCAATCATGGAGCTTATCACAAGAGTAAAGGCACTGCTCAGGAGAACAGCGAAGGAGGAGCCGAAGCTTTTAAAGCTGGATGACCTGGTGATTGACCATGAGCGTCATGCAGTTACAGTGAACAATGAGCCGGTTGACCTTACATACAAGGAGTATGAGCTTTTAAGACTTCTGATGGGCAGTCAGGGTATAGTCATGACCAGAGAGATCATCATGAGAAGCGTCTGGGATACTGACTTTGAGGGCGAGACACGTACAGTGGACATGCACATAAAGACACTCCGCCACAAGCTGGGTGACTATGGCAGCAGGATAAAGACAGTCAGAAATGTGGGCTATGTTATAGAATAACAGCTGTTATAATGATTTTTAATATACATAAGCGGAGCGTACAGCATGAAAAAGAAGATTAACTATTATCTGGTAGCAACAGCACTTTTTGTAGCAATTGCCACTATGGTTTCCATGACAGTAATCAACTATTACCTCTTTCAGAAGCAGGTAAAGGAAGACCTGCAGGTCATGGCAGAGACAATAGAAAGCACAGGAATACTAAAACAGGATATAAATGAAATCCCGCAGATTGACGTGGAGGGGATTCGTGCCACCTGGATTGACAAGGACGGCACAGTGCTGTATGACAATCAAAATGATGTGAAAAAACTTGAGAATCATGGCGATAGACCGGAAGTTAAATCAGCATTTGATAAAGGTACGGGAGACAGCGTGAGAACATCAGCCACCATGAACAGCAATACCTTCTATCATGCCATAAAGCTCGATGATGGAACGGTACTGCGTGTCTCTATTGCAGCAAGAAGTATCTGGAACATGTTTGCAAGCAGTATACCTGCCATGCTTATAGTGACGGTTATCATAGTAGGAATATGTGTGCTTCTCGCAAAGAGCCTGACCAGAAAGCTCATGAAGCCAATCGAGACACTCGCAGGCAACCTGGAGCAGGCCTCTGTCATCCAGAAAAAGACAGAGTACAAGGAACTCGTGCCCTTCATGAATGCGATAAGGATACAGCATGAGGGCGTGCTTGCCGCGGCAAAGAGCAGACAGGATTTCACAGCCAATGTGTCACACGAGCTAAAGACTCCGCTCACAGCCATCTCCGGCTACGCAGAGCTCATAGAAAACGGCATGGTCGAAAAGGAGCAGCAGATTCATTTTGCCACTGAAATCAGAAGAAATGCACAGCGTCTGCTTTCCTTAATCAATGACATTATAAAGCTCTCGGAGCTTGATTCCAGCGAGGCGCAGCAGGGCTTTGAACAGCTTGATCTGTACGGTCTGGTCAAGGAATGCATGGAAAATCTGCAGGTGAATGCCGAGCAGAGAAACGTAGCACTCAATTTTGACGGTACGGACTGTATGGTGCGGGGCAACAGGCAGCTTCTCACGGAGCTCGTTGAGAATCTCTGCCAGAATGCTATCCGCTACAACAATGAGGGTGGCACCGTAAATGTGACGGTACACAAGCTAGGTGGCAAGACAGTTCTCACGGTCGAGGACAACGGCATAGGCATCCCAAAGGATCAGCAGGAGCGCGTCTTTGAGCGCTTCTACAGAGTAGACAAGAGCCGCTCGAAGGAGACCGGCGGCACAGGCCTTGGGCTTGCGATAGTAAAGCATATAGTGGAGCTACATGATGCAGGGCTTACGCTCGACAGTGAGGTGGGGCGTGGCACAACAATAAAGGTGGAGTTTTAGCTCCGCCTTTTTGCATGCGCGGCGGGACGTAAGCATCGGGCAGCGGGACGCACACCATACTCCCGCGTGAGCTACGCTTCGTGTCTAAGAGTCTGTAGGAATTATGCTTTTTAGGTTTTCGATGCCCGACGAAACCGGCTTTTATGCGCCGTCCGTGGCGCATAACGCCTTGCCCAGCCGTCCATGGCTTGGCATTTCTGTTTATTGAGGCATAATTCAACAGACTCTAAGCCACTTCGCTATGCGCTCCAGCGGGAGTACGATGTACATCCCACTGCCCGGTGCTTACGTCCCCCCCCGCGCCATTTCAGCCCGTAGTAATAAGAAAACCGGGTACACAAGCCCTTGCAAAATCGTGGCGCAGTGTTTATAATCATATGTTAGCAGCGAAAACAAGGCAAGACCAGGAGGAACAGCCATGTATCAGGAAATATCAAAATTACTTATGTACGGAGATTTATCTCAGGACGAGATACTTTATAAATTGGGCCAGCTCTTTGAGCAGTTTGAGGTGGGCGAGTACAACAAGACAGAGCTTGTGCGCGACATCAATACACAGGTCAAGAGAATCCTAAAGGTAGCGACAGACTATGGTTTTGATGACAATCTGTGGCACAACTATCTCACTTTCTTCCTTATGATGAGTGAGAATCCGTTTTCCATCACCTGTGAGAAGGTCGGAGCCAGCGATGGCAGCGTAAATGGGCTTGTGGCAAACGATTTCAGGATTTTTAAGAAGCTTTTCGATTATGATTTCAAGCCAATCGAGTCAGCACTCGGAATCGACTGCTTCACACAGATCAGCAATTATAAGGCCATTGTGAAAAAGGATCTTATGTACAATCACAATGTCAGCGAGAAAGTAAGGGCGCTGAGCAAGAAGCTTGAGGCAGCTAAGGATGAGCAGGAGTTCTTTGATGTGGTAACAGGCTTTTACAAGGCATACGGAGTCGGCATGTTTGGTCTCAACAAGGCATTCAGGATTGAGGAGCATCTGGACGGTGGCTTCTCTTTCATGCCAATCAACAATATGGATGCTGTCATGCTCGATGACCTGATCGGCTATGAAATCCAGAAGAAAAAGCTCACAGACAATACAGAAGCGTTTGTACAGGGCAAAAAGGCCAACAATGTGCTGCTTTTCGGAGACAGCGGAACCGGAAAATCAACAAGCATCAAGGCTATTGTCAATCAGTATTATGATGACGGACTGCGCATGATTGAGATATACAAGCATCAGTTTAAATATCTGTCAAAGATTATCGCAGCAATCAAAAACAGAAACTACAGATTTATCATATATATGGATGACCTCTCATTCGAGGAGCATGAGATTGAGTACAAGTTCCTAAAGGCAGTTATCGAGGGTGGCGTGGAGACAAAGCCTGACAACATACTGATTTATGCAACCTCTAACCGCCGTCACTTGATCAAGGAGACATGGAATGACCGCAATGACCAGGACAACAGCAATGACAAGCATCACTCAGATACAGTTGAGGAGAAGCTGTCACTTGTAAACCGTTTTGGTGTGACAATCAGCTACTCAAAGCCATCGCAGAAGGAGTTCTTCAATATCGTAACAGAACTTGCGAAAAAGAGCGGCTGCACACTTTCAGACGAGGAGCTGTGCAGGGAGGCAAACAAGTGGGAACTCAGCCACGGTGGCATTTCGGGACGTACTGCAACACAGTTTGTCAACTACATTATGGCTAACAATTAAGCAGCAGGCATAAGCATGAAAGGATAGTATATGCTCTACCAGATAAGTAATGGCGCTGTCGCATTTGGCGACGACGTCATTTTGCATAGTATAGATTTTGAAATCAGAAACACAGAAAAGATAGCGATAGTCGGCAGAAACGGCTGTGGCAAGACAACACTTTTAAAGCTCATTTCAGGCGAGGTTGAGATGGAAAAGCTCGACAGCGATGAGAGCGCCTTTATTGCAAAGGCAGGAAACCCGGAGATAGGGTATCTGAAGCAGATTGCGTTTGATGATCCTGATGTGACACTCGAGCAGGAGGTGCGCAAATGCTTCGTGAAAATGGATGAGCGAAAGGCAGAGCTTGCGCGCGCGGCGGCAGAGCTGGAGCATGATTATTCCGATGAAAAGGTAGCCAGATATACAGCGATGGAGGAGGCCTTCAAGGATGATGGCGGCTACTATTATGAGAAGGAATATGAGGTCATGATCCGCAAGTTCGGCTTTTCTGATGATGAGCGCAAAAAGCCAATCCGTGACTTTTCCGGAGGACAGCAGACCAAGATAGCATTCATAAAGCTGCTTTTGTCAAAGCCTGACATACTGCTTTTGGACGAGCCGACCAACCACCTCGATGTCACGACGATTGAGTGGCTTGAGGGCTATCTGAAGTCGTACCCGAAGGCAGTGGTTGTCGTATCCCATGACCGTATGTTTCTCGACAATGTGGTAGATGTGGTATACGAGATAGAGTACGGCACAGCAAGGCGCTATCCGGGTAATTATACCAATTTTATTGCCCGCAAAAAGGAAAACTACGACAAGCAGATGAAGGATCACATCGCCCAGCAGAAGGAGATAGAGCGTTTGCAGCGTATGGTTACGCGCTTCAAGGGCAAGCCGACCAAGACAGCCATGGCGCAGTCAAAGCAGAAGGCAATTGAGCGCATGGTGATTATCGAGGCACCGGACAAGTACGACAACAAGACCTTCCATGCCAATTTCCAGCCCGAAAAGGAGACCGGAAACGATGTGCTTTATACATCAGAGCTTGCAATCGGCTATGACCATCCGCTCTCCGTAGTGTCGCTTGATTTGAAAAGAGGCGAAAAGCTTGGCATACTCGGAGGAAACGGACTTGGAAAATCGACATTTTTAAAGACTATCGTGGGTAAGATCCCTGCACTTTCAGGCGAGTACCGCTTTGGAACCAACGTGCAGATAGGATATTTCGACCAGCAGATGGCCATGTATACAAGCAACAAGACTGTGCTCGATGATTTTTGGGATGAGTATCCGAATCTCACGGAAACCGAGGCCAGAAATGCACTCGGAGCCTTCCTTTTTTCAGGGGAGGACGTGTTCAAGAACGTAAATATGCTCTCCGGAGGAGAAAAGGTCAGACTGGCGCTTTGCAAGATTTTAAAGACCAGACCGAACGTGCTCGTGCTCGATGAGCCAACTAACCATATGGATATCGTAGGCAAGGAAACGCTAGAGAGCATGCTTAAGGACTACAAGGGCACATTGATTTTTGTATCACACGACAGATATTTTGTGAAAAAGGTAGCCACACAGCTGCTTGTGTTCGAGGATGGCACGACCAATCTCTATCAGTTTGGCTATGAGCAGTATCAGGAAAAGCTCGACAGGGAGGCTTCGGAAAGCAAAAATGTATACAGAGGCAATGCAATATTTGGCGGTGCGATAAGCCAGAACGGCAGCAGTCAGACCGGCAGCAGTCAGACCGGCAGTGATGCAAACCGGAGCACGTCACAAACCGCTGCAGCAGGTAATGTGGGCGAAAGCACCAATGCAAATAGCGCAGCCCAGGCAGGCGGCATGGCTGTCTCATCAACCGGCAAGGCATACTACAACCCGGGCAAGGAACGCTCAAAGATACAAAAAAAGGTCAAAAAGGCCGAGGAGGACCTGGCAGTCAAGGAAGCAAAGCTTAATGAGCTCAAGGCCGAGCTTATGAAGCCGGAGTATCAGTCAAGCTACTCAAAGCTCACGGAAATCCAGAACGAAATAGACGCTCTCGAGGAAGAAATCCTTATAGATATGGAGGCGTGGGAGGAGCTTTCCTCTCAGCTTGAGGCACTTGGGTAGTGTATAAAAAATCACCCGACTTGATGTTTTTTATTGTATTGAAATCCCTAATCATAGCGAAATCAAGTGATTTCGTGTCGAATCATAAATAAAATCTTGATTTTTTATATAAAATGCATAAAAATGATTGATGAAAACGAAATTTATGGTATAATATTTACATGATACAGACAACGTATCAAATAAACGACAAAGGGGTTGGACATCATGAGAATAACAATTTCAGGAAGAAACATCGAATTAACAGAGGGGCTTAAGCAGGCAGTAGAGGAGAAGCTGTCAAAGCTGGAGAAGTTTTTTAAACCGGACACAGACGTATACGTTACACTCAGCGTAGAAAAGGATAGACAGAAAATCGAGGTTACTATCCCGGCAAAGGGACATGTTATCCGTTCAGAGCAGGTCAGCAATGATATGTACGTATCAATTGACCTCGTAGAGGAAGTAATCGAGAGACAGCTTCGCAAATACAGAACCAAGATTTCCGCAAAGAAGTATGCACCGGCGATATTCCAGGATGATTTCGTGGAGGCAGACGATGCAGAGGACGAGGAAATCAAGATTGTCCGTACAAAGAGATTTGGTATGAAGCCTATGTATCCTGAGGATGCATGCATCCAGATGGAGCTCTCAGGCCACGATTTCTTCGTATTCAGAAATGCAGAGAATGACGAAGTAAATGTAGTCTACAAGAGAAAAGGACATACATACGGACTTATCGAACCGGAATGTTAGACTCTTGTTTTTCATCATAATTTAACCTTTCTTTCATCGAAAACCGGCAGCCGTTGGCTGCCGGTTTTTTATGCTTGCAGTGCTCAGTCTCTGTTTAACCTCATTTGGTCTTGGATATGCGATTGGTTCCAATGGCAGTAAGAACACAAAAAAATAACCGCCCCAGCCTGGAAACTGAACGGTTATTTTAACTAAGTAAATGATCAGGCGAACCGTTGTTATAGGTAGCACCTTTTTGTTATCTATATTTTAACATTCGTTTCTAATCATGTCAAAATTATTTTCAAATAAATTTTGTATTAAAAATGAAATAATTAGAATAAAAACCTCAAAATATAGTACAAATTTATCATTACAAAAATTCTGATATAAAAAGAGCAATATTAAACAAAAACCAGCTAAATTAAACCCAACACCATGTCGTATTTTGTCGAAAACTGCTAATCACCAATCAATATTGAAGCCTCTAATAGAAATCTTCAAACTACAAGCGCGTAACGCGCCTAGAATATTGATATATTATATGGAAAAATGAACCCACCAACAAAAACAAAGAGGGAAATTTCGCAAAAGCGACAAAATTTCAAAAGAAAGACAAAAAAAGAAGTTCTACGAAAAATATAATCGATGGAGGGATGAAATATTTGGGAAGAATTTATTATGAACAGAAAGGACTTATTAACCTCGATGATATTGTAGATATATTTATTGAGGTGGGAAATATACACAATTACCTGGAAAATGCAGCCTTGCGGATTTTGCTTTTTGGCAATCCTGAGCTGAATTTTTATCAGTGCCGATTATTAGTATTGAAGTACGGAGAATCACTTTCACAGGATGATTTGCACGGGCGGATGGTATTTATGAGAATGATACAGCTGCTGGAAGCCAACACAGTTTAAAATAAAATGAGAATTTCTTTTTTGACCGGGCAACCGGTCTTTCTTTTTTGCACAAATGGTGTTATAATTTTGAAGAAATTATGTTGATTACTCATAGCTTTAAAAAAGAAGCATTGCATTGTGTTTAATTAAACCAAAGCATGATAATTCAATCAAAGAAAAGAGGACAAAAATGAACATCGTAGTACTTGCCGGAGGGCTCAGCACAGAGAGAGATGTTTCCTTCAAGACAGGAAGCATGGTAGCTAAGGCGCTCAAAGAGAACGGCCACAAAGTTATATTATTGGATGTATTTATGGGATATAGTGACAGGGAGGAGGACCTGACAGGTATATTTGACCGCGCGGACGAGATAAGCGTGCAGGTCAGTGATATTCCGACAGAGGCACCTGACCTCGCAAAGGTAAAGGCTTCCAGAAAGGACCAGTCACCTTGCTTCTTCGGACCAAATGTCATCAAAATGTGTCAGATGGCTGACATTGTTTTCATGGCACTTCACGGAGAAAACGGAGAGAACGGAAAGATACAGGCAGCATTTGACCTCTTCGGTGTTAAATATACAGGCAGCGATTATTTAAGCTCAGCTATCGCCATGAACAAGGAGACATCAAAGCAGTTCTTCCTTGCAAACGGTATACCTACTCCAAAGGGTATTTCCATGACAAGAGCGACCAGACAGGACGATATCACAAAGCTTGACCTGACACTTCCATGCGTGGTAAAGCCATGCTGCGGCGGTTCAAGCATCGGTGTCACCATCGTTAAGGATGCAGCAGAGTTTAAGGCGGCACTTGACGATGCATTCAAGTGGGAAAATGAGCTGGTTATCGAGGAATTTGTACAGGGCAGGGAGTTCTCTGTCGGTGTTATTGAGGGCAAGGCTCTTCCTATTATAGAGATTGCACCGAAGGAGGGCTTCTACGATTATAAGAATAAATACAAGGCGGGCAGTACAGTAGAGACATGTCCGGCCGAGCTTCCTGAGCAGGTGACAAAGGATATGCAGCACTATGCCGAGGAGGTTGCGCGCGTTATCGGGCTTGACACATATTCACGCTCAGACTTTTTGCTCAATGACAAAAATGAGATGTTCTGCCTCGAGGCAAACACACTGCCGGGCATGACTCCGACCAGTCTTCTGCCACAGGAGGCAGCGGTTATCGGTATGAGCTTTAATCAGCTCTGTGAGCATCTGATTGACATATCTTTGAAAAAATATGAGGTGTAGCATGTCTGATAAGTACATGAAGAATCTTACATTTGCAAATATCGCTAAAGCCTGCGAGGGCACATACATAGGCGATGAGACACTGCTTGATACGACAATCACCGGCGCCGTCATTGACAGCAGACAGGTGAAGGAGGGCTATCTTTTTATCCCGATAAAGGGAGAAAGGGTGGACGGACACAAATTCATTCCGACTGTGTTTGAGCAGGGAGCAGCAATTGTGCTCTCTGAGCATGAGCTGACGGATCCGGCAGGCCCATATGTGCTTGTTGAATCAACCACCGATGCCATGAAAAAGCTCGCGGCATTTTACAGAAAAAGCCTTGATATCAAGGTGGTGGGCATCACCGGAAGTGTCGGCAAGACCAGCACCAAGGAGATGATATCATCAGTTCTTGAGCAGAAATACAGCGTCCACAAGACCGCAGGCAATTTCAACAATGAGATAGGCCTGCCACTCACCATTTTCGGAATCAGGGAAAGCCATCAGGTAGCGGTGCTTGAGATGGGCATATCTGATTTTGGCGAGATGCACAGACTTTCTACCATGTCGTGCCCGGATGTCATGGTCATCACCAATATCGGCTACTGCCATCTGGAGTTTTTGGGCGACAGGGATGGTGTGCTTAAAGCAAAGACAGAGTGTTTTGAGCATATGATGCCGGATGCGGTCGCAGTGCTGAATGCAGATGACGACAAGCTGGCCACAGTGCAGACGGTAAATGGAAAGCCTGTCATATACTATGGCAAGGAATCGGCTTCGGATGTTCATAAATCAGTATATACCACAAATATTGAAAACCTGGGCTTTGACGGCATGAAGGTTCATTTTGTCACTCCTGAGGGTGAGTTTGATGCACACATCCACATCCCGGGTGAGCACAATGTATACAATGCCATGGCGGCAGCGGCTGTCGGATTACAGCTTGGTCTCACAATAGCTGAGATAAAATCAGGAATCGAGAAAGCAGAGACAATCGCAGGGCGTACCAATTTCATCAAAACGCATGGCATGACAGTGATAGATGACTGCTACAATGCAAATCCTGTATCCATGAAATCCTCTATCGAGGTGCTTTCACATGCAAAGGGCAGGACAATAGCAGTGCTTGGCGACATGGGCGAGCTTGGAAGCGATGAGAAAAAGCTGCACCATGAGGTAGGCGAAGCAGTTGGAGAGAACCATATCCACACTCTTTTTGCCGCAGGAGAGCTGGCAAAGGAATATGCAGCCGGAGCCGCAGAGAAATCATCCGATGTAGATATCCACTATTTCAAGGATAGGGAGACTATGACACAGGAGCTTCTTTCATATGTGAAGGAGGGCGACACCATACTGGTGAAGGCATCGCACTTCATGGAGTTTCCGAAGGTGGTAGAGGCTCTGAGTAAGTAAAATCAGGTAAAATCAATCGGGTAGAAATTAATTCAATATTTAATTATTGCGAGGAATGGATATTCTCCAAGCCTCATAATATTATAAAAGAAAGAGAGAAAAATAATGGCACAGAATCCAATCGTAACAATCACAATGGAAAACGGCGATGTAATCAAGGCGGAGCTTTATCCGGAAATCGCACCAAACACAGTAAACAACTTTATCAGCTTAATCAATCACAACTTCTATGACGGAGTATGCTTCCACCGTGTAATCAAGGGCTTCATGCTCCAGGGCGGAGATCCTGACGGAAACGGTACAGGCGGCCCTGGCTATGAAATCAAGGGTGAGTTCACACACAACGGCTTCAAAAATGACTTAAAGCACACCGCCGGTGTACTTTCAATGGCACGTACCATGATACCTGACTCAGCAGGCAGCCAGTTCTTTATCATGCATCAGGATGCACCACATCTCGACGGTGAGTATGCGGCATTTGGCAAGGTAATCGAGGGCATGGATGTGGTAAACAAGATCGCAGAGGTGCGCACAGACTACATGGACAAACCACTTGAGGCTCAGGTCATGAAGACAGTTACAGTTGAGACCTTCGGAGTGGACTATCCGGAGCCGGAGACAGTTTAATGATAATAATTATCGATGAGGCAAGCGCAAAACTTGCCTCTTTTTACTATCATGACGAGATATTCAAGCTACAGTGGAAGCGCGCAGCCGATATGTCATCTGCGTCAGACGAGTTGCATGGTGAATTTCAGGAAAAACTGTATGACGAGCAGCAATATGAATTACAGGAAAAATTACAAGAAAAACTGCCTGATGAGCTGCAAGAAAAACTGTATGTTGCGCTACCAGCTGATGAATTAATTAATGACTTCAAAAAAACAACGATACAAGAACATGCAGATAACACCGCGAAAGCTAATACGGGAAATCTAAGAATACCGAAAGCTCCCACAGACTGCATCTGGATAGTATCAAACAGGCAGCAGAAGCAAATAGCCGACTCACTCGGCATAGCATCAGTAGGAGAACCGCAGTGCGGCACGCGCTATGCAGTCGAGAGCCTTGCAGAACTTGATATTGAGTATCTGGAGCGGGTGCGCAGGCGGTATAATCACATCCCGTGGGACATCGGCGAGACAGACAGATGCCTGATACGTGAGCTTTCCCTGTCAGACCTTCCTGCACTCTATGAGCTTTATGACAAGCCCGGCATGACAGACTTTGTGGAGCCGCTGTTTGACTATGAGACAGAGCTTGAATACCAGAAAGCATATATAGAGAACATGTATGGCTTTTACGAGTATGGCATGTGGCTTGTATTTTCCAGGGAAACAGGGAAGCTGATAGGCAGGGCAGGGCTTGAGCACAATGAAATGGGCTATATGATAGCGCCGGAATTATGGAACCAAGGCTATGCCACGGAGGTGTGCCGCTTCATCATAGACTACGCGCGCGAAAACACAGACTTTGAAGAGCTTTACTGCCGGATAGACGAGAAAAATACGGCATCGGTGCGCCTTGCAAAAAGGCTTGGATTTGTCAGAAACGGACAAATCGGGAATGAGAGAAATACCGGTGGATTAGATAGGTATGTCCTTTCAATCTGACAGTTCATTATATATTTTATATGTGCAGCATGAGTAGCTCGGCAGGATTCATTCAGATAGAAGAAATGAATAGTTGCCTGATAGAAAGGAATGTGCATAAATATGGCGAAAATAGGAATTGTTATATGTAACTATAATAAACAAAATGATGTTATTGACTGTATACAGTCAGTTCTTGAATCAAAATATGAGGATTATCACATCTATGTTGTGGATAACGCATCAACAGACGAGTCGGTGAGGTTGATAAGAGAGTGTTACGGAAGCTGCGACAGGCTCACACTTATCGAAAACAGTGAAAATCTCGGAGGCTCTGGTGGCTTCAATACAGGGCTTCGCGTGGCGATGGCAGAGGGGCACATGTATCTGATGTGCGTAGACAATGACGCACTGCTTGACGAAAACTGTATAGGAACACTTTCGGATTTCCTTGATTCACATGAGAAGGTAGGCATAGCGGCGGCAAAGATTTATCATACCGGGCAGGAAAACTATGTGCAGCAGTATGGCTCGTTCATAGATTATGATAATTACAGCGTGGACTCAACGTATCTAAATCATATAGAGGATGGTTCAATGCCTGATGTGGTATATTCTGATGCAGTCCCGGCGTGCGCGCTCATGATAAGACGTACAGTTGTAGAAAAGATTGGCGTCATGCCTGAGGAGAATTTCCTCTATTGGGATGACACCGAGTGGTGTGTCAGGTGCAGGGAGGCAGGTTACGAGGTTGCATCTGTAGGTGCAGCAGCGGCAAGTCATGCGATGGGGGCAAAAAAGGAGGATATTAATACATTTCCAACCTACTATGCATGGCGGAACTGGATCAAGTTCTTTTTAGACCATATTGATGAGGAAAGACTTTCAGATATGGCAGAGACATTTCTTGGCTCGATATTTGAGATAAACTACACAGGTCTATATCGCGGGGAAGAAAACCGCTCAAAAACAGTTATGGCGGCATTAGATGATGCACTTCACAAAGTTATGGGAAAAGCGAAGGAGGACAGGATATTTAATCTGGAATTGACTTATGACGGGCTTGAGAGGGCGATAGGCGATAAGTCGGATATAGCTATAATAGCAGGTGAATTTCCGTTATATGCAGATGCACTCAAAGAAAAAATAAAAGTCATGTGGCCTGATAAAAGGGTTTACATTGTTGGTTTGCAGGATACTGACGAAGCATATGGTACAGCACATTTTCAACCGGATGCCACAATCACCATCTGTGAGAGTATTTTCAGGCAGGATGATCTCAGCCTTTCCACATATGTGATGGACCTGGATGGAAATGTACTGGTCGATGAGGATGATGTGCTCATGGTCATAAACTATAATTTCAGCCGCAGAAGTTTTATCTTTTCTATGAAGCCACTTTTTATGAGGCTTTCAAGGCAAAATTACGGATTTTAAAAAAATAGTAAAAAACATTGAAAAATATGCAATTAGGCAATAAAATATAAACATAGTTTAACGATTTGGAGGACGAAAAAATGAAACAATATGCATACGGAGTAGATATAGGTGGAACAACTGTAAAGATAGGCTTTTTCGAGACCACAGGAAAGCTTGTAGATACATGGGAGATTCCTACACGCACAGAGAATTCCGGAGAGCTCATCCTGCCTGATATCGCAGCATCCATCAAGGAGAATAACGAGAAGCACGGCATCGAGATGGGTGACATCGAGGGCATAGGCATGGGAGTGCCGGGACCGATAAAGGATGACGGAACAGTATTAAAGTGTGTAAACCTCGGCTGGGGTGTATTCAACGTGGCACAGTCACTCTCAGTGCTGTGCGGCGGCATCAAGGTAAAGGCCGGTAACGATGCCAACGTAGCTGCACTCGGTGAGATGTGGCAGGGTGGCGGAAAGGGTCATCAGGATGTAGTCATGATCACACTCGGCACAGGAGTAGGCGGAGGAATCATCCGCGAGGGCAGAATCATAGCAGGAGTAAACGGAGCAGGCGGAGAGATAGGACATATGCCTATGGTAGATGATGAGTCAGAGTGCTGTGGCTGCGGCAAGAAGGGCTGCTTAGAGCAGTATGCATCAGCAAACGGACTCGTAAGAGTGGCAGAGAGATACATTGCAGCACACAGGAATGTGGCAACAGAGCTTGATTTAAATGCAGGCTTCACAGCCAAGGATGTATGCGATGCGGCAAAGGCAGGAGATGCAGCGGGTATTGCAGCAGTAGAGCAGTCTATGAAGCTTCTCGGCAAGGCAATGGCAGCAGTAGCATGCGTTATGGATCCTGAGGTATTTGTTGTAGGCGGAGGCCTCTCAAAGGCAGGCAGTATCATCATCGATACAGCAGCAAAGTACTATAAAGAGTATGCCTTCCATGCAAGCCGTGAGACAGAGATCAAGCTTGCTACACTCGGTAACTCAGCCGGCATGTATGGCGGAGTAAAGATGGTTATCGGCTAACAACATAAGATTGCAATTTTTAAAGAAATAAAATATAATGGCTACTAAAGATACACTACAATCGAGGTGAGACTATTGGCAGATTACTCAACAGAAGAATTAGAAAAAATAGCGGACAAATTTCGCTCAGACACCAGCGGCATAAGGGGAACAAAGGATTTTACGAGCCCCGAGGAGCTATACGATGAGCTGAAAAAGGAAATCAAAAAGTACCATCCGTCGGATGACACGAGCCTTGTGGACAAAGCCTACAGGGTAGCTTATGATGCCCATAAGGGTCAGGCTCGTAAGTCAGGAGAGCCTTATATCATACATCCGCTGTGTGTTGCCATAATACTCGCCGAGCTCGAGCTGGATAAGGAAACCATTGCAGCAGGACTGCTCCATGATGTGCTGGAGGATACCATCATGACCATGGATGAGATGCGCGAAGAGTTTGGAGACGATGTCGCACATCTGGTGGATGGCGTCACAAAGTTAAAGCATCTGCACCTGACAGACAGCACCAAGGATCCGAAGGACAAGAATGCGGACAGGCTTGAGATGCAGGCAGAGAATCTGCGCAAGATGTTTCTCGCCATGGCAAAGGATATCAGAGTCATCCTCATAAAGCTGGCAGACAGACTGCACAATATGCGTACACTCAAGTACCAGTCCAAGGAAGCACAGCAGCGTATCGCCAGGGAGACACAGGATATCTACTGCCCTATCGCACAGCGACTTGGTATCAGCAAGATAAAGATAGAGCTCGAGGACCTTTGTATGAAGTACCTCTATCCGGATGCCTACTACGATCTGGTAGAGAAGGTAGCCCTCAGAAAGACAGAGCGCGACACCTACATCCAGGGCTTAGTAAACGATGTAAAGAAGTACGTTTCGGATGCCGGAATCAAGGCAGAGATATACGGCAGGGCAAAGCATTTCTTCAGTATATATAAGAAGATGGTCAATCAGGACAAGACGATAGACCAGATATATGACCTCTTTGCCATCAGGATCCTGGTGGATAGCATACCGGACTGCTACGCAGTGCTTGGTATCATACATGAGAAGTACAAGCCGATACCGGGCCGCTTCAAGGACTATATCGCCATGCCGAAGCAGAACATGTACCAGTCGCTTCACACGACACTCATAGGCCCGAGCGGACAGCCGTTTGAGATACAGATACGTACCTATGAGATGCATCGTACTGCTGAGTATGGTATCGCAGCGCACTGGAAGTACAAGGAAACAAACAACGGCAATGCCACCACCACCACTGTCACAGAGGAGGAGAAGCTCAGCTGGCTGCGTCAGATACTCGAGTGGCAGCAGGATATGTCGGATAATAAGGAGTTTATGACTTTATTAAAGAGTGATTTAAATTTATTCTCCGATAATGTATTTGCATTCACGCCGTCCGGCGATGTAAAGAACCTGCCAAAGGGCTCCACACCTATAGACTTTGCCTACAGCATACACTCTGCGGTCGGCAACAAGATGGTCGGTGCCAAGGTAAACGGCAAGCTAGTGCCGATAGACTATGTCATCAAAAACGGTGACCAGATAGAGGTAATCACCTCGCAGAACTCCAAGGGACCAAGCCGTGACTGGCTCAAGGTCGTAAAGAGCACACAGGCCAAGAACAAGATCAACCAGTGGTTCAGAAGTGAGCTCAAGGAGGAAAATATACAGCACGGCAAGGATCTGATAGCAGCCTATGCCAAGGCAAAGGGCATCAACTTTGCAGAGGTAAACAAGCCTGAATATCAGGAGAAAATACGCCGCAAATACGGCTTCCACGACTGGAACTCATGTCTTGCGACCGTCGGCCACGGCGGACTCAAGGAGAGCCAGATAGTCAACAGGATGTACGACGAGTACAAGAAGGACCATGTGGTGCCGGTGACAGATGCAGATGTGCTTGGCAGCATTGCGGAAAAGCAGCAGGCAGCAGCAGGCACACAGCCGGAGCACAAGTCAAAGAGCGGTATTGTGGTACACGGGCTCTATGACGTGGCAGTGCACTTCTCGAAGTGCTGCAATCCTGTTCCGGGAGATGAAATCGTGGGCTTTGTCACAAGAGGCCGAGGCATCTCCATCCACAGGACAGACTGTGTGAATATCATCAATCTGTCCAAGATAGAAAAGGACAGGCTCATAGAAGCAGAGTGGCAGGATACAGCCCTCATGGACAATGGTGCCGAGTATCAGGCAGACCTGAAGATATTCTGTCATGACAGGCCGGGACTGCTCGTAGATATCACAAAGATATTTACCGAGAAGGAAATCAATATCAGTGGTATCCAGTCCAAGACCAGCAAGCAGGGCATCGCTACAATCGAGGTATTTTTTAATATCAAAGGCAGGGACCAGATAAAGGTTCTCGTGGAGAAGCTCAGACAGATAGAAAGTGTAATAGACGTAGAGAGGACCACCGGCTAAATCCCGGTGGTTCTTGCGTGAAGCATAACATATAACAGATAAGGAGTACACTCATATGGTAAATATGAAGATAGACCACTTCGTAGTGGGACCGGTGCAGACCAACTGCTACTTTGTCACCAATATAAAGACAAAGGAAATGATAATAATAGACCCGGGCGCATGTGCTAATCAGCTCGCCAAAAAAGTGGACGAATCAGGCGCAAAGCCAGTAGCAATACTGCTCACACACGGACACTTTGACCATGCCACGGATGCAAAGCCACTCGCAGACCGCTACGGCATCAAGATATATATCCATGAGGCAGACAAAGCCACACTCGATGACCCGCAGCTTAATGTCAGCTACATGATGGGGCAGTCAAAAACATTTTATGCAGATGTATTTTTGAAGGATAAGCAGGAGCTTGACATCGCAGGCTTTCACATAGTAGTGCTTCACACACCGGGGCATACACCGGGCGGCTGCTGCTATTATTTCCCGTATGAGGATGTGATTTTTACAGGAGACTCACTGTTTTGCGGCTCAATCGGACGTACGGATTTCAAAGGTGGCAGCATGTCAGACCTCGTGCGCACAGTGAAGGAAAAAATCATGACACTGCCTGAGCATACAGAGGTGTACCCGGGCCACAACGACACAACAACCATAGAAAACGAGAGGATGTATAACCCTTACTTATGATAGTAGTAGTATTTAATAAACCGGATTTTGAATATGATGTGCACTCACTGCTCAAGGAGTTCTTCCCACAGGAGGACGTGCAGATGTACTATAGCTGCCCACCTGATGAGGTGGAGGGGAAAAACTTAGCCTGCACACACCACGAGATGACAGATGATGGCGTAAAGGAATTTGCGGATGCCTCACAGGTATTTAAGATAGACTATGTGGGCGATGAAATTGCAGTGGAGTGGACGCTGAATAGAGCCGGTGGAAATAATTCCATGACAGGTGAGATGCAGCAGGATGACGAAAATGACATTAAAACAGCCGGAAAAAGAATCTGCACAAAAATATCCGTGACCGGAACAGACCGCAAGGAGACCAAAAACCGCCTTAAGCTCGCCCTGTATTCCATGATAGAAAAGGGCACAGGAAAGAGCCTTCCGTGGGGCACACTCTCAGGCATCAGACCGACCAAGATAGCCATGAAGTGCATAGAGGACGGCATGAGCGATAGGGAAACCTACGACTATCTGAAGGAAACTTACCTCGCAAGCGATGAGAAAATCGACCTCTCAATAGGCATAGCAAAGCGTGAGAAAGCGCTACTCGACAAGGTGGACTATGACAACGGCTACAGCCTGTACATAGGCATACCATTCTGCCCGAGTACCTGTGCATACTGCTCGTTTACATCATACCCGCTGGGCGTGTGGAAAAACCGCGTGGACGATTACCTCGACGCACTCGAGAAGGAGATAGACTACACGGCGCAGAAATTCTATCACAAGAAGCTAAACTCAATCTACATAGGAGGCGGCACACCGACCACCCTAAGCCCTGCACAGCTTGACAGGCTTATCAGAAAAATCAAATGCAGTTTTGATTTAAAGGATTGCCTGGAATTTACAGTGGAAGCAGGCAGACCGGACTCAATCACGAGAGAAAAGCTCCTGGCACTAAAGAAAAACGGCATCAGCCGTATATCAGTAAATCCGCAGACCATGAAGCAGCAGACACTTGATATAATAGGAAGACACCACACAGTAGACGATACGATACAGAGCTTCAAGCTTGCGCGTGAGCTGGGATTTGACAACATAAACATGGACCTCATCATGGGACTTCCCGAGGAGACACTCGATGATGTAAGGCATACAATGGAGCTCGTAAAGGAGCTGGCGCCTGACAATGTCACCATCCATTCACTCGCAGTAAAGCGAGCTGCAAGACTCACCATCTTCAAGGACCGCTACAGCGATATGCAGATGGTCAACACTCAGGAGCATATGGATCTCTGCGCAGCCTACTGTAAGCAGATGGGGCTTGAGCCATACTACCTCTACAGGCAGAAGGGCATGGCAGGCAACATGGAGAACGTGGGCTATGCGGCAAAGGGCAAGGCCGGCGTATACAACATACTGATCATGGAGGAAAAGCAAACTATCGTGGCGTGCGGAGCCGGAGCAAGCACCAAGCGCGTCTGGCCGGTACCAAATCCCGATGGCACCCACCGAATCGACAGATGTGAGAATGTCAAGGATGTAGGGCAGTATATCGCAAGGATTGATGAGATGATAGATAGGAAGATAAAGCTCTTTGAGGAGTAAAATATCCATGCCGGCTTATATAAATAACAATTAAATTATCAAATATAATTTAAAATTAGATATTATAACCAAAAATTTTGACATTTATTGACAAAACAATACCCTAAGTATATTATGTTAATAGTAAATTTTTGCGTAGAATAAAATCGGGGGGGGGTAGGCAGATGCCAACCCCTTTCATTGGGTATATTGGGAGTATATTCAGTTTATGGGGAATAACCTATTAAATATAGAAGAGGGAAGAAAATGAGCAAAGAACATAAGAAAACATTCGAACACTGGGAAGTAGTAACGTTATTATTGATGATTTATGACTTTATGGCAGTCGCTGTATCGTATTTTGCAGCATTATGGGTACGTTTTGACTGTAAATTTTCATCAATAGAAACGATATATCTTCATACATATTATAAGAGTATCCTGTTTTATGCAGCTTTTTGTGTGATCGTGTTTTGGTTCATGCGTCTGTATAAGAGCATTTGGAGATTTGCAAGTTATTCAGAGTTAATGCGTGTGACAGCTGCGACTTTAATCAGTAGCATTGTTTATGCGGTTACTCTGACAGGATTTGTGCTAAGAATGCCAATCTCCTATTTTATAATAGGTATGGTATGCCAGTTTATCACGACGTTAGGAATCCGTTTCTCTTATCGTTTTATTCTTCTCTTGCGAGGAAGAGCGAATAAGAATGAAAACGAAAAGAAAGTCATGCTGATTGGTGCAGGAGCTGCAGGACAGCTGATTTTTCGCGATATCAAAAATGCAAAAGAAACGAATGAGATAGTTGCTTGCTTTATTGATGATAATCCAAATAAGTGGGGCAGATATATTGACAATGTGCCTGTGTTTGGTGGCAGAGACCGAATCATGGAAGCAGTAGAAAAATTCAATATTGATAAAATTTATATGGCTATACCGAGTGCAAAACCGGAAGAGAAGAGAGATATCTTAAGTATCTGCAGTGAAACATCTTGTGAACTTATGAATCTGCCAGGTATGTATCAGCTTTATACCGGAGAAGTATCTGTCAGCAGGATGAAAAAGGTACAGATTGAAGATTTATTAGGAAGAGATCCGATTAAACCGGATATGTCAGAAGTATTCGATTATATAAAAGGAAAGGTTGTACTTATTACAGGTGTTGGTTCCATCGGTTCGGAATTGGCAAGACAGATTGCATCACATCAGCCGAAGCATCTGATTCTATTTGATATATATGAGAACAATGCATATGATATTCAATTGGAGCTTAGAAAGAAATATCCGGAACTGAAGCTTGATACCCTTATTGGATCTGTGCGAGACAGCAGAAAGATATTTCAGGTGTTTGAGCAGTACAGACCGGAAATCGTATATCATGCAGCAGCACACAAACATGTTCCGCTCATGGAAGATAGTCCATGTGAGGCAATCAAGAATAATGCAATCGGAACATACAAGACAGCATATGCAGCTATGGCACATGGCTGTAAGAAGTTTGTATTAATCAGTACAGACAAGGCTGTAAATCCAACGAATATAATGGGCGCATCTAAGCGCCTGTGTGAAATGATTATTCAATCATTTGCAGCAAAAATCAAAGAGGGAAAGGCATACGAAGTGCCACAGCTGTTTACGCATGGAATGAATGATGTAATTACAGCACCGGAAATTGTAGAAGCATTAAAGACAGCACAGACAGAGTTTGTTGCTGTTCGATTTGGTAATGTACTCGGTAGTAATGGATCTGTTATTCCAATCTTCAAAAAACAGATTGAAGCAGGTGGACCGGTAACAGTTACGCATCCGGATATTATCCGTTATTTTATGACGATTCCAGAGGCAGTAAGTCTTGTACTTCTTGCCGGTACTTACGCAAAAGGCGGAGAAATCTTTGTTTTGGACATGGGAGAACCGGTAAAGATTGATACATTAGCAAGAAATCTCATAAGATTATCCGGTTATACACCTGATGTGGATATTAAACTGGTATATACTGGACTTCGACCGGGAGAAAAGCTCTATGAGGAAAAACTTATGGCAGAAGAAGGACTCAAGAAGACAAAAAATGATTTGATTCACATTGGTTGCCCAATTCCGTTTGATATCGAAGAGTTTTTACAGCAATTGGATGGACTACTTGAAGCTGCTTATAAAAATAAGGATGATATGAAAGAGAGAGTACAGAAAGTGGTAACTACTTATCATCCTGCATAAGATAATTACTACAATTAGTAAAGTTACTAAATGGGGAAAGAAGGAAGAGAATCAATGAGTAGAAAGAACATACAATTTAGCCCACCTGATATCAGTGAGGCGGAGATTAATGAGGTATGTGATGCACTTCGTTCTGGCTGGATTACAACAGGACCAAGAACAAAAGAGTTAGAAAAAAGACTAGCAGATTTCTGCCATACAGACAAAGTTGTTTGTCTTAGTTCAGCAACAGCAGCAGAGGAACTTAATTTAAGAATCCTTGGAATAGGAGAAGAGGATGAAGTAATTGTCCCTGCATATACATATACGGCGACAGCAGCTGCTGTAATTCATTGTGGAGCCAAAGTAGTGTTTATCGATAGTCAGAAAGACTCTACTGAAATGGATTATGATGCCATGGAAAAGGCTATTAATGGAAAAACTAAGGCTATCATTGCTGTTGATTTGGCAGGTATTGTAGCTGATTACGATAGAATATACGAAGCTGTGGAACGTAAAAAGAATTTATTTACTCCAAAGACGGAAATTCAAAAGTCTCTTGGAAGAGTTGCCGTGTTAGCAGATGGAGCACATTCCTTAGGGGCTAACAGAAATGGAAAGATGGCGGGAGAAATTGCTGATTTTACTTCGTTTAGTTTCCATGCTGTGAAGAACTTTACTACAGCTGAAGGTGGTGCTGCCACATGGAAAAATATTGCAGGAATTGATAATGAAAAACTGTATAAGCAGTATCAGTTACTGAGTCTTCATGGACAATCAAAAGACGCGTTAGCTAAGACACAGCTTGGTGCATGGGAATATGATATTGTAGCTCCTTACTACAAATGTAATATGACAGACGTTATGGCAGCTATCGGACTTAGACAGCTGGATAGATATCAGGGACTGCTTGAAAGAAGAAGAGAGATTATAGGTAGATACGATAAGATGTGTGACAATTTTGGAATTATGCATCTGAAACATTATGGAGAAAATTACAATGGATCAGGACATTTGTATCTAACTAGAGTGCCGGGAATAACGGATGAGCAGAGAAGAGAGATTATTATAAAGATGGCTGAGCAGGGTGTAGCAACAAATGTCCACTATAAGCCGTTGCCGATGATGACGGCTTATAAAGCGTATGGGTGGGACATAAAGGATTTCCCTAATGCTTATGATTATTATGAAAATTTGATTACGCTTCCACTTCATACAAAATTGACAGATGAGGATGTAGAGTATGTTATGGAGAATTATAGTAACATAGTTGAAGAATATCTGAAATAGGGAGTAGATGTGATGCTTAAAAAATGGGAATCCTTACCGGATTTTATGAAGAATGAAGAGGTTAGACCCTATTATGAAGTTCTTAGGAAGAAGAAAGGTAGTCTTTTCCTTAAACGTGTATTTGATATATTGGTTGGTTTGATAATTTTGATTATTACAGCAATCCCAATGATTATAATTGCGGTAATGATAAAGTTTGATTCAGAAGGTTCTGTATTTTATAGGCAGGAGAGAGTTACTGCATATGGAAAACACTTCAGAATACATAAGTTTCGAACAATGGTCAGTAATGCGGATAAGATAGGATCTACAGTAACTGTTGATAATGACAATCGAATTACTAAAGTGGGAGCAAAGCTTAGAGGTTGCAGACTAGATGAGCTACCACAAGTGTTCGATGTCTTGAACGGTAATATGAGTTTTGTTGGAACAAGACCGGAAGCTATTAAATATGTGGAAATGTATGAACCAGAATATATGGCTACATTGCTTTTGCCAGCGGGAATAACCAGTGAAGCCAGTATTAGATATAAAGATGAAGCGGAATTGCTTGATAAAGCTGATGATGTGGACAAGGCATATGTAGAAAAAGTATTACCGGGAAAGATGAAATGGAATTTGGAGAGCATAAAAAAATTCAGCTTTTGTGGTGAAATTGGAACGATGTTTAGAACAGTATTTGCTGTTCTCGGGAAGGAATATGACGAAGAACAATGGAAAACAGAACGATTATAGATGTAATTTTACAGTTGTTACAGAGTCTAATGAAAAGAAAATGGAATGCAGAATGCATAAATTTGTCTGTTAAGAATATTATTGTATAATTTTCTACAAAAGCTAAAAGGGCGCACGCAAGGCAGACGATGAAGATACGAAATATGTAGAAAAAGAACTTCTGAGAAATATGAAATATAGTATAGAAAGAATTAAGAACTTTAATTGTATAAAAGAAATAGAAACAGTGATAAAAACGGCATTGGCGGTTATTAGGTGATTTAAAATGGAATATAGTGTTTTGATGACGGTTTATGGGAAAGATAATCCGGATTATTTTAAAATGGCATTAATGAGTATGGTAACACAAACAAAAAAGGCAGATGAAATTGTAGTTGTAAAAGATGGACCAATAACAAGAGAACTACAAAAGGTGCTTGATGACATGGATAATCAAAATCCAAATTTAATTGTCCAAGTTCAATTACCTGCTAATAAGGGGCTTGGACTAGCCCTGAATGAAGGGATTAAAGTATGTAAAAATGAGTTATTAGCACGGATGGATTCCGATGATATATCATTACCTACAAGATGCGAAAAACAAGTAGCAGAATTTGAAAAAAATTCCGATTTAGATATTGTCGGGTGTCCAGTAATAGAATTTGTAGGAGAACCTGATAATGAAGTGGGAAAGAGAAATGTTCCATTTGATAATGTGGCAATTCATAAATATTGTAGAAAAAGAGATCCATTTAATCATCCTACGGTTATGTATCGTAAAAGCAAAGTCGAAGCAGTAGGTGGATATGGAAATCTTAGAAAGAACCAAGACACTGATTTGTGGATAAAGATGTTGTCAAATGGTGCTGTATGTAAAAATTTAACGGAGTATCTTTTGAGGTTTCGATTCGATGAAGGAACCTATAAAAAAAGAAAAAACTGGTTAAATACGAAATTATTGATAAAAATTAGATGGAATGCTTTTAGAATAGGTTTTTGCTCTTTCTTTGATTTTATAGAAGTTGCGGGTGCGCAAATGGCTATATATATGTTGCCAATTTCTTTTCAACGTTTTATATATACTAAAATTTTGAGGTGATAATTTGATTGATAGAATTTGTTTGAAAATAAAAGAGATAATACATTATATTTTTCATATTAGTATTTATCATAATAATGTTATCTTAAGAGGAGTCCCTAAATTAGTGTATGGCAAGAATATTATATTTGGTAAGAATGTAATACTAAATGACGCTGTTTTTATTCATGCGAAAGAAGGCGTATCTATAGGAGAAAATACAACTTTATCATATGGAACTTCAGTAATAACGGAAAGCTATGTAGTTGATAATTATAGTATGTATAAGAAAAAAGAACATTCGGGCAAAAAAATAGTTATTGGTAGAAATGTTTGGATATGTGCTAATTCATTAATATTACCGGGTGTTCGAATTGCTGATAATGTTATTGTAGGTGCTGGAAGTGTTGTTGTAGACGATTTAATGGAGGAAGGTGCATTATACGCAGGAAATCCAGCAAGATTTATAAAGAAAATGGAGTGGAAAGTATGAAAATATTACATATTACTGCTACGCATTTGAAACCAGATGGTGGGGTTCCAATAGTGTTGAAAAAACTTGTAATAGAACAGAATAAAATTGATAATATAAAATCCACAGTTATATCATTGGTTGCAGATGTTGACGATATGCAATGTGTTTTTTTTAAGCATGTTCCAATTCGGAATTTTAATGATTTTATTGTAAGATATAATCCTGATATCGCTATTTTACATAGTTTTTATTATTATCAATATAACTTTATTGTTAAGAGTTTAATTGGTATGAAAATCCCATATTTTATAGAACCTCATGGTTCATTTGGAAGGGCTGCGTTAAAAAAATCATATCTAAAAAAAGTAGTTGCAAATAATACAGTATTTAGAAAGCAAATAAAGAAGGCATACGGGTTTATTTTTTTAAATAATGCTGAAAAAAAAGATTCTAAGTATAAAACGTGTAATGATTTAGTTATTCCAAATGGATTAGATTCTAGTGATATAAGTAATGAAATAAAAGAAAATCAAGATTTTAGATTATATTATATTGGAAGATATGATGTTCATCATAAGGGAATGGATTATCTAATGAAGGCTTTGGAAATTTTAGATAAAGAGAAATATTCGTTAGATGTTGTCATGTGGGGGAAAGGAGCTGAAAAAGACGAACAATATTTAATAAAAAAACAGCAGTCATTTAAATATGTTAATCTTTGTATAAAACCTTCCATATATGGAGAAGAAAAAAAGCAACAATTAGAACAAATAGGTCCTATGATACTGACATCTAGATATGAGGGATTTCCAATGACTGTGTTAGAGGCGTGGGGATTTGGAAATCCGTGTATTGTTACTGAAGGGACTAATGTTGCTGATGAGGTAGTTAATAATGGTCTAGGCTGGAGAACTAGGCTGGATGCAAAGAGTATAGCAAATTGTATTAAAGTGGCAGTAGAAGATTATTCAGTTAATAAAAAAGAGTATATATTTAATACTAAAAAATATGTATTAGATAATTATGGATGGGAAAAAATAGCTCAAAGATCAATAAGATTATTAAATAAAAAAGAGTAGGAAAAAAATGAAGATATTATTATTGGCATGTCTTGCAAAAAATAAAAGTGGAAATACATTTGGAGGTGCAGAAAAATCAATAATTAATTTAGCTAATTGGTTAGCTGAAAAGGGACATATTGTAACACTTGCATCTGTACAAGGATGCGAGCAGTCATTTCAAATTAATGATAAAGTTGATTTTAAAGCATATAAAATAAAAGAAAAAAGAAAAATATTTGTTCATATTCAAATGATGAAAAATACTTGGAATGCAATAAGATATTCAAATCCTGATGTTATAATAGGGTTTTGGATTCATCCAATGTTTTACGCGTTGTTAAGTAGAAATGGTAAAAAATGTATAAATGTATATTCAGAAAGAAATGATCCTAATTTGGAATATAGTGTTATTTCTAAAATTCTTAGAAATTATGTTATGAAGAATTCATCTGGTATAGTATTTCAGACTCAAAATGCTCAACATTATTTTAATAGTGATATTATTAAAAAAAGCGTAGTTATTCATAATCCGGTATATATTTCGAAAGAACAATATGCATTATATAACGATGGAAAACACAGAATAGTGTCTGTTGGAAGGCTGAATAAACAAAAGAATTATAGTTTACTTATTAATGCGTTTAGTAAATTGAGTGATAAATATCCTGAATATATACTAGAAATATATGGGGAAGGTCCATTAAGAACTGAATTGCAGGAAACTATAGATTTATATAAACTTAATTCAAGAATATTATTACCGGGGGCATTTCCTGATGTTATTGATAAAATATATGGTGCTGAGATATTTGTTTTACCTTCATTGTACGAGGGTATGCCCAATTCTCTTATGGAAGCTATGGCTTTGGGAATTCCAGTTATTGCCTCTGATTGTCCTTGTGGGGGACCAAAAGAATTAATTGAAAATGAAAATAATGGATTTTTATTTGAAGTAAATAATGAAGAAGATTTGATAAATAAAATTGAACATGTTATTCGGCTTCATAATAAAATAAATTTACAAAATAATGAAAAAAATATATGTATTACGCATTCTCGAAATACTATATTTGCGAAATGGTTGGAATATATTACTGCTTTATCAAAATGAAGGAGATTGGATTAGGTGAAAAATAAGTTGGATGATAAATATAGTATGTTTGTTGATGGCTTTTTAATTAGCATTATTTTAACATTAGAAATAATTTTTTCACAAGGAATTATAATTATAATTCCTTTTTTGATTATACGTTTCTTTATATTATGTAGAAAAAATAAAAAAATGGTTATTACAGATACAACATTATGGTTGTTGGTGATGTTATTTCTAACAACGCTTAATGGATTAAGAGTAATTGATAACGATGAACAATTCTCTGTAATATATAATTTAGTTGCTTTTATTTGTTTGATTCTTATACAAATGATCATGCATTTTTATCATAATGTAATAGATTTAATTAAACCAATGGTAGTTATAACTACTATTTTATCTGGAGGAATTATATTTGTTAAAGAATATGGGATGTTAAAGAATAGATGGACGGATTTCCTAATAGGTAATTCGGGTTATAGATTAGGTATTTCATCAGGTATAAATCCTAATATGATTACTTGGACATTTGGCTTTTTAGCATTGCTCAGTCTTTTTTTATTTGCTACAGAAAAAAAAATGAGATATATAGGCGTATATGCTATAGACTTGATAGTGGTATTTTTTACCGGATCGAAAAATGGATTACTTCTTGCAATTATACCATTATTTATATATGCAATTAAAGCCTTACGCAAAGTTAACATAAAGACTTTAATATTGATTAGTGTTTTGCTACTGATGTTCTGGTTTATTATTCATAGAAATCCTGTTTTGTATACACTGGTAGGTAAGAGAATCGATTCCATGCTGTATACATTAGGATTATTTAATAATGTCAAAAACACCTCTGTCAGCTTAGATATAGGGTCTACTGAAAAGAGATTAGATATGATATCTGTAGCGGAAGGCATGTTTTGGAAACATCCAATTCTAGGGTGGGGAATTGGTGCATTTGCGAAATATAGTGGTTATGGATATTATTGTCATAATAATTATATGGAAATATTAGTAAGTTGTGGCATTATAGGTTTTTTGCTTTATTATTGTTATTTAATATATGAAAGCTTCTTCTTATTAAAGATGAAAAATGGCATAAAAAAAGATCTGGCTATTATGTTGTTTATGAGTTTATTCTTTTTGGATTTTAGTACTGTGAATTTTTATTCTCATATAGCATTATATATTAGGACAATTCTTTTAGTTGAAATTATAAAACTAAAATATGAGTAAAAATATAATATAACATAAATGGTGAAAAATGAGAACTAATAAATTGATTAAAAATACAATATCATCTTTGATTTTACAAATTGTAACTATATTTACAGGATTTGTTATTCCAAAACTTATTTTAGAGAGTTATGGATCTGAGGTTAATGGATTATTAAATTCAATAACACAATTTTTGTCAATTATTGCTTTTTTGGAATTGGGAGTAGGAGCAGTTGTTCAATCGGCTTTATATAAACCTTTAGCAGAAAATAATATCAGTAAGTTAAATGAGATATATGCTTCAGCACAAAAATTTTTTTCAAGATTAGCTAAAGCTTTATGTTGTTATGTAATTGTTTTAATATTCATATACCCATTATTTAGCAGTAATCACTTTAATATAACCTATGTTGTATCGTTAATAATTATAATGAGTATTAATTCAGTTGCACAGTACTATTTTGGAATAGTCAATTCGTTGTTTTTGACTGCAGATCAAAAAGGATATATACAATATAATGTGCAGATTCTTACCGTAGTTATAAACACTATTTTTTGTATTATTTTAATAAAAGCAAAGTTTTCGATACATATTGTTAAGTTAACAACAGCATTAATATATTTAATTAGACCAATAT
>ERZ1034998.53-NODE-53-length-80142-cov-63.927104_pt1 | contig 80142 bp, 79 predicted proteins | sample MGYA00520621_ERZ1034998 | MGnify/ENA primary metagenome ERZ1034998 (study PRJEB33766, sample SAMN09781748) | gut metagenome | biome: gut microbiome | host: Homo sapiens | place: Madagascar | study: EMG produced TPA metagenomics assembly of the PRJNA485056 data set... | reverse complement strand
TAATGGAAAGAAAACTTTTGGATATGATGAACCAATTATTTATAAGCGAGTATAATCAAAAAATGGAATATTGCGATAAATTCAGATTTATAGATGTTTGAGTTGAATTGATAATTTAGGGAACTTTTTTAATAAATGGATAAAAAAGTTCCTTAAAGGAGTGGAAAATATTTGGATATAAGAAAACGTGTTAGAAGCAGATTAACATTGACATATGTAGATGTATATTCTGAAAATCTTTATCAATTGCTTTTACGTAATGCCTAGGAGCATGTATCTGAGTTTAAGAAAAAGTTAGTTGCCTTATCGTACAGCAACAGTAAGTTGCTTTTCCAAAACTGAATTTACCGGTATGATATGGATAAAGGAGGTAGCAACGATGGAGACAAAAAATATTATTCTGGAACTTCGCACGCAAAAAGGGATGTCTCAGGATGAACTGGCAGAAAAAATCATGGTAACGCGGCAGGCGGTATCCCGCTGGGAAAATGGTGAAACGGTGCCGAATATAGAGACGTTGAAACTTTTGTCGAAGGAATTTGATGTTTCGATTAATACACTTTTGGGAGAACCGAGAAAACTGATTTGTCAGTGCTGTGGAATGCCGATTGACGATACCATATTAGGTCGCGAAAAAGACGGTACATTAAACGAGGAATATTGTAAGTGGTGCTATGCTGACGGAACATATACCTATAACGATATGGATGAATTAATCGACATATGCGTTAAAAACATGGTAAGCGATGATTTTACAGAAGAGCAGGCGCGCATATACATGAAAGAAATGCTTCCAAAGTTAGATTATTGGAAAAGATATGATGAACTCAGCGACAATGGAGAGTTTGAGAAGTTTAAGCAACAGCTAATAAAGGAAATAAATGAACTTCACATAGACGGACTTCCTAAGGTTGAAAAATTAAATGCACTGGTAGGAAAATATGTGAATTTAGAGTATACACTTCCGAATGGAAAAAAGGTAAAATTTCTGGATGACCAGAAGACATATCTTGGAAACCAGTTAGAATCCGAATTTGGCGGTGAAAGATGCTTTGGCATCCTTGCAAATATGGATTTTATTCTGGTATGCACCTATGAAGAAAATGGTGAAAATCCGGAATTGCTTCTTTACAAAAAGAGATGATTGCTGTTTTATTGTAAAAAAATTGAATCGTGTGAGATGTTGAAGGAACGTCGGTACAGTTTGTATCGGCGTTTTGTGTATCCGTAAGAAGCTGCCAGTGGCAGGCTCGGCAGGTGTTATTATTTCGCATTTCTATTTTAATTCATTTATGAAAATATTTCTGCAATAACCATAGAAAAAGGCTGCTAAATGCGTTAAACTAAAAAATAGTATAGTATTTGAAAAAATAAGGAACGGTACAGGAAATGAGAAAGCCAGAAGAGAACAATAAATTTAGAAAAAAGGATTTTACCCCAAAAGAGCGCAGCAATAAAACAACATCCGGAAAAGAGCCATTCAAAAAGCAGCATGGTTCGAAATCGGAACATCAGGAAAAGCACATCTGCCCACCGGGAGAATGTGACCTTGCGAAAAAATGTGGCGGCTGCCAGTATCAGGGAATGGATTATGAAAAGCAGCTCAATAAGAAACATCGGGAAGTAAAAGAGCTTTTAGGCAGCTTTGGAAAAGTGGAGCCGGTTATCGGAATGCAGGAGCCATTTCATTATCGGAACAAGGTCAATGCTACATTTCAGCGGTTGAAAAACGGAACAGTGATTTCCGGGGCATATCAGCAGGGAACACATTCAGTGGTTAAGATAGATGAATGTCAGATTGAGGATAAAATTGCAGACAGCATCATTTATGATATTCGTGGAATGCTTCGCTCCTTTAAAATAAAAGTATATGATGAGGACAGCGGATATGGATTACTACGTCATGTTCTGGTAAGAAGAGGCTTCCGTACCGGCGAAGTTATGGTTGTTCTGGTGCTGGCTTCCCCAATTCTGCCGTCAAAAAATAATTTTGTAAAAGCACTTCGTGATAAGCATCCGGAGGTTACAACAGTGGTGGTAAATGTAAATGACCGGCGCACCAGCGTTGTCTTAGGTGAGCGGAATATTACTATTTATGGAAAAGGATTCATTGAGGACGAGCTGTGCGGACTTCGTTTCCGCATTTCTCCATCTTCATTCTATCAGGTGAATCCGGTGCAGACAGAAATCCTTTATGGCAAAGCCATTGAGTTTGCCGGACTGACCGGAAAAGAAAAGGTAATCGACGCATATTGCGGCATTGGTACCATTGGCATGGCAGCAGCAGGCAAAGCCGGCTCTGTCATTGGCGTGGAAGTGAACCGTGATGCGGTGCGTGATGCCGTCACCAATGCGAAGCGCAATAATATGAAAAATATCACATTTTACAATGAGGACGCTGGAGAATTCATGGTCAAAATGGCAGCACAGGGCGAGACTGCCGATGTGGTATTCATGGATCCGCCTCGTGCCGGAAGTGATGAGGCATTCTTATCCTCACTGCTGCAGCTTTCCCCAAAGCGTGTGGTCTATATTTCCTGTAATCCAGTCACTCAGGCACGGGATTTGAAGTATCTTACAAGCCACGGCTACCGGGTGGAGCGGTGCCAGCCGGTGGATATGTTCCCGTGGACGTATCATATAGAAAATATTGTGGCATTGGTGCAGAAAATTCGATAATTCAGATGTGTTTACATTTTGGATAAAAATAAATTCCACCCGCCCGCATCATATCTTCCCTAAGCATTATCTTGAGCAAATCGGCTATGACAATGACCGTGATAGAAACCAAATTGCTAACTTTACATATTTAGACTACGCAACAAACATTGATATTTCGGATGCACCACCAGCAGAGTATGTGGCAAGATATAAAGAAAGCATATGAAAAATTGTGTAAATAGAGAAATTCAATTTTTTATAGAAAGAATGTTTGAAGCGTTGTATTAGTTTGAACTGAAGGAGGAATTCTACTTGAAAAAGAAAAAGGATGAAGTAACAATCCGTTCCAGCGCAGCAGAATATTTGACCTATGTCGCCACTGTCGGCGACCAGCAGGACAGTTTTGAAATGCGCTATGAGAATGAGAATATATGGCTTACACAGAAGATGATGGCCACATTATATGATGTGGATGTTCGTACAATCAATGAACACATTAAAAAAATTTATTCAGATTCAGAGCTTGAGGAAGATTCAACTATCCGGAATTTCAGGATAGTTCAAACGGAAGGTTCCCGTCAGGTTACACGTGATACCAAGCATTATAATCTTCAAATGATTATCGCAGTCGGATTTAAAGTGAATAATGGGCGTGCAGTGCAGTTTCGTAAATGGGCCAACAACATAGTTAAGGACTACACTATCAAAGGCTGGGCTATGGATGATGAGCGTCTGAAGAATGGTGGTTCAGTGCTTACAACAGAGTACTTTGACCGTTTACTTGAGCAGATTCGTGAAATCCGTCTTTCCGAGCGTAGATTTTATCAGAAGATAACGGACATCTATGCCACATCACTTGATTATGACCGTAATGCAAAAACGACGAAACAGTTTTTTGCAAAGGTACAAAATAAAATGCATTATGCAGTACACGGACATACGGCAGCGGAGCTGATTTATGAGCGCACAGATGCGGATAAGCCACATATGGGTCTGACCACATGGGCAGCAGCACCGGACGGCAAAATAGTAAAAAGTGATGTAAGCATTGCAAAAAACTATCTAAGCGAAGAAGAGATGCGTTCGTTAGAACGTATTGTATCAGCGTATTTGGATTTGGCAGAAGACCGTGCGGAACGCCATATTCCGATGACGATGGAGGACTGGTCTAAGCGTCTGGATTTGTTTCTGATGGCAGATGACAGAGAGGTTCTTCAGGATGCAGGCAAAATTACAGCGGAGATTGCCAAGGCAAAAGCTGAAACTGAATTTGAAAAGTACCGTGTCGTTCAGGACAGATTATTTATGTCCGACTTTGATAAATACATGCTGGAATTAGAGGAAAATGCAAAGAAATAGAGCGTTGATTTCAGGTCGAGACGGTGGTAAAACGCAGCTACAGAAAATTGCTTGCATTATTATAGTGGCAAAGGGTATGTATCGACCACTTTCCGAATACTTCAATAGTTAAGACCTCGGTTTTGCTATTGAATATTAGCGATTTTTAAAGTGTATATTTTGAATTTCAGCGAGTGTGGACTTGTTTCCTTTTTGATATGATATGTTTCCACGAATAAGCGGTCATTCTGACATCAATCAGGAGGTGTCGTTCCATGTGGAGATGGTTGTTATAAGAGCTATCGTAGATGCATGTACTTCTCAGAATATGACACAGAAGGAACTTGCTGAACGTACTGGTATTAATCAGGCAGATATCAGCAAGCCAGAGAATGGAACACGGAACCCTTCTGTTAATTTGCTTAAAAGATTAGCGGATGGTATGGGGATGGCGCTTAGGATAGAGTTTGTACCTAAACAGAAAGCTTGATTATATGACCTCACTGGAATGTTGTCTGGTGAGGTTGTTTTATTAATTAATATGGAGGATGATAAATGATAGATATTGGAATGGGAGATTGGATTAAGGATTATAATGGCTATTTGCTTATGAAATTTACCAGTAAATACCGTTATCAGCAACGCTTTCTCGATGGAAAACTGTTTTTTAATACATCTGATTTTTTTGCAAGATGTGATGATGTAGGACGAAGTGACCATCATGAGGGAAATGCTATAGTTGTTAATGAATCTGAGAAATCAACGTCGTCATTAAGATATGAAATTATCAATGGTCAAGTATGTTTGATAGAAGAGGACTATACAAATAATATGTCGGAATACAGAAAGAGCAACGTGTTTAGCTATTCACCAGCTGAAAATAGAAGGAGAAAGATTATGTCTTTTTATACCATGTATATAAATTTTGATAATGAACAGGTTTCTCCGTTTGCTGATAATATGTCTAAAGAGTTTGGTGAATATGGGATTATTATATTGGATAGGCAAGAGTTTTTTGATAGGATAGAAAAAGCACTAAAAAAACAGAATGAAATTAAAAAGGCACAGCTTGGATTTGTTGAATATCATGATATAAAACCTGGTGTTAATCATTGGCATCCATTTAAAAAAGATAAAAATAAGTTTAAGTATCAGAATGAGTTTAGAATTACATTTATAAATGATAACGACAAATGTTTTACATTAGATTTGGAGAAATCATTGAGAGATATAGCTGTTCCAATACAGGCTAAGGATATAAATGAAATATATTTCAAAGACGGAAATTTAATGTATCCAGTATATAAGAAATATCTTTTGAAGAGATCTATTTATAAAATGACAGAACCTTTTGTAAAATAGAAAAGATTATGATAGGCGAACTTCGTCCTGAAGTGGTTAAAGAAGTGCTTGCACAGTTTCCTGAATTTGTTGGATTAATGAAATCTTCATTAATTGAATACAAGGGGATGCTTGATACAATTGTAACTATTACTTTTGGAAGTATAATGTTGTACGAAGAATAAAGTTCAATCAAGCCTTTCACAGGCTCGAACCACTAGATTTTAATTGATGGAACGGTAAAGAGAGAGGGAGCCAAAGAAAATATAGAAATGCAGGTGATAAAGTCATGTTAAAGTTAAAAGAAGGATACCATGTCCCATTTCCAGAGAAACTTTCGGAAGGATATGAAATGGAAGAAAATAGTATCGTTGCAAATGTGGGAGTTGACAAATTAGAAGAGGTAATACAGCATTTTATTGCAATTAAGGATGAGTCAATATTTTTTATTCTTGAATTGCCGGCTTCTGGTGAAAAGGAGTCACCAAAAGCTTCGGGAATTGTGACAGCACTTCATAAAGACATTTATTATATTGATGGATGTAGTGTTGATGAGGCACTTATTTTATTTGAAAGAACAAAAGATTTGCTGTTAGCAGATGGAATGTGCCAATTTGGCTTTGGATGCCATGAATCACATGATGAAATAATGGTTGAGAAGTACAATGTTGTTTCTATATATAGTCAGGATATAAAAAAATATAATGATTTTTATGAACCACATAATATTAGAGAAGCAGAAAATTTCATTACAGCCTGGGATACATTTTCACTGGAACATCCGGGTTCATCGGAGAGAATAGAGAAAAATGGAAAAACAGTATACGATTTACCGGAATTGTTAAAAGAGTGGGGAATCTATTTATCGGAAACTGTCGAAGAGTAGCAGCTGAGAAATTTATGGCATGGTTAAAAGGTAGCAGAAATAATTGAGATAAAGTTTGTTAAATGATATAATTATTCATAAGAAATAGAAAAGTATAGAATGAAAGATACTTTTATATGGATAAAACGGTAATCAACTTACAGGAGGTATATTTATGAGAGAACATATCCTATTAGAAAAAGCATATACATATGACAATCAACCACGTAAATTAACACCAGAGGGATGTTCGTATGATAGAAAATGCGGATTATGGAGGGTGAATAGCACTGGCGAGGTTATGATGGTAAGTAATTTTGCTCAAAGACCAGAAACGAAAAAATGTGATATAGAGACAGGCGAGGATCAGAAAGGTGAATAAAATAGAGTATTTGATTGTATCTTCAACAATCGATTTTTCAACCGATTTGGTTTGTTATCAGTTGATGAAAGATAATGAAAAATTTTATCGCTTAAATAGGGATGAGTTTTGCAAACATAAAATTATTGTAGATTTACAAAGAAAGTTGATGGTAATTTCTATAGATGGCGAAGAATATGAGGCACAATTTGATAATCTAAAAGGTATTTTTTTTAGAGCACCAGTTTTCTTGCGAACTCAATCAAAAGCAGAGCTAACAGTACATGAACAGCTAGAAAAAAATCAATGGAGTTCTTTTTTGAGAAATTTAATCATATTTAAAAAAGCAAAGTGGGTTAATAATCCAGTAAGTACATATTGTGCAGAAAACAAATTATTTCAATTGTGTATTGCAGAAGAATGTGGACTGTTAGTACCTGATACGTTTGTTTCAAATTGCACAGATTTTAACTTGGATTTTAACAAAAAATATATAGTAAAGTCATTAGATACAGCACTTTTTTATGATGTGAAAAATAAAAAGGAAATGTTTACATATTCAAATGTAGTTACGGGCGCAGAATTGCAAGAGTATGATTTGACCTCAGCCCCTATATTTATACAGGAATTTTTAAATCCAAAAGTAGATTGCAGAGTTACATATGTTGATGGAACTATATTTCCAGTGAAAATACTACAAAATGGGCAAGGAATGTATGGTGACTGGCGGGTGCGTAAAGAAGAATTAGAATATATTCCTTTTCGATTGCCGGCAGATGTAGAAGCGGCAATATATAAACTTATGAAAAAATTGGATTTGAATTTCGGAGGAATTGACTTAGCTATTGTTAATGAAAAATATTATTTTATTGAGGTCAATCCTACGGGAGAGTGGGGATGGTTGGAAGTTAAGACTGGAATGAATATAAGCGAGACTATAAAAAAAGCTTTAGGTGAAGAAATATGTTAGGACAAATTATACCAATTATAGATGTATATAAATCAAATAGGGTTTTACGTGAAAAGAATATTGAAATACCAGAGAATATTGAAGACATTGATATTAAATATTTAGAGAATGACTATAATGCTACAGTGGAAACAAAAAATAGGTTTGAAGATAAGGCAAAAACAATAGTTGCAGCCTTAACAATTTCTATTACACTTATTTTGAACTTATCCAAAATTATTGATACTGTTGTGACTAAAATTCCAGTACCATATTTTGGTTATGCCATATTTATATTAGCTATTCTGTCTATATTATATATGGTGATGGCAGGAATAATGTCAATACAGGTTTTGATAAAAGAAAATTTATTGTATCCAATTCCATTGGAAAAACGAACTGCAAAAAAAAGTATTTTTCAAGTCACACAACAAAATGTAAATCAAAATTTAATAAGAAATAATATGATTTATGCAGCGTATATATCAATAAGAAATTCTGTTATATGTCTCTTGATTATTTTTGGATTGGCAATATATCCTTTTGAAGTTTCAAATAATAATATTAGAGGCACTCAGGTTAGCACAGGCATAGAGTTAGTGTATGGGAATGAGGCTGTTGAATGGCTGATAAGTAATTCACAGAAAAAACTTGATTTTGACAGAGTTATCGAATCGTATAACAATATTTGTAATGATGGATCACAGATGAATATATATGATAAAAATCAAGGGATTGTTGTTACTATTGAAGTTCAAAACAATTCATATCTTATCTCTAATATAATAGATAGAATAACTGAAATAAAATGATATTAGGTAGCACTCAGGAGAAATCTTAGGTGCTATTTTTTGTGTAAAAATAACAATACGAGAAAGGAGTAGATGAAAATTGGATAAAGTTTACCGTCACTGGTGGCAATGAATCATGAACGAACCATGGACCCTTTTTTGTTGAAAAACAATCAATTAAGAATGGAGCTTCACTATGAGAAAATATAAATTTATTTCCGCATTGGCAGAGGTAACGGCAAAAGAAGTCATGCAGAATGAGGATAGATAGAGGCGGGATCTAAATACTGTATACACTTCTTCCAGAGGACGTTCCTGCCATTCTTTTACAATAGGCAGGATTTTGTATGTGATCCGGCTGATTGTGCTGTCAGAAATACCAATATTGTATAATTCGCGCATATGCGATTCAATATCTCCGGTTGTCACTTTTTTTGTATACATGGAAAGTATTTTTTCTTCCATGTCTTGCGTTACTGTATTCTGATATTTTTTTGATCAGCTGAGGCTCATAGTCACCGCTACGATCCCTTGGGATAGCTACATCCATATTCCATAACTGGTGAGCATGGTTTTACTGGAATGTCCATTTCTGCTATTGTTTGTTTCTTTGTTTCGGTAGTCATACTTGGAATATCCTAATTCCTCATCCAGTTTTTCATCCAGAGCACATTCCAAAAGAACAGACGTCATGTCACGCATCATTTCTCTCATTACTGTTTTTTTTGAGGGCTGTCTTTTCTTCTTGTCATAAAAATAACCTCTAAACTGAGTAATTTTATCTTACATCAGTTTGGAGGTTTACACAAACTTTGGGATACTCTCTGATTTAACGAAATACAGTCCTCCTTTTCTAAAACGGGGCATAAGAAAAGCACCTATTGTTTCTGATAGATGCTTCCTACAATTACTATTCTGTTTTCTGGAACTATTTCTTAAATAGTTCTGAGTGTGTCCCAAGCCTGTAAAGCATGAGCACTAAAACATTGTTCTGAATCTCATAAATGAGCAACCAGTCGGGTTCAATGTGGCACTCACGAGTGCCTTTATAGTTGCCTGTAAGATCATGATCTCTGTATTTTGCTTCCAGCGTACCGCCAGTTGCCAGAATATCGATTACCTCAAACAGCTTATCAAGATTCTTATTTTGCTTTTTTGCAAGCTTTAAATCCTTTTTAAACTGATTGGTAAACTGAATGTCATATTTCATACGTTTAATGCTTCCTTAAGCGCATCCATGCTGGAATATCTCGGAGCAGAAGGATCCTTCATCATTTTTTTGCCTTCTTCAATAGCAGCGACTGTAGTATCATTCGGTACTTCCAGTTTTAATTCAAAAGGAATACCATGCTCACGGATAGCGGTTCTCAGGAACATATTTACAGCAGTTGTCATATTCAAACCAAGCTCATTGAAGATTTCCTCAGCCTGATCTTTGATTGCCTTATCTGTACGAATATTTAAGTTAGTTGTTGCCATACAGAACACCTCCATTCAAGTATAGTATACTCAAATATTCGCCTAATGTCAATACATTGTCATTATGTAATACGTATAATATCTTTCTGAAATACACCAAAGAATACTTAGAGAGAAGAGTCAACTGTATGAAAAAACCCCTGTTCCCACCATTGACAACCACCCTGCCCTGCCGTATACTAACCCTAGATTTGATTTTGAAGGGAGAGTGTCCAATGAGAAAATAATTGACTTTTGAGAGCATGAAGATTTTAACTGCGGTAATCGTACCGCTATTTCGTGTTGCCAAAAGTGGATTATGTTCTCATGACCACTCTTTTTTTGTTGCAATTAATAAGCATATGATAAGAAGCTGCTGGTGACAGAACGTAACCACTATTTGGCGACAGATAGGAGGCTATATGTCACAGATTAGAGTAAATCATTTAACATTTGCATATGAGGGAAGCTTTGATAATATTTTCGAAAATGTTTCTTTCTCTATTGATACGGACTGGAAACTTGGATTTATCGGAAGAAATGGAAAAGGAAAATCCACGTTTTTAAATTTACTGATGGGAAAATATGAATATACCGGTTCCATTACTTCGAATGCGGTTTTCGATTATTTCCCATATGATATTTCAGAGGAAAAATGGGAACTGCCGGCGGCGGAATTTGTGGAAAAATTCAAGGTAAATCTTGAATTGTGGAGAGTTTATGCAGAACTTTTGAAGCTGCAGGCAGATGCAGAAATCATGTATCGGCCATGGAAAACACTGAGCTTTGGAGAGCAGACAAAAGTTATGTTGGCGGTTCTGTTTTCGGGAGAAAATGATTTCCTTCTGATAGATGAACCTACCAATCATCTGGATGATGAGAGCCGGAAAATTGTAAAACGGTATCTTGCATCGAAAAAGGGCGTTATCCTGGTTTCTCATGACAGGGATTTGCTGGATGCCTGCGTAGACCATGTGCTGGTGCTGAATCGCAGTACCATTGAGGTGCAGGCGGGCAACTTTTCCTCCTGGTGGGAAAATAAAGAGAAGAAGGACAATTTTGCAGTAGCAGAAAATGAAAAGCATAAAAAGGAAATAAGTAAGCTCAACGAAGCAGCAAAGAGAGTGCGCAACTGGTCGGAAAAGAGTGAGAACAGCAAAATTGGTTTTGACCCCATAAAAGAAAATGACCGGAGCATCAGCACCCGGGCATATATCGGTTCGAAAACCAAGAAAATGCAGGCAAGAGTAAAGCAGATGGAGCAGCGGATACAGACAGAGATTGCAGAAAAAGAGGGACTGCTGGTGGACTTAGAGCAACCCATTGATTTGAAACTGAATCCGCTGACGCATCATAAAGAAGTGCTGGTGTCGGCATATCAGTATGGTTTGCGGTATCAAGATGCCGATAAAATGTTGTTTGAAAACCAGACCTTTGAAATCAGAAACGGAGACCGTTTGTTTATCAGTGGGAAAAATGGAAGCGGAAAGACCAGTTTGATAAAAGCAATTTTAGGAGAAACGAAAAATCTTTTGGAGCAGGGAGATTTAAGAATTGCTTCCGGAATAGAGATTTCTTATATCAATCAGGACACTTCGTATCTTAGAGGAACCGTGCACTCTTTTTGCACGGAGCATCAGTTAGAGGAAAGTCTGCTTTGCAGTATTTTGCGGCAGCTTGATATTGGACGGGAACAGTTTGCCAAAAATCTGGAAGAATATTCCGAAGGACAGAAGAAAAAGGTAGTGATTGCAGCCAGCCTTTTGAAACCGGCGCATTTGTATATCTGGGATGAACCGCTGAATTATATTGATGTTTTTTCAAGAATGCAGCTGGAAAATCTGATTCTTAAATACCAACCGACTATGTTGGTGGTAGACCATGATGTGCGGTTTCGGGAGAAGATTGCAACGAAAACAGTCTGGTTGTAAAATGTAACTATAGTTTAGAAAAGAGGACCCACCATATGACCAAAGAAGAATGGTACCGGCAGCTTTTTGAACATTTATCAGCCTCTAAATTCAGAAGCAGCTTTCATTTAAAACAAAAAGATATTGCATATATAAAGGAAAAAGGACTGGATGTAATCCGGGAGCATGCCAGGGATTTTATTGCCAAAAGGGAGGCACCGGCAGTAATTCCAAACGATGGAAAGCAGACGCCCATGCGGGGGCATCCTGTTTTTATTGCCCAGCATGCAACGGCAACCTGCTGCCGGGAGTGCATTCGGAAGTGGCACAAGATACAGCCGGGAAAAGAACTGAGCCAGGTGCAGAAGGAATACTTAGTGGATGTGATTATGACCTGGATAGAAAAAGAGTTGTCACATTATGATAGCCAAATGTGAAATTAAATGTTAAAATACCACAATAGGGTTATTACGGAGAGAGAAAGGTATTTTATAATGGTAGTTTCAATTATTGAAAAAGTGTATTCATTTTTATGGGGAGACTGGATTAAAATTCCGCTTCCGGGGGGAGGCAGTCTTGGCATTTCACTGCTGATTATTCTGTTGATTCCAACAGGAATTTATTTTACGATTCGGACAAAGTTTTTACAGATAAGACTGTTCCCGGATATGGTGCGGGCACTGGTAGCAAAGAAGGAGCATAAAGACAGTCTGTCAACTTTTCAGACGCTGATTGTGTCCACGGCAACCCGTGTGGGAATGGGAAATCTGGTAGGTGTAGTTGCAGCAGTGTCGGCAGGTGGAGCCGGAGCGGTATTCTGGATGTGGATTACAGCGCTGATTGGTTCTGCTACAGCGTTTATTGAAGCAACTCTGGCACAGCTGCATAAGGAAAAAGATTCGCTGTATGGCGGTTACCGCGGTGGTCCGGCATATTATATCCATCATTTTTTTGAAGAAAAGTCAGGAAAGAAGAAAAAACATGTGCTGGTGGCAGTGTTATTTGCCATATCCGGTCTGATTTGCTGGTGCGGAATCAGCCAGGTAATCAGTAATTCAGTGGCATCTTCTTTTGAAAATGCATTTCATATTCCACCCTTGTATACAACAATTGTGCTGGTGGCAGTTGCGGCAGTGATTGTATTGCGGAAAAATGCAACTGTAAAAGTACTGGATATGATAGTACCGATTATGGCAGTATGCTATTTCTTTATTACATTATTTATTATTATCGTAAATTTCCGCAGTATTCCGGGCGTATTTGGCAGGATTTTTGAAGAGGCATTTGGTATCCGGCAGGTAGTATCCGGTGGATTTGGAGCAGTGCTTATGAATGGAGTTAAGAGAGGACTGTTTTCTAATGAAGCAGGTTCCGGTTCTGCACCTTGTGCAGCGGCAGCAGCGGAATGCGATAATCCGGTACGTGCGGGACTGACACAGGCATTGGGCGTATTTATCGATACGATTATCATTTGCAGTTGTACCGCTATGATTATGCTTATTGCACCGGAAAAGATAATTGCAGGAAAAGCTGGTATGGATTTGCTGCAGTCCACCATGCAGTATCATCTGGGCAGATTCGGAGTTATCTTTATTGCACTGACCTTATTTCTGTTCAGCTTTTCCACATTTCTTGGAATATTGTTTTATGCCAGAAGCAATGTGGCATATTTATTTGGAGATAAATGGATCTGGCAGACCCTCTATAAAATCGTTGCACTGATTATGCTTTTTATTGGCGGAATTGCAACCTATACCTTCGTATGGGATTTAGGCGATGTGGGAATCGGACTGATGACGATATTTAATATCGGAATGCTGTATCTTATGGGGGGACAGGCATTGAAGGCACTGTCGGAGTATGAGAAAGAGAAAAAGACAGAAAAAGACAGTAATCAAAATCCGGCACCGGGAATTATCTTTTTAGAAAAAGAAAAGTAATAAAAAAGAAGTAGTTATCAAAACCGGTGATTCCATGTTATACTAGGGAGAAAACTACAAAAGGAGAAATTTATAGATATGGGTCGTGAATCATTTAAGTCCCGTCTGGGATTTATACTGGTAAGCGCAGGATGCGCAATCGGAATTGGAAATGTGTGGAGATTTCCGTATGTGGCAGGACAGAATGGCGGAGGAATCTTTGTACTGTTCTATCTGATATTCCTGATTGCCATGGGGCTTCCGGTACTGACAATGGAATTAGCAGTCGGAAGAGCCAGCAGAAAAAGTGCAGTTTTAGGATATAAGGCATTGGAGAAGCCAAAGAGTAAATGGCATATTCATGGCTGGGTGGCAATTTTCGGCTGTTATATGCTGATGATGTATTATACAACAGTTTCCGGCTGGATGGTAACTTATTTCTATAAGTTTGTAAAAGGTGAATTTACCCCGGGAATGGATGCAGAGCAGACCGGAGCTGTGTTCAGCAATCTTTTGGCAGATCCCAAACAGATGGCATTCTGGATGATACTGACTGTTGTGGTTGGATTCTTTGTATGCAGCCGCGGCTTACAGAACGGATTGGAAAAAATCAGTAAAGTTATGATGAGTGCACTGCTGATACTGATTATTGTCCTTGCAGTACATAGCCTGACACTTTCCGGAGCCGGCGAGGGATTAAAGTTCTATCTGGTGCCAAATATGGACAGTGTCCGGGAAGTCGGTTTGAAAAATGTAATAACCTCTGCCATGAATCAGGCATTCTTTACTTTGAGCCTTGGCGTGGCAGCAATGGAAATTTTCGGAAGCTACATGGGCAAAGACCATACGCTGGCAGGAGAAGGAGTACGTATCTGTGCACTGGATACCTTTGTGGCAATTATGGCAGGATTGATTATTTTTCCGGCATGCTTCAGCTATGGCGTGGAAGTAGGTGTAGGACCAAGCCTTATCTTTGTGACACTGCCAAATGTCTTTGTAAATATGGCTGGCGGCAGAATCTGGGGCGCACTGTTCTTCCTGTTCATGACATTTGCAAGCTTTTCTACGGTAATTGCCGTATTTGAAAATATCATGTCCTTCTGCATGGATATGTTTGGCTGGAACCGCAACAAAGCGGCACTGGTAAATGGAATCATTATTCTTATTGCCAGTCTGCCATGTGTTTTAGGATACAATGTGTGGAGCAATCTCCACCTGATTGGCGGAAGGGATGTGCTGGACAGCGAGGATTTTATTGTAAGTAACCTGCTGCTGCCAATCGGTTCTCTTGTTTACCTGCTGTTCTGTGTGACGAAGTGGGGCTGGGGATTTGACAACTACTTAGAGGAGGTAAATACCGGAAAAGGCATTAAGATTGCAAGAAGATTAAAGCCATATTTCCAGTTTATCCTTCCGATACTGATTCTGTTTATTTTGATTCAGGGATTATTATAAAAGAGGAAAAAGATTGTAATTACAGGAAGCATATGCTATTGCACTTGCATGATTAGAAATAAAAGTGTGCATTTTGCCATGAATTTTAACAGAAAAAGTGAAAATCTGTTAAATGCAGTTGGTAGAGTGCACACTTTTCTTTTGCTATAATTATGTTAAAAATAATAGCAAAGGTGGTAGATTTCATGAGAAAACACTACATAGACAACATTCGTATTGGAACGGTTTTACTGGTGGTATTGTACCATGTGATTTATATGTTTAATCATATTATAACCGCAGGCGTAATTGGCCCGGTTACTTCGGTACATGGACAGGATGTAATACAATATCTGCTATATCCGTGGTTTATGGTAATATTATTTATCATAAGTGGAATGTCGGCAAAATACTATTTGGAGCATCATTCGGATAAGGAATTTATCCGGGCAAGAACCAGAAAACTTCTCGTACCATCCACAATCGGTTTATTCGTAATCGGCTGGCTGCAGGGCTATTTTAATATGGCAATCAGTGGAGCATTTTCTAATATTCCGGATTCCGTGCCGGGATTTGTCCTGTATCCGATTATGGTAGTTTCCGGAGTCGGCGTGCTTTGGACATTGCAGGTACTCTGGGTCGTATCACTGGTGTTAGTACTTCTTCGCAAAATCGAAAAAGGCAGACTGCTTAAAATCGGAGCAAAGGCGAATATGGTAGTACTTTTATTGCTGGGCATTGTAGTATGGGGAGCCGCACAGATTTTAAATACACCGGTTATCTGCGTTTATCGTTTCGGTATTTATGGCTGTGCATTTCTGCTGGGCTATTATGTATTTTCAGAAGAGGCAGTGACTGACCGGTTAAAGAAATATTGTATTCCGCTTTCTGCCATTGCAGTTGCATTGGGAATTGCTTATACTTATATATATTATGGAGAGAATTATGCAGAGGCACCGGTGGTAAAATGTTCACTGGCAATTGCTTATGCATGGCTGATGTGCCTTGCAATCATCGGATGCATGAAACGCTGGGGTGATAAGAGTAATGCATTTACTGCATTCTGCAATAAAAAGAGTTTCGGACTCTATGTATTTCACTATCTGGCATTGTCAGCAACGGCTTATGAACTGATACAGCATACCGCACTTCCTGGATGGAGTTTCTATCTCATTGGACTGGTGGCAGCATATGCAGGCGGATTGCTTTGCTATGAAATTATAGTAAGAATTCCGATTGTACGCTGGTGCGTGCTGGGAGTCAAAAAGGAGAAAAAGAATGTTTAAAGATAATCTGATTTCACTTCGCAAAATCAACAATATGTCTCAGGAGGAACTGGCAGACCGCCTGATGGTCAGCCGCCAGACCGTATCGAAATATGAGACGGGAGAGTCCCTTCCGGACATTGAAAAATGCAAAGCTCTGGCAGATATTTTCGGAGTGACATTAGATGATTTGGTAAATTATAAAAATGAGGATGGCATGGGACTTGGGGTGCCTCCGAAAGGAAAACATGTATTTGGGATGGTAAAGGTCGGCGATAAGGGGCAGATAGTGATTCCCGCCAAAGCACGGAAGTTATTTCAGATAGAGACCGGAGATAAGCTTATCGTGCTGGGGGATGAAGAACAGGGGATTGCAATTATAAAAGAGAAATCCTTTCTTTCGATGTTAAAGGAATTTCGAAAAAAGGCTAAGTAGGGAACTTCTCGGAGTTATTTTTATGCTCAGAATGGAATAGAATGCCCACACAAGAGCGGCTGCAACTGCCAGCAAATCGCCCATAGGATTAAGCTGTAACTTGGCACCGTTGAAGCTGATGAGAAAAATCCCGGTCATGGCAACCAGAAATCCGAGAAAGAACCGCAGCCGCAGTTTTTCTTCTGAGTGGATAAAAAAGTGCGCCAGTATGGCAGTAAAAAACGGAGCAATGGAAATAATCACACCTACATTGGAAGCTTAGGACATGCCATAAGTAAAGCCTTTGCTTCATTGATGCGAATCGTTTCTAAATAACGGTAGGGCGTAATTCCCTTTAAGCGGATAAATGCCTGTAGCAGAGTGGATTTACTGAGCCCGGCATAATGACAAATCTGTTCTAAACGAATGGGTTCTGGGTAATGCCTGCAAAATGATAGGCTTCTATTTTTAAAATATCTTCATTTTCGGTTTTTATTTTACCAGTGCTTCTGCATAATCCAGTGCATCCACAATATTGTGATGGAAATTTTCTTTTCCAACTAATTCAATAAAACCATCTTTTTCCATCACGCGCATTGGCTGCTCATTGACATGGGAGAATACCAGCGTGATATTTTTGCGTTTTGCACGGTTGGCAAGCTCATGGAGAGAACGCATTGCGCTGGCATCAATGGCAGGAACGCTACGCATACGGATGACAACAACCTTCGTATGATGGTTACTGTTGATATTAAGAATCTGGTCTGCTGCGGCGAAAAACATCGGACCGCAGATTTCAAAAACACTGATGGAATGCGGGATGTCACGCAGTTTTTCCGCTTCACCCGGTGTAATGTCAGGAGAATCTGTGTATTTCCATGCTTTGATATCAGCTGTTTCTGCCATACGTTTCATAAAGAGCAGAGCTGCTAATACAACACCGATTTCGATGGCAACCACAAGGTCGAAAAATACTGTTAAGAAAAAGGTTGCAACCAGAACGATGATGTCACTCTTAGGTGCCATCTTACAAAGGCGGAAGAAAGAGGACCAGTCTGCCATGTTAGCGGCAACTACTAAAAGTACGGCAGCCAGTGTTGTCATAGGAATCAGTGCAGCCAGCGGCATTAACACCAGAAGAATAATGGTTAAAGTGATACAGTGGGTGATTCCGGCAATCGGAGTACGTCCACCGTTTCGGACATTGGCAGCAGTTCTGGCAATGGCTCCGGTGGCAGGAATTCCGCCGAAGAGACCGGAGAAAATATTTCCAAGCCCCTGTCCCACTAACTCGGCATTGGATTTATGGGTATCGCCAATCATACCATCGGAAACAACAGCAGACAGTAAGGACTCAATTCCAGCTAAGATTGCAATGGTAAATGCCGGGGACAACATTTCCTGTACCAGCTTCATGGAAAGGGATGGAACATGAAAACCTGGAAATGCAGAATTTAATTCCCCGTAAACACTTCCGATGGTATTGACTGGAAGCTTGGCAAAATAAACCACTGCTGTTGTTACGATAATCGCAATCAGAGACCCCGGAATCTTATCGGTAACCTTCGGCCAGAGCAGCATAATGGCAACAGCCGCAATGCCAATCAGGGTTGCAGTCAGGTTGATGGAGCGGATATTTTTGGCATATACAATTACTTTATCTAAGAATTCAGAAGGGACAGAGGCAATATCCATACCGAAGAAATCCTTTAACTGTCCCACAAATAAAGTAACTGCGATTCCACAGGTAAATCCGGTGGTAATGGTATAGGGAATGTATTTAATCAGGGAGCCAAAACGGCAGATTCCCATAATCACTAAGATAATACCGGCAAGAATGGTAGCAACAATCAGACCGTCGGTTCCATACTCTGCAACGATGCCATAGATGATAACAACGAAAGCGGCAGTCGGACCGCCAATCTGTACACGGCTTCCGCCAAAGAATGAAATAAAAAATCCTGCGATAATTGCAGTATAAAGCCCCTGTTCCGGACCAACACCGGATGCAATCGCAAGGGCAATCGATAGTGGCAGAGCGATGATGGCAACAATGATACCGGAAATGATATCCTTCATCAGCTGCTCCTTCGTGTAGCCCTTTATGACATCAAAGAGCTTTGGACGTAGTTCGTTCATAATAAAATCTCCTCATTTGTTTCTTTGTTTATGGTGGAAGATGAAATTTCTGTTTTGTCAGGATATCTGCGCAGATATTCCAGAATACAGCGAAAACTTCACCTTCCCCCACTAAACACGCAATTCAAAAGTTTAGCACTCTTATAGTCTTATTTCAATGACAAAATCCAATTTTCAGCCATTTGGTCAACAAATTTGAAAAAATAAAATTTTTTTGGAAATTTTAAAACCTCATGTATTTTTATTCCGTCTGATAAGTGAAAGGAGGAAGAGCAATGCATGAGATGGAAACTTTTATAACGATGGCAAAAGAGGATATCAAAAAACAGAAGTTTACATAATGGAGTAGACTATAGTATGGTTTTTGATTATAATTATTATATTAGTAACAATGGTGATATAAAGGCAGCCTTTGGAAATGATTTGAAGAGCTACTATATCCATTATATGACCAATGGAAAAGCAGAAGGAAGAACTGCTAAATAGTGTGCCAGGAACAAAGGAGAATGAAGATGTGGAAAGAGTTTAAGAAGTTTGCAGTAAGAGGAAATATGTTAGACCTTGCAGTCGGTGTGATTATCGGTGGTGCTTTTAATTCACTGGTAAGCTCGCTGGTAGACAATGTAATTATGCCGATTCTTAGTCTTGTAGTTGGAAGACTGGATTTCAGTAACTGGTTTATTGCACTGGAAGCAACACGCTGTCCACATTGTACAAGCATGCTTGAAATCGAAGGGTAAGATAAAAAGCAGAATTTGAAAACAGAATTGAAAAATAAAATAAAAAACAGGATGTACCAATGAAACTATATTTAGCTCCCTTAGAGGGAATTACAGGATATGTATACCGGCAGGCTTACCACGCATGCTATGAAGATGCCGACAAATATTTTACACCATTTTTAGCACCGCATACGAAGCGGAGCTTCAATGCCAGAGAAAGAAATGATTTAATCCCGGAACATAATGCCGGCATGTATACCGTGCCACAGGTGCTGTCAAAGAGCGGAGAAGATGTGGCAGCAATTGCAGAAGAGCTGAAAGCATTTGGCTATCAGGAAATTAATATCAACGCCGGATGCCCTTCCGGAACGGTAGTATCGAAGGGAAGAGGTGCCGGGCTTTTAGATGATGAAAGAGCCTTGCTTCATTTCATGGATGAAATGTTTGAAAAGACGGATGCAGAGATTTCCATTAAGACAAGACTTGGCATGGAATATCCGGATGAATTTGAAGGCATTTTAAAAATATACAATCGTTTCCCGATAAAGGAGCTGATTTTACATCCCCGTGTCAGAGAGGATTACTATAAAAATAAGCCGGATTGGACGATGGTAGAGTATGCACTGGAGTACAGCAGGAATCCGCTGGTTTACAATGGAGATATTTTTACAGTGGAAGATTATGAGCGGTTTACAGAACGTTTTCCAACGATAGATGCCATTATGTTAGGGCGTGGTGTTATAAGAGACCCGGCACTCATAGAGAAAATCCGCTCCGGCAGCACAATAGACAGGGCTGTTGAATTAAAGCGGCTTTATACATTTCACAATAAGCTGGTTGCCGGCTATCAGAAAGAAATGTCCGGGGAGAAAAATGTCCTGTTTAAAATGAAAGAATTGTGGTTTTATCTTGGCACACAGTTTACCGGAATTGAAAAACCGTTGAAGAAGATAAAGAAAGCAAACAGCCTGATAGAATACCAGGCTGCTGTTTCAGCAATATTTTCAACCGGTGCTGGAAAGTAACCGGAAGAGTCAAATGACATAGAATCATGATGTAATATCAATTGATATGCAATAAAAATTATCACACGATATAAATTGCTATTCGGTATAAATGGGTGAAATAGAAACATCGTCTCCATCCAAAGTCAGAATAGCGATAGTACAGGAGGAACCACTGCGGCTTCGACCGGCACTGCCCGGATTGATGAAAGTAGTGGTTCCTCTTTTACTTACTTCATAATGGTGGGTATGCCCGGTAATAATAAAATCTGCTTCCGGTTGTGGATAAGGCAAATCGCTTTTCTTATGGATGAGATAGAAAATCTTCCCACCAATGGGTGCTGCCAGAGTCTCCGGCAGATATTTCGTCCATTCGCCTTTGTCACAGTTCCCCTTGATGATATAAAGCGGAACATGCAGATCTTTTAAAGTCTCATAACATTTGAGACTTCCAATATCTCCTGCGTGCAGAAGATAATCACAGCTTTGCAGCTCGTCTAAAAATGTATCCTTTAATACACCATGTGTATCTGATAAAATTCCAATTTTCATAAAATGTACCTTTTTGTATCTGTCCTATTAAATTGCGAGGGCGGGATTACTGGTTTGGGGTTACTTTTTTATTTTATAACGGTTATAATGAAATAACAAGTGTCCGGTGATTGGGAGAGGGGAAAAGACATATCATTGTTTTGCGGAAGTACTGCACTGTCCGTCGGAGACGGATACCACTTGATGCTTGAAAGGGGCACTAAGAATTTCGAAGTAGATATCCTTTTATCTGGCAACCGGCGCAAATTCGCATCCTTGCTCAATTGCGCCTTGCCGGCACGTCCCTGTGCCGGCATTGCCTGTTGCAGGACGAAATTCTAAGAGCCCCTAACAATCCTCATAAGGCATCCGTATTCCGACGAACTGTTCAGCCCTTTCGTCAAAGCAATGGAAAATAGTTTTCCCATTTCCCAATCATCGAATCACGAGATAATTAGAATTTTTAGAGTCATTATAAGGATTATAATTTTTAGAACCCGTGTCAGCCTGTCCATTAAAGGAAGATGCATAACAAAAGTCTGTTAGTGGCACTTGGAATTTTGGAGAAAATCTGGCAACGCTGGCACAGGGATGTGCCAGCGAGGTGCATCTGAGCATGGATGCGAATATGCACCGGTTGCCGGAAAAGTCAATAAGCAGAACAAAATTCTTAGTGGCACTTGCAGACGTTGTATCGCATCTGGCTTCAATGGACAGGCTGACACGGATGAAATAACAATAGTTTTATAATCCAAAATTGATTGAACGTAGGAAAAGGAAAAAGGAGAAAAATATGTTTCGAATCGGTTGCCATTTATCATCATCAAAAGGCTTCCTCGCCATGGCAAAGCAGGCAGAGGAAATCGGAGCCAATACATTTCAGTTTTTTACCAGAAATCCAAGAGGCGGCAAAGCAAAGGATTTAGATGTGAAAGATATAGCTGCATATCAGCAGTATGCTGCGGAGCATGGCATCGGGCAGATTCTTGCCCATGCACCCTATACGATAAATGCCTGCGGCAAAGATGAGCGGGTACAGGAGTTTGCCAGAGAAACCATGGCGGATGATTTGCGGCGTTTAGAGGAGATACCGGACTGCAAATATAATTTTCATCCTGGCAGCCATGTGCAGCAGGGAGCGGAAGTTGGAATTGAAAAGATTGCAGGAGTCTTAAATGAAATCATGTGGCAGGAGCAGAAAACAACAGTGCTGCTTGAGACCATGGCTGGAAAAGGAACAGAAGTAGGAAGAAACTTTGAAGAACTGCAGGAGATTTTAAGCCGGGTAAAATATCCGGAGAAAATGGGAGTCTGTCTGGATACCTGCCATGTTTTTGATGGCGGCTATGATATCAGCGGACATTTAGAGGAAGTATTAGAAGAATTTGACCGCATGATCGGACTGGATAAGCTGTGTGCCATTCATTTGAATGATTCGAAAAATGTACTGGGCAGCCATAAAGACCGTCATGAATGTCTGGGTGCAGGCAATCTGACCATGGATGCCATTGTGCGGATAATCAACCATCCGGCATTGAAAAAACTGCCGTTTTACCTTGAAACACCGAATGATTTAGAAGGCTATGCCAGAGAGATTTCCATGTTAAAAGCGGCAAGAAAGGATTAGCTTAAAGGTTAAGTTTTTCGGAAAAAAGAACGATATATCAGGTATAAGACGGCATGGAGGCAATTTTGTCTTAAAATTAGGAGGAGAAACATGATTCGTGTAACAGGAAATAACAGCCTTTTGATGAGTTCACTGAATACGGACACAGACAATGATACAAAAGTGGTGGACTTGTTAAAAAAGAGCAGTGAGACAGAGAAGAGCAGCAAAACAACCGGGAAAAAGAGTGAAGAATATGACAGTGTCAAGAAGTCTGCATCCTCACTCAAAGCAAGTGCAGCAGTATTAAGTGAAACAGGAGAGGATTCCATTTTTGCCAAGGCAGAAGAAAGCGGAGATTATTCCGATTTGATTTCACTGATAGAGCGTTTTACCGGAGATTATAACAGTCTTTTAGAAAGCCTGTCAGACCTTGATACAGACAAATCTGCAAATTACAGCAAGGAATTAAAAAGCATTGTTTCCGGTCAGAGTGAAGCGTTACAGAAGGTCGGCATTACCGTAGACAGTAATGGAAAACTTGTAATAGATGAGGAAATTCTGAAAAATGCAGATAAGAAGGAATTAAAAGACCTGTTCCAGGGAGAAAATTCCGTTGCAGGAAAAGTTGCTGATAAAAGCATTTACATCGGAGCAAATGCTGCGGCTGACCAGTATGTGGACAGTTGTGCCAACTATACAGCAGGTGGTACATCCGCAGAATATGTCCAGATGGCAAATTTGATAGGCAGTTACTTAGACTCTCTTTCTTAAGATCAAAGTGTCACTAAGTCAGAAAGAAGCGGTTCAAAAATAACACCCTGCAAAGTATCATCCGAAAGTGACTGCGAATAGGAAATACAGGAAGCAATAAAATGAGCTGCCTGCGTGGTACATTCTTGTAAGGAGAAACCCCGTAAGGTAAGTGCAGATACAATACTGACGAAGATGTCGCCGGTTCCGGGATACCCCGGACCGGCTTTTTTCGTGGAAACAGTATCCACATTTCCGCTGCTATCGGAAATATAGTTAAGGAAAGTGTCGCCTTTTGGACAGCCGGTAATAATACATTTTTTCGCACCCAGTGCATGAAGCTTTTTGGAAATGGCAGAAAGCTCCGAATCGGTGCAGTCATGCTCCGGATAAGGCGTATCTGTTAAAAGGCAGGCTTCCGTCAGATTTGGTGTGATAATATCACCCCGGGATACAAAGTCTTTCATGTGATTGCAGAATTCCGGCGTAATATGCTGATAGGCTCTGCCGTGGTCACCCATTACCGGGTCTATAATAAAAAGAGGTTTTTCGGTGAGAGAATCATAGTAATCGGAAATGGCATGAAGCTGTTCTTTTGCACCAAGGTAGCCGCAGTAGATGCCGTCCCAGTTCATGGAAAGAATATTCAGTGCAGCAAAATAATCCTTAAGCTGTCCGGTTAAATCAATTTTCAAGTGGGTAGGGAAACCGGTATGATTGCTGAAAACAGAAGTAGGCACAGGGATTCCCTGTACCTTACATGCACTTACCACCGGGAGGGACACGCTCATGGAGCAGCGTCCCACACCGGATATATCATTGATGATCAGAAGCTTTGGTGGTAAAGTATTTAATTTCATGCACATGCGTTTTCCTTTCCAAGACGTGGCAGCATATTAGATTTTGCCAGTACCGGACGCAGTGCCATGTATACAGCAGTCGCTACGATAACGGATAATACTGCATTGATGCTGGTTGCTGCAATGTTAATAGAAAGTGTAACTTCTGCTGCAGGTTTTCCTAAGATAACCAGTTTGTAGAAGTAGCCGAACAGTGGGTCAAATACAACGTTGAATAACAGTCCGCAGATACTTGCGATGACAACCCATTTGAAAATGTGCCTGCTATCTTTGGAAGTGGAAATTTTACCAATTTTGTGAGCAACCAGACCGGTAATCAGGCCGATGCAGAATTTTAAGATAAAAGTCTTTGGTGCGTATACAATGTAAATCGGGTCTAAAAGGTCGCCGATTGTCATACCGATGGCACCGCCGATTCCGCCATAAACACCGCCTAACAGTAATGCACCTAATACACATACCGCGTTTCCGAGGTGGATAGATGTGGCATCTCCGCCAGGAAGTGCGATTTTAATCTGTAAGAATGTGAATACCACATAGGAAAGTGCTGCCATAAGAGCAGTCAGTACAAGTTTGTAGATTCTTTCGTTTTTCATCATAAAGTCCTCTTTTCTTTCTCTTTGTTGCGGTTTATCATAAAACAGAAATGGCATTATAAAAACATCCAATTTTGATAAAAATGACCATGCCAGTTTAAAGATGAAGAGCAAGTTTTTTATGAACGTAATAATAAAAGAGTCCAATGGAAAGGCATATGGTAAGGCGTATAAATAAAAGTCTTTTCAATTTATGTAGAGAAAGGTATAATAAAATTGCTGGTAAAGTTCAAAAATTACAGTTTATATATGTTATATATGGGAGGATGAAAGAATTGACAGAACAAGGAAGAGTAAATAAGACTGCAATGACAGGGCATACAATTATGGGAATCTTATTGGCACTGGTTAATTTTTTGGAAATTTTCAGAACTTCCAAGAATGTAGTTTATGTGGCGGCGCTTATTGTGCTGGCACTTGGACCGGTGGTGGCAGAATGGATTTGCTATAGGAAAAACCAGGAGACAAAAGCAATCAAGCATCTTTTGGGGATTGGATTTGCAGTATATTATACAGTAGCACTGATAGGTGCCGGCAATCAGTTGGTTTTTGTATATGTAATACCGATGTTTATTTTGATTTCTGTATTTTCAGATTCGAAATATGCATTGGAGCTTGGAATTGGAGCAACTATCGTAAATTTTATTTCTATTGCAGTGCATACGATGAAAGGTCAAGGTGAGGGACCTACTTTCTATGGAACAGAGATTATTATACTGATTTTGACAACGGCATTTTCTTATTGCAGTTCTGCTGTTTTGCAGAAATCGTTTTTATCACGGCTGGGTGAAATGAATCAGGCAAAGGGACAGTCTGATACCATGCTTCAGAAAATTTTAGAAGTATCTGATGCCATGACAAAGAAAATTAATGGAATGTCGGATGAAGTAGAGTTACTTGGCAGTGGTGTCAGCGATACCAGAAATGCCATGGAAGAGTTGACCGGTGGAACAACAGATACAGCGGAGGCGGTGCAGAATCAGTTAAGCCAGACAGAAGCGATCCAGGAAAAAGTAATGCAGGTAACCCAGGCTTCTGACAGCATTGCTGAGAGCATGACAGTTACAGCAGAAGCATTGAACGCGGGTAAGAAAAATATTGAACAGCTGGTATCGCAGGTGAGTGTGACTGAGCAGACGAACAGTCAGGTGGCAGCAGAACTTACTTCTTTAAAAGAGTATATGGATAAAATGTATTCCATCATTGAGATTATCAATAATATTACTTCAGAAACCAGCCTGCTTTCATTAAATGCGTCAATTGAAGCAGCCCGTGCAGGTGAAGCAGGAAGAGGTTTTGCTGTAGTAGCATCTGAGATTTCCGGTCTGGCAACCCAGACACAGGAAGCAACGGTCAGTATTGAAGAACTGATAAGAAATGTATCGGAAGAACTGGAAAAAGTAGTGACCATCATCGAAAGCATGATTTCACAGGTTGAACATCAGAATGTAACAGTCAATGAAACTGCCGGCAGCTTCCGTACAATAGAGGATAATTCGGACCGTGTACAGAGCCAGTCGGATGCATTGTCTGGTATTGTGAAAGAATTAGAAAGTGCCAATGCAGGTATCATGGATAGTATCCAGACAATTTCCGCTATTTCAGAAGAAGTAGCAGCACATACAAATAATACACTGACAACCTGCGAGAAGAACCAGAAGAGCGTAGAACATCTGATGGCAGAGACTGAAAATTTAATTGAACTGACGCATCAGCTTCAGCAGTAAAGATATTTATTATATGAGCAGGGAGCAGAAAATGGGAGCATATCATAATCTTTCAGAAAAATTACAACAAAGGATCATAGAAGACAGAAAAGAGCATAGGGCAAATCCATATGCTTTTTCCGAAGAACAGGTTTTGCGCCGGGAGATGAATCATGACAGGGCGAATCTCTGGAGGCCTCCCTTTGTCCGGGACATTGAGAAAATCATGCATCTGCCTTATTATAACCGTTATGGAGACAAGACGCAGGTATTTTCCCTTTACAGAAATGATGACATTTCAAGACGGGCGCAGCATGTGCAGCTCGTTTCAAGGATTGCAAGGAATATTGGAAATGTATTAAATCTCAATCAGGATTTAATAGAAGCAATTTCCCTGGGGCATGACATCGGACATGCACCATTCGGACATGCTGGTGAGAGAATTTTAAGTGCACTTTTGCGGGGAGAGACGGGACGATATTTTAACCATAATGTGCACAGTGTGCGTGTACTGGATGTACTGGGACAGAGAAATATCAGCCTGCAGACTCTGGATGGAGTCCTATGCCATAATGGAGAAATGGAGCAGCAGGAGTATCAGCCGAAAAAGGCGAAGACCTTTGCAGATCTGGATACAGAAGTAGAAATGTGCTATCAGAAGGAAGATGGAATTAAACATCTTGTGCCGGGAACCCTGGAAGCCTGTGTAATGCGGATTTGTGATATTATAGCTTATCTTGGCAAGGACAGGCAGGATGCTATACGCCTGCATCTTCTGCCGGATGACAGAGGCTTTAACGGAGATACCATAGGCAGCAGCAATGCGGAAATCATCAATAATATGGTAGTTAACATCATTGAAAACAGCTATGGAAAACCATATCTTTCCATGGATGAAGCATATTTTCAACAGTTGAAGCTTGCAAAGACTGAAAATTATGAGTATATCTATCACAATGAGAAAATCGAAAAAGTCATCCGGGAAAATCTGAATCCGATGTTTGAAGAGATGTACTATCAGTTATTGAAAGATGCAAGGGATAAGAATGAAAATTCCTGGCTTTACCGCCACCACATTGCATATGTGGCAGAAAACAACCGGTTCAGCAGAACCTTTTCGAAGGAACAATACATGGAGACAGAACCAAACCAGCTTGTGGTGGATTATATCGCAAGCATGACGGATGACTATTTTGTAGATTTGTACCATGAAATGTTCCCGAATGGAAAGTATGATGTAAAATACATCGGCTACTTTGATGAAGATTAACTATTTCAACGGTGAGGCTGTTGCCCGGGAAACCATCCGGTCAACAGCCTTCAATTCTTCTAAGAAAAGCTGCTGGTTATAGCTGGAAAGAGTATGATAGATACTTAGCAGTTCACCCTCACAGCTGTTGAGATGCGTCAGACTGGCATTGCGGATGTTACTGTGACCGAGCAGATAGTCGGTGGAAGTATGAAAATAGTCGGCTATTCTTACTAAGGTTGCATAGTCAGGTTCTTTCCCCTGATTGATATATCCATTCAGAGCAGAGGGAGAGATATGTAGTGCATCTGCAAGCTGCCGCTGGGTAATGTTAGCTTCTTCAATCAGGTATCGTAACTTAGAACCGATATTCATATACAAACCTCATCTTTCGTAAATAATACCTCTATTTTAAAACATGTTAAAAAACCAGTGACAAAAATAAACGAAAGATAAATTATATCAACGGAGCACAAACTATTCACATATATAAATTAACACCAGCCACCATCTAAGGTAATAATCTGACCGGTGAGATATGGACTTTGTGATACGATAGCATAAGCAAGTTCAGCTGTTTCCACAGGTGTACCATATCTGCCACAGGGAATTTCGGATTCTAAGTCAGCACGCTCCTCGGCAGAAAAACAGGCGTTCATGGAAGTATCAATGGTGCCGCAGGCAATGGCATTGACAGAGATTCCACTGGGTGCGACCTCTTTGGCAAGTGCCTTTGTAAAGGAATTAACAGCTCCCTTGCTGGCGGAATACGCAACCTCACAGGAGGCACCTACATTTCCCCAGACAGAAGAAATGTTAAGAATCCGGCCTGATTTTTTGTGCAGCATATCTGGCAGAGCATATTTGCAGCAGGAAAAAACAGAAGAAAGATTGGTGTTTATAACGTGCTGCCATTGTTCATAAGTCATATCCTGCAGCAGGCCGATGTGGGAGATTCCGGCATTGTTGATCAGAACATCAACCGAAAGGGACTGCTGGTGAATTATGGCAAACATATTGGCAACAAAATCCGGATCACTGACATCTCCGATAACCGGAAGAACCGTGACATGATATTTGTCCGAAAGTTCATCAGACAAAGCCTTAAGAGCAGTTTCGGAATGACAGCAATTTAAAATGAGCTGATAACCGTGGCGGGCAAATACTTCTGCAATAGCAGCACCGATGCCCCGGGAAGCTCCGGTAATTAAAACAGTATTCATAAGAAACAAATCCTTTCTGGTTTTTATCTGCCTTAGAAAAATGATAGCACAGATGAAAGCGTTAAAAAATACAGTTATATTTTAGACTTATTTTAGAATACAGGCAATCCCTTTTGAAAAATCCTGCAGATTTCCTGATTTTAGAAAGATATTCGAAAAATTCTCTAAAAATACAGTAAATATTGCACAAAAAACTTGTAAATATTCGTACAAAATAGTATAATAAAACCATGATATCAGTCTGTATCAAATAAATGGCAAAGGGGTTGGACATCATGCGTATTACTATTTCAGGAAGAAACATCGAATTGACAGACGGTCTTAAGGCAGCAGTTGAGGACAAAATTGGAAAACTGGAGAAGTACTTTACTCCGGACACAGACGTATTTGTAACTTTGAGTGTAGAAAAGGAGAGACAGAAAATCGAGGTTACGATTCCTGTACCTGGACACATTATCCGTTCAGAGCAGGTAAGCAATGATATGTATGTATCGATTGATCTTGTAGAAGAGATTATTGAGAGACAGCTTAAAAAGTATAAGAATAAGATTATTACAAAACAGCAGAGCAACAGCAATTTCCGTAAGGAATATATTGAAAAAGAAGTGGAAGCAGATGATGAAATTAAAATCATCCGTACCAAGAAATTCGATATGAAACCAATGTATCCGGAAGATGCATGTGTTCAGATGGAATTATTAGGACATGATTTCTTTGTATTCGTAAATGCAGAGGATGACAATGTAAACGTTGTATATAAGAGAAAAGGTAACACCTACGGTCTGATTGAACCGGAATTCTAGATATATAACGAAAAAGACTATCACCGGCAGTTCCTTATGGATAACTGGTAGCAGACAGCGGTATCGCAGTTAACGTTTTGACAACAGTCTTGACAAAACGCCAATAGCGGTACCGCTATTTTTATGCTACAGTAGTTATAATATATCGATAAGACATTTCTATGGAACAGTCAATACGATGGGTTATGAGAAGAGGGAGGTTAGGAATTGGCTTGTTACAATCTTGGGGATTATATATGTGAATCCCGCAAACAGCTTGGCATTACACAGGAAGAACTTGCTTTTGGCATCTGTTCAACTGGAACTTTATCAAAAATTGAAAACGGATTTGTGGTACCAAAGCGGAAAAATTATGAAGCTATTATGCAGCGTCTTGGAAAGACAATGGGTATATGCAATATTCATGCAACGGCGGAAGAAATGGAATTATATGCCTATATGCGACAGCTGGTGCATGCAGTAGCAAATAATGATATGGAAGGCAGCAGGGAACTCTGGCAGAGACAACCGGAACATAAACAAGAGGATAAACTGACCAGACAGTTCTTTTCATACATAAAGGCGGTGCTGGACAGTAAGGAAGGAGTCCGTCCGGAACTTGTATATGCAAAGCTGGAAGAAGCGTTACATCTGACACATCCGGCGGGGCTGGCAAATCTGGTGCAGAAGCGGATGTTTACCTTTGAGGAAATCAACATTATCAACAGTATGGCGGTACAGAAACAGCGGCTTGGTGAAAGAAAGCAGGCACTCCGCATCTGGATGCAGTTATCTGATTATCTGGAAGTAAGAAAAGTAGATGATGAAGAAAAAGAAAAGGTATATCCGATGATACTTTACAATGAAGCTAATCTTTTGTATGAGATGGAAATTTACAGAGAGGCGCTGGAATTATGCAATAAGGGTATCGATTATTGCACAAGGAGCAATAAATATATGGTATTGCCATATCTTTTGCTCTGCAAGTCCGGAATTTTAAAATGGATGGAGCAGCCGGAAGAAGCCATGGATGTACAGCAGTGTGCAGAGCATCTTTTTCAGGTGTTTGAAAATCATAATGCAAAGCCCGGAGAACCAATCTTGATTGCTTTGTGAGATTCTCTTGTCATTCTAAGAAAAAAAGGTATAATATACATATTGAAAAAAGAGATGTAATATACATATTTGAATCTGAAAGAAAGAAGGACATTAGAGAATGAATATCGTAGTTTTGGCAGGCGGCTTGAGCACAGAGCGTGATGTGTCTTTTAAAACAGGAGATATGGTAACAAAGGCATTGCGGAAGAATGGACATCAGGTTATTCTTCTGGATGTGTTTATGGGATATGGAGAAGAAGAACAGGATATTACTGGAATTTTTGAACATTCAGAAGAAGCAAGTGTAAAAGTAGCGGATATACCGGAGACGGCTCCAGATCTTGATAAGGTAAGAAAGAGTAGAAAAGACCAGTCTGCCTGCTTCTTTGGACCGAATGTAATCGCAATGTGCCGTATGGCAGATATTGTATTTATGGCATTACATGGAGAAAATGGAGAGAATGGTAAGATTCAGGCAGCCTTTGATTTGTTTGGAATCCGTTATACCGGAAGCGGCTATTTAAGCAGTGCGATTGCCATGAATAAAAATATGGCAAAGCAGTTTTTTGAAGCCAATGGAATCCCTTGCCCGAAGGGCATTTATATGAAGAAAAAGGACAGAAAAGACAGCCTGGCTGAAATCGGAATTACGCTGCCTTGCGTGGTAAAGCCATGTTGCGGTGGTTCCAGTATTGGGGTTTCCATTGTAAAAGAAGAAAGCAATTTTACAAAAGCATTGGAGGATGCATTTTTCTGGGAAGATGAAATCTTAATTGAAGAGTATGTAGAGGGAAGAGAATTTTCAGTAGGTGTCATCAAAGGAAGAGCATTGCCGGTTATCGAGATTGCACCAAAAGAAGGATTTTACGATTATAAAAATAAGTATAAGGCTGGAAGCACAGTGGAAACCTGTCCGGCAGATATTAAAGACAGTGTGGCAAAAGAGATGCAGAAGCATGCAGTAAAAGTTGCGGAAGCGTTAGGCCTGGACACCTATTCCAGAATCGACTTCTTAGTCAATGCAAAAGATGAAGTATACTGCTTAGAGGCAAATACATTGCCTGGTATGACAGCAACCAGCTTACTGCCACAGGAAGCCAAGGTAGAAGGAGTAAACTTCGAAGAGTTATGCCAGCAGCTGGTTGATATTTCCATGGAGAAATACGGAGCATAAGAAAGGGCAGAGAAGGCAGATATGAAGGAACTGACATTAGCACAGATTGCAGAAGCCTGCGGTGGAACATTAATAGGTGGGAATGAAGCAAAAGAATATACCGTAACCGGAGTAGAGATTGACAGCCGGAGAGTAAAGGCAGGAGATTTATTTGTTGCCATTCCGGGAGAAAAGGTCGATGGTCACAAATTTATTCCGGATGTATTAAAAAAAGGAGCATATGCACTGTCCCAGCAGAGTCTTGATGTAGATGGAGCTTATATTCTGGTGGAAGATACCGTAACTGCCATGAAGCGTCTGGCACGTTTCTATCGGAGTACTCTTGACATTAAAGTAGTGGGAATTACCGGAAGTGTTGGAAAGACCAGTACCAAAGAAATGATTGCATCTGTACTGGACACAAAATTCCGAGTACATAAGACACAGGGGAATTTTAATAATGGAATTGGTCTGCCACTGACTATTTTTCAGATTGAAAAAGAGCATCAGGTTGCAGTTCTGGAAATGGGAATTTCTGAATTTGGCGAGATGCATGAACTGGCAGATATGGCGCAGCCGGATATTATGGTTATTACCAATATCGGTTTATGTCATCTGGAGAATTTGAAAACCAGAGATGGAATCTTAAAGGCAAAGACAGAAAGCTTTGCCCATTTGAAACCGGATGGTGTTGTGATATTAAATGGAGATGATGACAAACTTTCAACTGTAGAGCAGGTGGCCGGAAGAAAGCCTGTATTTTATGGAATCAAGGGAAGGAATCTCTGCGAGATTTCTGTCTGTGCAGATGCAGTTACAGAGCATGGCTTAGAAGGAATGACAGCAGAATTCCACACTCCACAGGGAGATATGGAAGTATTTATTCCAATTCCGGGAGAACATAATGTATATAATGCACTGGCTGCAACCTGCGTGGCAGAACAGTTAGGCCTTTCCATGGATGAAATTAAATGTGGAATTGCAGCCGCTTCCACCATCAGCGGAAGAACGAACCTGATTCACACAAAGGGCATGACGGTTATTGATGACTGCTACAATGCGAATCCGGTTTCCATGAAGGCATCTTTGGATGTCCTGTCTAAGGCAGGGGGACGAAAGATAGCGGTTCTTGGAGATATGGGTGAATTAGGCGAGGATGAAAAACAGCTTCATTATGAAGTGGGAACCTATGCCGGAACACTGCCGATTGATTTGTTATTCTGTGTTGGAACATTATCCGGGAAACTGGCAGAAGGAGCGAAGAAACAGAATCCGGCTCTGACCGTAAAACACTATGCAACCCGTGAGGAGATGACAGAAGAACTTCTTGCTACCGTAAAAGAAGGAGATACTGTTTTAGTCAAGGCATCCCATTTTATGGAATTCCCGAAGGTGGTGGCAGCATTAACCGAAGCATAAGAAAATGTTTTTTTTAATGGTAAATACAGGAAGTGTTTGATAATAATATAGAAAAATGAAAAAAGAAACTGTAACTTTGAAGTATAGTCATCAAAGCTACAGTTCTTTTTTTTATCAATATTTGCGGTTTAAAGATATTTCCGGTTATCTGCCAGCAGCTCATGCACCGTATTCTGTGTATAGGTAGCAAGATGTTTGCGGTCATCAGCAGAAAGCTGATCTAAATAAATCGGAGTACCATACTGCAGGATAACATGGGTAGGTTTTACCTTTGGAAAATGATTTTCCAGAATATCAGCAGAATTGGTGATTGCCATAGGAACAATCGGACATCCGGTTTTCTCAGAGAGCTTTAGGCTTCCGGCTTTGAAAGGAAGCATTTCGTCCTCAGTCTTGTTTCTGGTACCTTCCGGGAAGATACACATGGAAATGCCGGTTTTAATCTGGTCGATACCGGTCAGGATGGTTTTTAAGCCCTTCTTCATATCGGTACGGTCTAAGAAGAGGCAGTAGAGCCGCTTCATCCAGATGTTTAAAAGAGGAACTTTTCCCATGGTGTCTTTGGCAATGTAACCGGTGAGTCTCGGACATCTGGAATAAGTGATAATAATGTCAAAATAACTTCTATGATTTCCGATATAAAGAACCGGAACATCTTTTGGAACATTTTCTTCCCCGATTACAGTCAGCTTAACGCCACAGATAAACATAATCACACGAAATGCCCACTGCACCATGCGAAGACTGCTGATGTCGGCAGCATGGCGGTTGCATTTACGGATAATCCATTCTGCAAAGAGAACTGGAATACCAAGAATCAGGTAAAGAACAGCAAATAAAAGTGCAAGAATTGCTCGTATCATAGAGATAGAATTCCTTTCTGGATATAAATTTCAAAAACAAAATACTGATTTCTTTCCCTATTATAGCGGTAAAGCTTAAGAATTACAACATGATAATCCGGATTTTGGAATAGAATGAAAAGAATAAAAACAGGGAGAAGAAAGTGAAACGGAAAACAATAGAAGCAAGGAAAGCTGTCCGGAGTGTCATCGGTCTGCTTGCGGTAGCATGGATTGGACTGGCAGCAGCAGGCTGCGGTATCGAAGATACCAATGGCAGTAAAATAGAAGACGTGGAATTTACCGTGTTAGAAGAGGAAGCAGTGCCGGAAGAATTGAAGCAGGAAATTGAAGAACGAAAGGAAATGGATTTCAAGCTGACTTATGAAGATAACGGAAAACTCTATATTGCAAGGGGTTATGGAGAGAAGGAAACGGGAGGCTACAGCATTTCCGTAAAAGATGTTTATCTGACTCAGAATACCCTCTGTTTTGTTACAACGCTGATTGGCCCGGGGGAGAATGAGACGGTGGCAAAGGCACCAAGTTTCCCATATATTGTGGTTGAGGTGACAAAATGTGACAAGAACGTGGTGTTTGAGTGAAAAAATGGTACTTTTTTCCCTTTGACAGCATTTTAACACGGTGATATACTAAAGAGCGTGGATAAAAAAGGAGGAACTGGTATATGCAGAGAGCAGATATTAACAGAGTCCGGGCATCCGTGCATCAGCAGTGCGGTAGCAGTGTAATGATTCAACTGGACAGAGGTCGTAATAAAGTAGATGTACAGCGTGGTGTAATACAGAATGCTTATCCGAGTGTATTCACGATTCTTGTAGATGATGAAAGAGAAGGCAATCCGCCACAGTTATTATCTTTCAGTTATACAGATATCATAACAAGAGATATCCGAATGAAATTATGTTAGAAGAATAAAGTCCCTTTTTCCTGAATAAAATGAAATAACATTCAGGAAGGGGATTTTTTTAGTGGAAATAAAGAAACAGAACATACATATGAATTATGAAAAAGCCAGTGCCATGAGTCAGATTACTCTGGATGATGATTACAATCTGCCGGATTATCGGCCGGATATTGTAAAAGTACTGAAAGAAAAAGGTGAAATCCGCTTTGATGAGATACAGGTAAAAGAAGGACGTATTTATGTGAAGGGGAATCTTATCTTTCATGTGCTCTACCGCAGCGATATGGAGGAGCATAAATTAGACTGCCTGCGGGGACAGATTCCATTTGAAGAAACCATCAGTATGGATGGAGTGAATGAATTAGATCCGGTGGACGTCACAGCAGAACTGGAAGACATTAATATCGGGATTATTAATTCCAGAAAATTAAGTGTTCGTGCACTGGTGATGCTGAAGGCAGAAATGCGGATGCGCAAGGAGACGGAACTGATTACGGGAGTAGCCATGGAACATCCGTTGGAAATCCTTCAGAACAGGCATAATATTCTGGAATTGGAAACCTGTAAGAAAGATAATTACCGGCTGAAACAGGAAATAGAGTTGCCCCAGAGCAAGCCAGATGTAGAACAGATTTTATGGAAAAGTGTGCAGCTTCGGGGTGTGGAAACGAGGTTACGAGAAGAAAAAATCCAGCTTACCGGAGAAATAAGGCTGTTTTTGCTTTATTATGCCCAGAAAGAAGAACGCCGGTTAGAATGGTTAGAAGAGACGATACCACTGAACGGAGAACTTGCCTGCGAGGGATGCAGTGAGGAAAAAATCTATCGGATTCAGGTAACACCTGCCAGTGTGGAAGTAGAGGTCAGACCGGATTATGATGGAGAAGACCGGAAAATCAGTCTGGATATGACGTTAGAATTAGATATCTGTATCTGGAAGGAAACAGAGGCAGATGTGGTAGAGGACGTATATTCGCTGCGGGAAGAGATGACACCAGCTTATGAAGAAGTTACCATGAGCAGGCTGCTGGCAAAGAATTATGCAAAATGCCGGTTGACAGACCACATGAATTTAAAGAAGAATCAGGAGAATATCCTGCAGATTTGTTCCTGCGAAGGAATGGCATTTATTGACCATGTGGAGCCACAGGCAGACGGTCTTAAAGTGGAAGGAAGCCTGAATGTGGAAATCCTTTATGTAACCACGGACGATGCCATGCCGATTGGAACCTGCCGGGAGACATTTCCTTTTGAACAGTTGATTGAAGTCCCGGAAATGACAGACGATATGAACTATGAACTGGAAGCGGGAATCGAGCAGTTGTCAGCGATTCTTTTAGACAATACCCAGATTGAGGTAAAGGCAGTACTGAATCTGAATCTGATTGCATTTTCACAGGAGAACATCCAGAAAATGGATGAAATTAGAATTACAGAACGGGATATGGAAGAATTACAGAGACAGCCAGGAATTACTGGATATATTGTAAGAGAGGGGGACAGTCTCTGGAAAATTGCCAAGGCAAATCATACGACTATTTCCCAGTTAATGGAAACCAACGACTTAAAGAGTGAAGAAATTCAAAAAGGCGATAAATTGTTAATTGTAAAGATGGTATCATGATGTTATACTAAGATGATAGGAAATACACAAAAGTGGAAGGAGCAGAAATATGCACAGAAAAAAACATATGTGGAAAATGCGGTTGGTTGCAGCAGGACTGGTAGCAATTCTTGGAATTTCATGTTTTCAAAGTGCGTCAGCAAGCGCTCTTTCAAAGGCTAAAAACAAGAAGAGTGAAGCACAGACCGCATTGGATAATGCCAATGCAGATATAGAGAATATACAGAGCCAGCAGCAGGAACTGCAGTCCCAGATTGATGCACTGGATGCAGATCTGGTAAATATTATTATGAACTTAGATATTCTGGAAGGGGAACTTTCGGATAAGCAGACTGAACTGGATAATGTGACAGCACAGCTTGCACAGGCGCAGGAAGATGAACAGAACCAGTACGATGCTATGAAAAAGCGTATTGTATATATGTATGAGAATGGGGATGACAGTTATATTGAGGCACTGGTGGGTGCAACAGATTTCTCTGATTTACTGAATCGTCTGGAATATGCCCAGCAGATTTATGATTATGACAGAAATCTGCTGACGCAGTATCAGGAGACAGTGCAGCAGGTAGCTGACCTTAAGAGTCAGGTGGAGACAGAGAAGGCAGAGTTAGAGGAAGTGCAGCAGTCTTATCAGGAACAGCAGGCTTCTTATGAAAGCATGATTGCAGAGAAACAGTCTCAGATGTCTGATTTTGATACTCAGCTTGCATCAGCCCAGAGTCTTGCAGCCCAGTATAAAGCTACTGTTGATGAGCAGAATGAAATCATAAGACAGGAGCAGGCAGCTGCAGCAGCTGCCGCTGCTCAGAATAATAATAAAGGTAATAATACAACAACTGCTAACAATAATAATGGAAATACAACGGGAAATAATAATGGCAGCAATACCGGAGGTGACAGCACTACTGGTGGCAGTACAGGGGGAGGTGGATTGAATCCTTCTTTTAGTACATCAGTAAGTGGAAGTGATGTAGTATCTTATGCCTGTCAGTTTATTGGAAACCCGTATGTATGGGGCGGCGAGAGCCTGACTGATGGAGCAGATTGTTCCGGATTCATTAAAAGTGTCTATGCAAACTTTGGAATCAGCCTGCCTCATAGTTCGGTAGCATTACAGCGGGCAGGAAGTGAAGTAAGCTATGAGAATGCCCAGCCAGGTGACATTGTCTGCTATGCCGGTCATGTGGCAATTTATATGGGCGGAGGACAGATTGTCCATGCAAGTTCACCGTCTACCGGCATTAAGACAGGCTCAGCAACTTATCGAAGCATTATATCTGTCCGGCGTGTATTGTAAAAAGTTATCCATAAAGAAGAAAAATGATAAAAATTCCCCGCAGTAAGCAAACTACTGCGGGGTTTTAAGAACTTGTAAAATCTTTCAAGTTGCGTATAATGAAAAAGTAGAAAATATTTTAGGAGGAATAAGAAATGCAGATAGAACAGTTACAAAAAGAAATGATAGCAGCAATGAAGGCAAAAGATAAACCAAGAAAAGATGCAATTTCTTCGCTGGTTTCTGCAGTGAAGAAAACAGCAATTGATGAAGGCTGTCGTGATGACATAAAAGAAGAATTAGTAAACCGTGTGATTTTAAAAGAAATGAAGACCGTAAAAGAACAGATTGATTCCTGTCCGGCAGAAAGAACAGATTTACTTGCGGAATATCAGCAGCGTTATGACATTATGAGCGAATATGCACCGGCAATGCTTTCTGAGGAAGAAGTACGTAAGATTCTGACAGAAAAATTTGCAGATGTCATTGCAACCAAAAATAAAGGTCAGATTATGAAAACAGTTATGCCGGAGTTAAAAGGTAAGGCAGATGGTAAATTAATCGGACAGGTTGTAGCAGAGCTTTGCAAATAGGATAGTGTATGAGTGAAAATAAATCACAGAAGAAGCGCATATGGTTCATTACAATACTGATTCTACTGGTACTGTTATTAATCAGTCTCTTTGTTTCCGAACGAAGGGGGAAGATTGTATACAGGGATTATCTTTCCGAAGATATCCTGACAGTAGATGGAGAAAAACTGCAGCTTGGGGATCTGGCAATGTATATCGCTTATGAGGAACTGAAGGTAGAAGATGAGGCAGCAGCCTATGACTATTATGATACGAATAAGTATTGGAATCTTCATACCAGTGGAAGGTTTGTAAAAGAAGTGGCAAAGACCCATGTCATCGAAATGGCAGTACATGATGAAATCTTTTACCGGCAGGCAATGGCAGAGAAACTGACGCTGGATGAAAAAGAAGAAGAACAGCTTCGTAGCCGTCAGGAGGATTTCTGGACGGATATGACAACGGAACAGCAGGAAAGACTGGGCGTTGATAAAGAGAAGATAGACCGTCAGTTAGAGAAAGCTGCATTGGCACAGAAATATCAGAATCAGATAGCATCAGAGAATAACAGTGATTTTGACGGTTACAGTGCCGGGGCAGAGCCATATGAGCAGATTTTAAAAGAACATAAGTATAAACTGAATGAGAAGCTCTGGGACAGAGTGGATTTTGGGAATATCATATTGAATCATTAGAATGGAAGGAATTAGAAATGTCTGTAAAAATAGGTAGAAATGATCCCTGCTGGTGTGGCAGTGGAAGAAAGTATAAGACATGCCATCAGTCATTTGATGAAAAGATTGAAAAGTATCGTGAGGCAGGCTGTATTGTGCCAACCCATGATTTGATTAAGACACCGAAGGATATCGAAGGTATCAGGGAAAGTGCCAAAATTAATGTGGCAGTACTGGATTATGTGGCTGAGCATATCAAAGCCGGCATGAGTACAGAAGAAATTGACCGTATGGTATATGAGAAAACAACAGCTATGGGTGGAATCCCGGCACCACTTAATTATCAGGGATTTCCGAAGAGCGTCTGTACGTCAATTAATGAAGAGGTATGCCATGGTATTCCATCGGAGGATATTATTTTAAAGGATGGCGATATCATTAATGTGGATGTTTCCACAATATTAGATGGATATTTCTCCGATTCCTCCAGAATGTTTCTGATTGGAGATGTCAGTGAAGAAAAGAAGCGTCTTGTCCAGGTAACGAAAGAATGTGTGGAAGAAGGCTTAAAAGCGGTAAAACCATGGGGCTTTTTAGGAGATATGGGTCAGGCAGTGCATGACCATGCTTATGAAAATGGCTATACTATCGTAAGAGAAATCGGTGGACATGGTGTTGGAAAAGAATTCCACGAAGAGCCATGGGTTGGCTATCACAGCAAGAGAGGAACCGAGATGCTCTTAGTTCCGGGCATGATGTTTACGATTGAGCCAATGGTAAATATGGGAAAAGAAGCTATCTACATAGATGATGAAAATAACTGGACCGTGTATACAGAAGACGGACTTCCAAGTGCTCAGTGGGAGATTCAGGTTCTGGTAACCGAAGAGGGAACCGAAGTTATTTCCTGGTAGGTATCTCTTAAAAAAGCTATTTTTGGAAGAAAAACCGGATGGAAAGTTTCTCATTCTGGTAAGCGCAAAGATGCTTATAGATAACAAGCAGTGCAATTCCAAGGCAGGCAAAGTCAATGGAGAGAACCGGCACAAAGAGAAAGACCAGAAGGCAGAATACGCCAAAGGTAATAATGGACCGGAAAAGATGTGGTCGGATAATTAAGACCACAGAAAAAAGAATATAAGCAGCTGCAAGGAAAAGAACCGGCAGAACAACCGGAAAGATTCCAAGCAGTACACCAAAGGAGACGGCAATGGCTTTGCCGCCTTTTTTGTTACTGTTTTTCGGATGAAACTGCAATGGGAACGCATGTCCGAGAACCGGTGCTATCAGAATCGGAATCATGTATGGAGTGTCAATATCCAATGTCCGTAGGGCGAGTACAACCGGGAAAAAGCCCTTGAAAAGTTCCAAAAGGAGCGCAAGAATACCAGCCCGGAATCCGCCGTACACAAAGGCATTGGCAGTGCCTGGATTCCCATCCGGACTTAATGCACAGATATCTTTCTGGAATAATATCTTTGGAATCCAGTAGGCATAGAGTATGCTGCCGCTGAGATAGCCGGCGATGGAAAAAAAGATGCAGGTGATAATTGATTGGTTCATATAAAGGCTCCTTTTCTTTTCGATAAACAGGTGATTGCAGAAGGAGATAGATTTTGCTGGAAAATATTACGGGATTCGCAGGGGAGTTATCTTTGTGCACTATGAAATGCCAACAGTTCTTAGAATGCGTGTTTTTCTTGTCTGTAAACTGTCTTTCCGGTTGCTTTGGCTGAATAGCGGTACTGTCCGTCGAGGGCAGATGCCGCATAATGCCTGCAAGGGGCACTGGGAATTTCGATATAATGCCAAGTTCATCTGGCAACCGGCACAAATTCACATCCTTGTTCAATTGTGCCTCGCTGGTACATCCATGTACCAGCGTTGCCTGTTGCCAGACGAAATTCCCAGTGCCCCTAACAGCCCTTATCAGGCATCTGTACTTCGGCGAACCGTGCCGCTATTCTGACAAACATTGGAAAGACTGTTTTAATCACAAAAAGAAAAACACGCATATTAGAACTGTGGTATTTCGTAGAGAAAGATAACCTCCTGTGAATCAGCGTAATATTATGGGGCAAATCGTCTCCTCACGCTTTCACAATCGCTTGTTCGGTCAAAAGTTACGGTCGTTATTTTTCAGACAGTGATTCTAACAGGTCCACAATGCGTTCTGCTGCATCGGATTTCTGCTCCCGGAGCTGTGCGGTATGCATTTCCTCCTGCAAATCATGGCTTCGCATCAGCAGCTTTCCAAGGCGAATCTGTTCTATCATGTATTTAGAGGCATAGGAAATACCACGGTCTACGAAAAATGCACTGTTTGCGGTTTCGCAGCCTGGAATCGGTGCGGTATGGATAGTTGGGATTCCCTTTACTAAAGTTTCAGTGGAAGTAAGTCCGCCCGGCTTGGTAAAGATGACATCACAGGCATCCATATAAAGGGAAACATGTCTGGTGTAGCCTAAGACATGAACCCGCGGGCAATGTCTGAATTCTTTGGTGAGAACTGACTGTAATTTCTTATTGTTTCCGCAGATAATTACAATATGTTCATCATTTTTACACTGCTTATAAAGTGCCATGGCAAAGACTGCCAGTTTTCCAAATCCCATACTTCCGCTCATAATGAGAAAGGTAGGAGAATCAGCATCTAGGTGGCATTTGCGGCGGGCAATGTCTTTTGGTGTATGATTGGCAAAGGCGTGGCGTACCGGAATACCGTAAGGCAGTAATTTTTCCTTTGGAACACCACGTTTTATATATTCGTCTACTAAATCCTCATGGGGAATAACATAGTAGTCGCAGTTGGTTTCCTCCCAGAAAGGGATGCAGGTATAATCGGTTCCGATAGCGACTGCTTTTACCGGCAGCATGTTGTGTTTCTTTATATAAGTAATGGTCTCTGCCGGGTAAAGGTGCGGCATCACCACAATGTCATAATTTCCTTCTTCGATGAGGGATGCAAGCGGTTTCGCCAGCTTTGCATTTGCCCAGTAAACCGGAGATTTGAAATGGCGGTTACTGATAAGCATTCCCAGTTTATAAATGAAACCGAAAAACCACGGCAGATGCTTTACAATCCCAATATAAAGTCCGCTGATAAGGCGTGAAGTATGTCTTTTGCCAAGATGCATGGCATCAACGAAATTTACTTCGTGTCCCCTTGCTAAAGCTGCTTCTTCCACGGCATGACCGGCGGCGTTATGTCCTTCTCCTGTGTTGCAGGATAAAATCAGAATTTTCACAAAAAATCCCCTTTCCGAACTTTTCTTTCGTATAGAACATCTTAATATATTTGCAATAAAATAGCAACTTTTCATAAAAAATTGTAACGATAAAACTTAACATTTTATAAAAAATTGCTTGTATTTCTGGCAGTATAAATTTATAATAAAAAGGTGTTTTTTAAAACAGAGGGCAGTAAATAGAAAGAAGGGTACTAAGATGAAAAAAATAGAAGAATATGTAAGAAGTATACCGGATTTTCCAGAGCCGGGAATTATTTTCAGGGATATTACTTCCGTATTGCAGGATGCAGACGGACTTCAGCTTGCAATAGATTCCATGATCAAGCTTTTAGATGGTGTGGAATATGATGTAGTTGCCGGTACAGAATCCAGAGGATTCATTTTCGGAGTACCAATTGCTTACGAAATGCATAAACCGTTTGTACCGGTTCGTAAAAAAGGAAAATTACCATGTGAGACCATTTCACAGTCTTATGATTTAGAGTATGGACAGGCTACCATTGAGATGCACAAGGATTCCATCAAACCGGGGCAGAAGGTTGTTTTAGTAGATGACTTAATCGCAACCGGCGGAACCATTGAAGCTGCTATCAAATTAGTAGAGCAGCTTGGCGGTGAAGTAGTCAAAGTCATTTTCTTAATGGAACTGGCTGGATTAAAGGGAAGAGAACGTTTGAAGGGTTATGATGTTGCTTCTGTAATTACATATGAAGGAAAATAATTTACAGAAGAGAAGTTTACCATGACTTATTGCCAGAGAGGCTGGCTTTAGGTATAAAAAACAATTTGGAGGAAGAAAAATGTTAGAGAAAATGTTCAAATTCAAAGAGAACAACACTAACGTCAAGACAGAAGTAATTGCAGGTCTTACCACATTTATGACAATGGCTTACATCCTGGCAGTTAACCCGAACCTGTTATCTGCTGCTGGCATGGATCCTACTGCAGTTCTGATTGCAACCTGTCTTGCATCCTTTATCGGAACACTTGCAATGGCTTTGATGGCTAATTATCCATTCGCATTAGCTCCTGGTATGGGATTGAATGCATATTTCGCATTTACAGTATGTGGAAATATGGGTTATGACTGGAGAGTCGCATTAATGGCAGTGTTCATTGAAGGTATCATCTTTATCGTGCTTTCACTGACCAACGTACGTGAGGCAATTTTCAATGCCATTCCTGCTACACTGAAAAAAGGTGTAAGTGCCGGTATTGGTCTGTTTATCGCTTTCATTGGTTTACAGGGTGCTCACATTGTTGTTGACAACAGCTCTACTTTATTATCTTATGTTAAATTTACAGAGAACTGGCATACAGAAGGAATCTGTGCTTTACTTGCACTGATTGGTTTACTTCTTACCATTATCTTATATGTAAAGAATGTAAAAGGTTCCATCCTTATCGGAATCCTTGCTACATGGATCCTTGGTATGATCTGCCAGGCGGCAGGCATCTATCAGATTGATGCAGAAGCTGGATTCTATTCTTTATATCCTACATTTGCAATGACAGACTTCACCAAAATCGGAGAAACCTTTGGACAGTGTTTCAAAGCTGACTTTACCGGTGTAGGTATTGTTAACTTTATCGTAGTATTATTATCCTTCTTATTTGTAGATATGTTTGATACCATCGGAACCTTAATCGGTGTTTCTGATAAGGCAGGCATGTTAGACAAAGAAGGAAAACTTCCTAGAGTTAAAAATGCATTATTAGCTGACGCTATCGCAACATCTGCTGGTGCTGTTCTTGGTACTTCTACAACCACAACTTTTGTAGAGAGTTCTGCTGGTGTAGGTGCAGGTGCCAGAACCGGTTTTGCATCTGTTGTAACCGGATTCATGTTCCTGATTGCAATCTTATTTGCACCAATCTTTACAGCAATCCCAGGATTTGCTACCGCTCCTGCATTAATCTTCGTTGGATTCCTTATGGTATCTGCAATCGTTAAGATTGACTTCAACGATATTACAGAAGCAGCTCCTGCATACCTTTGCTTAATCGCTATGCCTCTTATGTACAGCATTGCAGAAGGTATCGCAATCGGTGTTATCTCTTACGTTATCATCAACTTAATCTGTGGTAAAGCTAAGAAGATTACTCCACTGATGTATATTCTTGCAGTATTATTTATTTGTAAGTATATCTTCCTGTAAGAGGAGATTCAAAATTAAATAAAATAATTATGAAGAGCCAGATATCTTTGTTTTAAGGTATCTGGCTCTTTTACTAATATTTGAGTGTTAAGATATCAGGATGGGGGCAAAATGAAGTAAGTTATGTTGTAATTGAAAAAATATAAATGGTATTTTGCATAGTTGAAATCCCCTTCTCGTCAAAATCCACAAATTCAGGAAACCAATTTTGGTAATTCAGTTTCTTGTAACGGAAATCCCAAGGTGTTACAATTAAGGAAACCGAAAAACAAAAAGTAGTTTCCGCAGAGAACAGGGGTAGTGAAAATGGAATTGAGAGAGAAAATATTGCAGGGCACGATGCAGGCATTTAACCAGAAGGGATTGAAATTTACCATGGATGATATCGCCCGCATTCTTGGTATCAGCAAGAAAACAATTTATCAGGTATTTGCAGATAAAGAGGCGTTATTTCTTGCCATGGTGGATTATCTGTTTGACTGCATCAAGGAAAGTGAACGGGAAGTTATGGCAGACGAAAGCCTTGGCACTTTAGAAAAAATACGGAAAATCCTAGGGGTAATGCCGGAGAGCTATAAGGAAATCGATTTCCGACAGATGTATTTATTAAAAGATAAATTTCCGGAAATTTATCATCAGGTGGAACTTCGGTTAGAGACCGGCTGGGAGACCACCATTGCGTTATTGGAACAGGGCATGGAGGAAGGCGTAATCCGCCGCATCAACATACCGGTTTTAAAGATGATGCTGGAAGCCTCCTTAGAGCAGTTCTTCCAGAGAGACATCCTGATTCAGAGCAAGCTTTCCTATGGTGAGGCATTAGAGGAAGTAGTGAATATTCTGGTGGATGGAATTATCACGAGGCAATAGATATGCGCGAATAGAGATGTATGAATAGAAATACACCGGTAGAAAGAGCGAGGAAAAGGTATGAGAGAAAAATACTATTTGGACAATGACTGGTATTTTAGTGAAAAATGGGAAGCAGCACAAAGCAACGCAGAATATGACGAAGCAGCGATGCAGAGCGTGCGGATTCCCCATACGGTAAAGGAACTGCCCTTTCACTATTTTGATGAGCATGCGTATCAGATGGTAAGCGGCTACCGCAGACACCTTTTGGCGAAGAAAGAGTGGGAAGGGAAAGTAGTGCGGCTGACCTTTGAAGGAGCTGCCCATGACAGTGAAGTCTATGTAAATGGAAAGAAAGCAGGGGCACACCACTGCGGATATACGGCATTTACCATTGATATTTCAGCACTGCTTCATTATGGGGAAGATAATATCATTGCGGTGCGGGTGGACAGCAATGAGAATCTGAATGTTCCGCCCTTTGGATTTGTCATTGATTATATGACTTACGGTGGAATTTACCGGGATGTGTACCTTGAGATAAATGAGGAAAGCTATCTTGCAGATGTATTTTTAAAACCACAGGTGGAACTGGAAACGAAGAAGGGAACATTGCTATCGGAAATCACGCTGGCAGGAAACGAAGAAAACCTGTTGCTGCGGCAGTACATCCGGAAAAAAGGTGAAGAGGAATACCGGCTGATTGGAGAGGAAACGCTTGCTGAAATTCCTGCACAGGAGGGAAAGAAAACACTTGTATTTCCGGCAGGAATTGTATCCCTATGGGAGGTAGAGAATCCGGCGTTATATGAAGTAAAGACCCAGCTTGTAACTGGGAATCCGGCAAATAAGGACGCAGCAGGAGCAACGGACAAAGAAGCAGCAGGCGGAGGCATGGAAACCGGGCGGATTATAATCGATGAGACCGTAACAACGGTGGGCTTCCGCCGGGCAGTATTCCAAAAAGATGGCTTTTACTTAAATGGGCAGAAGCTTAAAATCCGTGGACTGAACCGTCACCAAAGTTATCCTTATGTGGGTTATGCCATGCCGGCTTCCATACAGAGGATGGATGCGGAAGTATTAAAGAAAGAGTTAGGGCTGAATGCAGTGCGGACATCCCATTATCCGCAGTCCCAGGAATTTATAAACCGGTGCGATGAGCTGGGGCTTATGGTATTTACCGAGATTCCGGGCTGGCAGCATATCGGCGATGAAGCATGGAAAGCGCAGGCTGTGGAAAATGTAAAAGACATGGTGATGCAGTACCGCAACCATCCATCCATTATTCTCTGGGGAGTGCGGATTAATGAATCGCAGGATGACGATGAATTTTACCGCCGCACCAATGCAATAGCACATAAGTTGGATGATACCAGACAGACTGGTGGCGTGCGGGCGCATAAAAAGAGCAGTCTTTTAGAGGATGTATATACCTATAATGATTTTGTACACAATGGTCTGAACAAAGGCTGTGAGCATAAGAAGGATGTGACATCCGATGTAGAAAAACCGTATCTTATCACGGAATATAACGGACATATGTATTCCACCAAATCCTTCGACTGGGAAGAACATCGCATGTGGCATGCTCTCCGCCACGCCAGTGTACTGGATGCAGTAGCAGGAGAAGAGGACATTGCCGGAAGCTTCGGATGGTGTATGGCAGATTATAATACACATAAAGATTTCGGTAGTGGAGACAGAATTTGCTATCACGGAGTCTTAGACATGTTCCGTAATCCGAAAATGGCGGCAGATGTGTATGCCTGCCAGCAGGAAGAAAGACCGGTATTAGCCTTAAGTTCAACGATGGATATCGGAGAACATCCTGCCTGTAACCGGGGCGAGACTTATATTTTTACCAATGCAGACAGTGTTAAAATGTACAAAAATGACCGGTTTATCAAGGAATATAAGAAAACGGATTCCCCATATAAGAATCTGAAACATGGTCCGGTTCCAATTGATGATTACATTGGAAATGCCATCGAAGAGGGAGAGGATTTCGCACCGAAACAGGCTGCAATGGTAAAAGAAGTTTTGAATCTGGCGGCACGCTATGGCATGAATCATCTGCCGAAAAGAGCATATTATCTGGCAGCAAAGCTGATGCTTTTTTATCATATGAAGATGGAGGATGCGGTTGCACTTTATAACAGGTATGTCGGGGACTGGGGCGGACAATCCATGGTATATAAGTTAGAAGCCATAAAGGATGGTAAGGTGGTCAAAACTTTAGTAAGAGAACCGGTACAGAAGGTGCAGTATCAGATTACGGTCAGCAGTCAGAAATTAAAAGAAACACATACCTATGATGTGGCTGCGGTAAGAATACAGGCAGTGGATGAAAATGGAAATCTGTTGCCATATTTTCAGGAGCCGGTGCAGCTAAAATGTGAGGGAGCATTAGAACTCATCGGACCGGACATCATCAGCCTGCAGGGCGGTATGGGTGGCACTTATGTAAAGACCATAGGAAAGACCGGAAGCGGAAAACTTATGATAAGCAACCGCCAGGCAGGAACCAGAGAAATTACATTTGAAACAGCATAAGGGAGTATAACGATAAGGAGGGTATCTATGAAGGAGAAATCAAGGGAAATCTTCGGAAACAAAATGCCGCAGAAGGTGTACCGGAAGGCGGTAAAGAGTAAGAAGAAATTTCAAAAGAAATTTGGGGATGACAGTAAGACAGATTATCCGGTAGTGTTAAAAGAAAATGCACATATCGGTGATGCACTTGGCGTTGTGGATGTGCTGCTGCCAGAGCAGAAAGAGGCTTCAAAACTGGATTTTGACAAAGAAAAAGGCATTATTGTAGGAAATATCCGTATGGGATTTGGACATTACCGGATTTCCATGGCAATTGCATCCGCAGCAAAATCCATGGGCTACACACCATACTGGATGGACTTAAATTCCTATCCTGGGACTACCTGCACGAAGGTCATTGGCGCACAGAATGATTTGTATTCTCTGGGTTCTAGACTTTCCGGTAAGAGTAAGCTCTTTAATAAACTGGTGTGGGAGCCAATGAATTATGAAGGGTTCCGGAAGCTTTCCTATAATGCTTCTGACCAGAAAAATGCAGAGCTTATGGCTCCGGTTTACCGGAATGTACCAAAGGAAATTCCGGTGGTAGCAACCCATGTGTGGCCGGCACAGGCAGCTATACATGCCGGCATGAAATATGTAGTCAATGCGATTCCGGATAACTGGCCGATGGCATTGCATTTATCCGAAGGAAGCCTTCATACAGTTCAGACTCATTATGCGTATCAGGGCTATCGGATTTTAAATGGCATGCAGGGAAAAGATGTCTTAAATCCTATGCCGGAAAAAGATCTTATATACACGGGACATTATATTGACCATGAGCTGGTAAGCAATATTGAAGCAGACTGCGAAGCGAGAATTAAAAGAAAGCAGGAGAAGAAACCGATGCGTTTCTTATTAACCATCGGCGGAGCAGGAGCCCAGAGAGAAATTTTTGCAGCTATTATCAGATATCTGCTGCCGGCAATCCGGGAAGGCAGGGCAGCACTTTATGTCAATGTGGGAGATTACCGGAATGTCTGGGAAGAATTATTACAGGAAATTCCGGGACTTAAAAATGCAGCAACGGAGCATTTTGATGACTGGGAGAATACAAAGCAGTTTGCCGAAGCAGCACTGGATGGGGAAGTAACCGGAGTCCATGGCTTCTACCATAAGAATATTTTCGAAGCAGTGTACTGCACGAATCTTTTGATGCGAAGCTGCGATATACTGGTGACAAAGCCTAGCGAGCTGGCATTTTATCCGGTGCCGAAGCTCTTTATCAAAAGAGTGGGTGGACATGAACAGTGGGGTGCCATCCATTCCGCAGAGATTGGGGACGGTACCCTGGAATGCCGTGATATTCCACATACCTTGCAGATGCTGGAATTATTCCAAAGCTCAGACCATCTGCTTACCGATATGTGTGAAGCAATTATGGAAAATAAGAAACAGGGGATTTACGATGGCGCATACAGGGTAGTGGAACTGGCAATGGGCTTACGAAAAGGAGGAGAAGGACAATGAGATTAACAACAAAAGAAAAAGTGGCATATGGCCTTGGTGCAGTTGGCAAAGACATGGTATACATGCTTTCTGCAAGTTACATTTTATATTACTATCAGGATATTTTGGGTGTCAGTGCCATTGCAATGGGAATTATCCTGATGGCAGCAAGAGTATTTGACGCATTCAATGACCCGGTTATGGGAATTATCGTAGCCAAGACGAGAACCCGCTGGGGTAAGTTCCGTCCGTGGCTTCTGATTGGAACCATAACCAATGCAGTAATCTTATATCTGATGTTTGCGGCACCACCTGCATTAGATGGCAGCGGACTGGTTGCCTATGCAGCGGTAACCTATGTGTTATGGGGCGTTACTTATACCATGATGGATATTCCATTCTGGTCCATGATTCCGGCATTTACCGAAGGCGGCAAAGAAAGAGAGGGACTTTCTACCCTTGCCCGATCCTGTGCAGGCGTGGGCTCTGCACTGATTACGATTATCACGGTAAAATGTGTGGTTTTATTAGGGCAGGGCAATGAACGTGCCGGTTTTAAATGGTTTGCATTAATCATTGCAGTGTTGTTTGTGATTTTTATCACCATTACCTGTATGAGCATCAAAGAAAAATCCACTGTAAATGTGGACTCTCCATCGGTAGGACAGATGTTTAAGGCACTGTTACAGAATGACCAGGCAATGACTGTTGTGGTTACCATTGTGCTGATTAACTGCTCTCTTTATATTACTTCGAACCTTTTGATTTATTTTTTCAAATATGATTTTGGCGGGGACGCGTGGTATAACAGCTATACCTTATTCAATACCTTTGGCGGTGGAATCCAGATACTTTCCATGATGATTTTCTTTCCGCTGCTGCGTAAATTTTTAAGTGCCCTAAAGGTATTTTATGTAAGCTTTGTTATGGCAATCGCAGGTTATGGTGTATTATTTATACTGACACTGACAAATATGTCAAACTTATTGTTATTATTTATTCCGTCATTCTTTATCTTTACAGCCTTTGGAATGCTGACTGTCCTTACAACAGTATTTCTTGCAAATACCGTAGACTATGGCGAATTGAAAAATAACCGGAGAGATGAGAGCGTTATCTTCTCCATGCAGACCTTTGTAGTAAAACTGGCATCCGGAGTAGCCGCACTGGCAGCTTCTATCTGCTTAAATCTCTGTCACTTAAGTAACGATACTGCAGAAACAGCAGCCGCAGCAGCCGCACCCGGCAGCTCCCTTTTAGGACTACGCATGACGATGGCAGGAATTCCGATTATCGGACTTCTGATTGCGGTATTGGTATTCCGTAAGAAATTTATTCTGACAGAAGAAAAAGTGCAGGAAATCACAGAGCAGATTAAAGGGAAGGAAAATTATCGATGATTCGTAAGGAAAAGAATTATTTTATTCTGGATACCGACCATACCACCTATTGCTTCCGGGCACTTCCTACCGGGCAGCTGGAACATCTTTATTATGGCAGAAAACTTCATATCGAGGACGAAGCAGATATGCAGCTGCTGGTGGAAAAGCATGTCTTTGCACCGGGTAATGTGAATCTGTATAACGAAGAGCAGAAAGCATATTCCTTAGAGGATATGCGCCTTGAAATGTCCTCCTATGGAAAAGGAGATATAAGAGAGCCTTTTGTGGAAGTGGTGAATGCCAATGGAAGCAATACGATAGATTTTGTATACAAGGAAGCAGAGATAACCAAAGGTAAGGAAGCCTTTGCGGAACTGCCGGGTTCCTATGGCAGCGAAGAGGAAGTGGAGCAGCTTTGTATCCGGCTTGCGGACGAAGGAAATGAGCTGGCACTGGAATTGTATTATTATGTCTATCCATCCTGTGATATCATCAGCCGCAGTGCGAAATTCTATAATAACGGAAAGAAAGCTGTGCAGTTGAAACGGCTGATGAGCCTGCAGCTTGACTTTGATGGGCATGATTATGCATTTACTACATTTCATGGAGCCTGGGCAAGAGAAATGAAGCGGAGTGATATGCCGGTAATAGCAGGAAAATTAGTAAATGCTTCCTATACCGGAACCACCTCCAGCCGGGCCAATTCCTTTGTGATGCTAAGCCGGCCGAAGACCACAGAGGATGCCGGGGAATGCTTTGGTTTTCACCTTATCTATTCCGGTAATCACTATGAAGCAACAGAAGTAAACAGCTTTGGCAAAATGCGTCTGGTGACAGGAATCAACCCACAGGCATTTTCCTATGAAGTGGCACCGGAAGAATGCTTTCAGGCACCGGAGGCAGTGATGGCATATGCAGAAAACGGATTTAACCAGATGAGCCAGAGGCTGCATCATTTTATTCGGGAGCATATTGTCCGTGGAACCTGGCAGAAGAAGGAGCGGCCGATACTGCTTAACAGTTGGGAGGCTTCCTATTTTGACATCAGTGAGAAGAAGTTACTGAAGCTGGCAAAGGAAGCAAAAGAAGTCGGCATAGAATTATTTGTAATGGATGACGGCTGGTTTGGCGAACGGATGGATGACAGCAGTTCCTTAGGAGACTGGGAAGCAAATACGAAGAAGCTGCCGGGCGGTCTTAAGGGCTTATCTGATAAGATTCATGGACTGGGACTGCAGTTTGGAATCTGGGTGGAGCCGGAAATGGTCAATGTGAAAAGCAAACTTTATGTGGCTCATCCGGACTGGACCATTGAGATTCCGGGGCAGCCTCATTCGGAAGGAAGAAACCAGCGGATTTTAGATTTGGGAAGAAGAGAAGTACAGGATTATATTATTGAGAGCATGAGCAAAGTCTTTTCTTCAGCGGATATTTCCTATGTGAAATGGGACATGAACCGGACCTTCAGCGATTATTATTCCACAGCACTTCCACCGGAACGGCAGGGAGAAGTGGCACACCGTTATGTGTTAGGATTATACCGGTGTATGAAGGAACTGACGGAACGGTTTCCGGAGATTTTATTTGAAGGCTGTGCAGCAGGCGGCAACCGCTTTGACCTTGGAATCTTATGCTATTTTCCGCAGATCTGGGGCAGTGATGATACGGATGCATTGTGCCGGGCGGAGATAGAAGAAAATTATAGTTACGGCTATCCGCTGTCGGCGGTCAGCGCTCATGTGTCCGCCTGCCCGAATCACCAGACGCTGCGGAATACGCCATTAGAGACAAGATTTCAGGTGGCATGCTTTGGAAGCTTCGGCTATGAATGCAACCTCTGCGATATGAAAAAAGAAGAAAAGGAAGCCATGAAGGAGCAGATTGCATTATATAAGAAATGGCGGAAGGTGTTGCAGCAGGGAACCTTTTACCGGGGCAGAAGCTTTTATGATGGCACCCAGAATGGAATGGGCGGCAGCGTCTTAGCGGATGAAGCAGGTAATCAGATGGAGTGGACCTGCGTATCAGAAGATGGCACAAAGGCAGTGGGTATGCTGATGCAGAAATTAGTGGTGCCGAATACGCAGCAGCAGACCTATTATCCGAAGGGATTGCTGCCGGATGTCCGTTACCATTTCTATAACCGGAAATTAAAATATAATATCAAAGAATTCGGTGACCTGGTAAATACAGTTTCGCCGGTTCATATCAGACAGGATTCCCTGACCCATCAGGTGCTTTCGAAATTTGTAAAAATGGATGGCGAGACGGAAGACTTCCATGCATACGGAGATACTTTAATGTATGGCGGCGTTCATGTCAGCCCGGCATTTGGCGGAACCGGATACAATGATAAGGTAAGGCACTACCCGGATTTTGCATCCCGTTTATATTTTATGGATGGAGAAGTAAAAAAGTAGGGAGACAGAAGTCCATGTTTGTGCTAAGATGAACATATCCATAAACACAAACAGGAGCGGATATGAAGAATAAATCAAAGTTAAAGAAAATAAGAGAAAAGAAAGCAGGCACAGCCACCGTTACCAAAGAGTGGCTTTATATGAATCCAAATTCCATCACAGTAGCAGAGATTGAAGCTGCATTAGAGGGAATGGATGGCATCGAAACAGAAATCTGGAAAGAGGCGGGAGTATTAGAGGTGGAGGTTCCGGAGCATCATTCCATGGATATCGAGGAGATTGCAGTTGATTTAAAGGATGAATATGCCAATGCTTATTTAAAAGAGCATGACATTCATGCTCTTTTTGCTGTCACAATTGACACAGAAAACTATGCATTTATGCAAAAAATCATGCAGAAAATCATCGCCGGTGCAGGAGGCTTCTTCTGCGGTGATACAGAGGATTTTACACCGGTAGTAAAAGAGTAAGAAGTGAAATAAAATGCAAAAGATAAGATTATATGATGCAACAAAATTGGACCGGGAACATATGATGTTTTCCAATAAGCAACTTATTACGCTGCTTCTACCGATTATGGTAGAGCAGCTTTTGAATTCCTTTATGGGAATGGCGGATACCATGATGGTAAGCAATGTGGGAAGTGCGGCAATCTCTGCGGTATCACTGGTGGATTCCATCAATGTGCTGGTCATACAGGTATTTACGGCATTGGGAGCAGGAGCAGCAATTATCTGTTCCCAGTATCTTGGAAGGGGAGACCGGGAGTCCAGCAATGAGGCTGCAAGACAGGTAACTTTAAGCGTACTGACGATTTCTACGGTATTGTCTATATTTTGTATTATATTTCGTGGACCACTGCTGCATCTGATTTTTGGCCAGGTAGAAGAGGCTGTTATGGATAATTCCATGATTTACTTCCTGCTGACTGCAATTTCATTTCCGTTCATTGCACTTTTTGATGCCGGTGGAGCTTTTTACCGGGCAGCAGGAAACAGTCGTTTTCCAATGATGATTTCTGTCCTTTCCAATGGACTCAACATTGCCGGAAATGCAGTGCTTATCTTTGGATTAAAAATGGGCGTGGAAGGAGCAGCCCTTTCTACCTTATTTTCCAGAATCTTTTGTGCAGTAGTTATTTTCTGGAATCTGCGGAAACCGGATCAGGTGATTGTGGTAAATCATTATCTTAAGATCCGTCCCAATTTCCCATTGATTGGAAAAATTCTTTCTATCGGAATTCCATCCGGAATTGAAAACGGAATGTTCCAGTTCGGAAAGCTGGCAATCCAGTCCAGCGTATCAACCCTTGGAACGGCAGCCATTGCCGCGCAGGCAATGACCATTATTCTGGAAAATTTAAATGGAATCGGAGCCATTGGAATCGGAATCGGACTGATGACAGTAGTAGGACAATGTATTGGAGCCGGAAAAGTGGAAGAGGCGCGTTATTATATGGTGAAACTCTGCGGCTATGCAGAAATTGTTATTCTGATTTCCTGTGCAGTGGTATTTTTATTGACAAAGCCGGTTACATTTTTAGCTGGAATGGAAGCAGAAAGTGCCTCCCTCTGCATGGAAATGATAATAGCAATTACGATTGTAAAACCGATTGTATGGGTGCTGGCATTTATCCCGGCTTATGGCATGCGTGCTGCCGGAGATGTGAAATTCTCCATGATTTTATCCAGTCTTACCATGTGGTTCTGCCGTGTGGCACTGTGTGTATATCTGATCCGTAGCTGTGGTTTCGGACCAATGGCGGTGTGGATTGGCATGTTTGCCGATTGGACGCTTCGTGCTATCGCATTCAGCGTCCGGTATCTAAGCGGCAGGTGGAGCCGGATACATGTCATTTAGAACATGCTAGCGGAAGCAGTACCTGGGTAATAAATTTACTTTTGTCTTTATGCTGTGGCGGTCCCTCTAAGTAACAGTGACGGAAGATGCCAACCGGTGTAAGCTTTTGCTCTCTGGCATAGGAAAGCAGGGTATCATGAACCGATGGAAATTCTTCATACGCTCCATGATGATAGAGGCAGACTGCTTTCTGGGCAGGGAGATTTAAAATGTGCTCACCCTTGCTTCCTGCCGGGACAACAGCAAAAAAGGACATATCCTTTGCATCCGTAATGGGAGCTTCCGTAAAATAAATCTGCCCGGTATGTGCCGGCCCATAGTTCTGCAGTGCTTCCAATGCAACCTCTCTTAAAAGATTCGTCTTTTCTGCGATGCTGTCACTTTCCGTTTTGCGGCAGTACACCGTTTGTGGTGGAATTGTAATGATTTCCATTGATTCAAATCCCTGATTGATTCTTTCGTATAAGGCTTTGATATTGGCATTTAATTCATCCCGCAAAGCTTCCAGCCTTCGAACCATGGATAAAAGGTCGTTGGAGTTGTCAAAGTAGCCATGGATTTCATCCAGTGACAGGCCAAGATTCTGCAGCGAGCGGATGGTTCGAATCTTTGTCAGTGTATCAATGGTATAGTAACGATTGCCGGATGGGTCTTCTTTTACATCCGGGAAAACCAGTCCATGAGCTTCATAATTTAAAATTATTCTTCTTGTGATGCCCACAAAGTCTGCAGCATCTCCAATTGAAAACAGTTCTTTCAAAATTTTTCCCCCTTTTTATTTATTCGGTGATTGTGAAAAGAATGGATTTAGAAATTTTTGAAGAAATAAAGTCGGTTTGCATCACTTCAAAACACCGTAGTTCTAAAATATATGTTTTGCTTTTCTCTATGAAAGCCAGTCTTTCCAATGTTTGACAGCCTGCACCGGTTGTCCGCCTGCATACAGATACATAAACAAGCCTGTTAGGAGGTCTTGGCATTCTGTTATGCAACCGGCAATGCAGGCACAGGGATGTGCCTGCAAGGCGCAGTTGAATATGGATATGAATTTGCGCCGGTTGCCGGAATCATAAACTTATTTGCCAGAATGCCTAGACCTCCTTACGGGTTTGTGAAAGTATCTGTAGCAGACGGACAACCGGGCAGCCGGTCAAAGCAACGGAAAGACAGCTTACAAACAAGCAAAACATGTATTTTAGAACTGTGGTATTTTAAGACAAAGCAACACTCTTTAACTCTTCAAAAATTTCCATATCATATTTCTTTTCTCAAATATCGGCAAAATTTGTAAAATGATTGCATCGTACATTGATGTGCGGTGTAAAATAACAGTGTAATTGTAACACAGCATTGAGAGTGTGAAAAGTGAAAAAAGAAAGAAAAAAAAGTAATTTAAGAAGGGAAGGATGTACATGAAACAAAAGAAGAAAAGTTTATTTTCCTTGTTACTTGCGTTGATGATGGTAGCAGGTCTTATGCAGGGGATGACAGTTGAGACAAAGGCAGCTACAAATTCGGTTCAGGCAGGACCATTTACGTTGTCAAGGGATTCGGGGACGCTTGTAGAAGGAGTCGATTATACCTATGGAAAATATGAATCTGGAAATAGAAATTCGCTTATCATTCTGACGGATGACATTACGATTGCAATGGATGAAAATGCGGAGCCCACATCAGATATTATTGAGCTGGGAGAATATAATGAACCACCACTTGACAGTTTTTCAAAGGTGACATTTTCTAATTTAAAATTAAAATCTTATTCTTATAATGTATTAAGCTATGTAGATAACATTCATATTACACTGGTTGGAAACAATGAGCTGGTCAGCATAAAAGAAGAATCTAGAACCTATGGTGATTTTGCAATTTTTGGATGTGGAAGTGTAAGTATTGAGAATAGTCCAAATGGTTCCCTTTATGCGACTGCAGATGGACTTGGCTGGGGTGCCATTTTTACATCAGATGGATATGGAAAAAGTGATGCATGCATTACAGTTGGAGATGCTATGTCAATGAAAGGTTCTACAGCTATGATGGCAGATATTTCAGAATTGACAGATACGCCACAAGTTTGGAAAGGTCATATTGAAGTAGGTCAAAAATCTGCCAAAACACTCCTGATTGGTGAGTGGAAGCACAGTCACACATGGAGTTATGCAGTGGATGAAGGCAAAGATGGAAGCCGTATTCTTGCAGCCTGCAGCGGCTTGGGAGATTGCAATGAGAAAGATGCATCTTTATGGTTATCTTTATCAGCTGAGAATACAGACTATGATGGAACAGCAAAAGCTGCCAATATAACAACATCCGAAGACTGGAAGAGACTTAATCTTCCGGTTCCGGAAATCGTATATTATCTGAGTGGAACAGACACAAAGACCAACAGTGACAACAGTGGAGCAGAAGCCGTTGGAGGTGCACCAAAGTTACCGGGCAGTTATAAGGCACAGATTACAGTTGGAACAGATACGAAAGCAACAAAAGAATTTACAATTACATGCAAGCATGGTGAATGGGTGGAAACAGTATCAGATTCCTATCTGAAAACAGCAGCAACCTGTACGGCACCGGCAGTTTACTACAAATCCTGCAAGCTGTGTGGGGCAAAGGGAACGGAAACATTTACCAGTGGAAATCCATTAGGACATGACTTTAGCAACAATGCAGAAGCCTGCAGACGGGAAGGCTGTAATGAGAAGAACCCGGATTATAAACCGGCAACACCGGTCATTATTGAAGGCGCCGGTGGAGAATGGACAAAGGACAGCGGTTCTACACTGCGCTTCCGCAGTGACGCCGGTATCAGCAGCTTCCTTCGTGTAGAAGTGGATGGTGTCGTAGTAGATGCGAAAAACTATACGGTAACAGAAGGCTCTACTATTGTCACCTTTACTGCAGAATACTTAGAAAGCCTTGCTACCGGAAAACATACGGTTGCGATTGTGTCTTCTATCAGTGGGGAAGAAAAGAAAGCAACCGCCGAATTTACCGTTGCGAAGAAAGCTGATACAACAAATGGAAGTAATAATGCAACTGCAGACCAGACCACAGCACAGAAAACAAAAGCATTGAAAACGGGCGATGAATCACCGGTTGGATATCTGCTTGTACTCTTGGCATTATGCGGAGCGGTAGTAGTATTCACAGGGAAAAAGGGTTATTTGAAATAGAATATAGATGAGATAAAAAAGCCATACATAAAAGCAAATCCTCTGCATACAATGTAAAAACAAGTATTGCAGGGGATTTTCTTTGAAAAGCTATATAGAAGAAAGAGCCGTAGAAATAGCCAAATACATTATAGATAACAATGCGACAGTGCGTCAGACCGCAAAGCAGTTTGGAATCAGTAAGAGTACGGTACATAAGGATGTAACAGAACGTTTATCCCAGGTGAATCCGACCCTGGCGCGGGAAGCAAGGAAAGTACTGGATGTCAATAAGTCAGAGCGTCATATCCGAGGGGGACTGGCAACGAGAGAAAAATATCTTCATCAACATGTGACTGGTTGATATGTCATGTTGACATAATGATATAAAAGTGCTATCGTTATAGTAACAACCAAGGAGAAGGGGGACAATTTTGAGTACATTAAAGGATGTGGCAGAACGGGCAGGAGTAACTGTTACGACTGTTTCGAGAGTAATTAATAACCGTGGATATATCAGTGAGAAGACCAGGCAGAAGGTATATGATGTCATGAAGGAGATAGGCTATCAGCCCAATGAGGTAGCCCGTTCTCTTTCAAAACAGCATACCAGCACGATTGGCGTAATCGTACCGCATATCGTTCATCCGTATTTTGCAAAGCTTTTAAGCAATATTGAATCAGCGGCGGCAGCAGAGAATTATAAAATGATTGTCTGCAATTCCAAGGAGGAGCGCAACAACGAACGGAAATATGTAGAGATGTTTAAGAGTAATCAGGTGGCGGGAATTATATTGTGCAGTGGAACGGTAAGTGCCAATGAATTCCTGAACCTGAATATCCCAATTGTTACCATAGAGTGTGATGATGCATTGGGGGACTGCAATATTCAGTGTGACAACTATATGGGCGGAGTGCTTGCCACAGAACATCTTGCTAAATGCGGATGTAAAGAAATTGTACATTTCAGTGGAGTAGAGCGTCAGGTGATGCCGGCAGACAGACGTTGTGTAGGTTTTCGGGAAGTCTGTGAGAAATATGGAATCCGGCATCATGAAATAGAGACAAGCGAGGCATCCTACAGTGTGATGGAATATCTGGAAAATATCAAGCAGATACTGCAGAAATATCCGGAAATGGATGGGATTTTTGCCAGCAGTGATGTTATTGCAGCCCAGTCCATTCAGGCATGCAGTGCTCTTGGAAAGCGGGTTCCGGAGGATGTGCAGATTGTAGGTTTTGATGATGTCAATATTGCAACATTGGTAAATCCGATGCTGACAACCATCCGGCAGCCGATTAAGGAAATGGCACAGTTAGCAGTGGATGCTATCTTAAAAAAACGCAGTGGCGGCGTAATGCCGGCAAAGGTGGTACTTCCGGTCAGCCTGATGAAGCGCGGTACAACAAAAGAAAAGTAATAGATTGACAGAAATAATAAGTAAATAAAAGAATAAATGATAGTTCCTGATTCGTGTTCCTCGGTTGACATGAATTAAGAACTATTTTTTGTGATAAAAACGGATAAATTGGTTGATATTAGTGCATTATGAACAAAAAACAGGACGCTATCTTGTGAAAATCTGATATTTTGTATGTTAACCGCTTGACATTTTGCGAAAGAGGTATTATATTAGAAATGTAATCAAGTGAAACGCGTTCACGATAAGAAAATATAAGGAACGGGGAAGAGATACTTTTTACAATGACAGGAGGAAGACAAATGAAGAAAAAGATTTTGGCTGCAATTCTTACTGCAGCAATGACAATTGGAATGGTTGGATGTGGTTCCACCAGCAGCTCTGATAATGGAAACAATTCCGCTTCAAATACCGAAGCATCTTCAAACGAACTGACCGTTTGGTGCTGGGATGCAACCTTTAATATTCCGGCAATGGAAGAGGCAGAAAAGATTTATCAGAAAGACCATCCGGATGTAAACGTAAATGTAGTAGAAACATCCTGGGAGGATATTCAGACCAAGCTTACAACAGCAGCAACCTCTGGACAGACCGATACACTGCCAGACATCATTCTTATGAATGACACTGCTTTATTAAACAATGTAAAGAACTATCCGGACTTATTTGCAGATTTATCTGATTCCGGAATCGATTTCTCCAAATTTGCAAGTTATAAAACAGCAATTGGAACAGTAGATGGAAAGAATTACAATGTACCATTCGACAGTGGTGTAACCGCATTATATATTCGTACCGATGTAATCGGTGAAGCTGGTTATTCTATCGATGACTTTACCGATATTACATGGTCCAAATTCATTGAACTTGGTGAAGATGTATTAGCAAAGACCGGAAAACCATTATTAAGCGCACAGGCTGGTGGACCTGACTTACTGATTGCAATGTTAAGAAGTGCAGGAGACAGCATGTTTGATGAAGACGGCAATCCGAATTTTGCAGGAAATGATGTAGTTGCAGAAGCTGTAGAAGATTATGAGACCATGGTTGACAAGGGAATTTTAGTAGAAGTAAATGACTGGGATCAGTATATTGGAACCATTAACAACGGAACAGTAGCAAGCGTAATCAATGGATGCTGGATTACAAGTACCATTCAGGCGCAGGAAGATCAGTCCGGTGACTGGGGCGTTACTACAATGCCAAGACTGGACAATGCTCCAAATGCAACCAACTACAGTAACAATGGTGGTGCAGGATGGATGGTTATGAATGACTCACCAAACAAAGACCTTGCTATCGATTTCTTAAAGAACACATTTGCAAGCAGCACGGAGCTTTATGATACTATTCTTCCTACTACCGGTGCAGTAGCAACCTACCTTCCGGCAGCAGAAAGTGATGCATACTCACAGGAAAATGAATTCTTCGGTGGCGATAAGATTTATGAGAAATTTGCCAACTACGGTGCTGAAGTACCGGCTATCACATTAGGCCAGTACTGGGAGGAAGCAAAATCCGCACTTGGAACAGCACTTACCCAGATTCAGCAGGGACAGGATATTCAGGAAGCGTTAAAAGAAGCAGATGATACTGTATCATTTGCAATGAGCGAATAAATTAGCATTAGCACTTTACAAACTGCCTGCATAGCAGCTGCTGTGCAGGCAGAATTTTCAAGAAGAAGGGAAAGCTGTAAAGTCGATACGAATTGGAGGTACAACAGTGAAAACGAAGAAAAGAAAGATTATGGGATGGACATTCGTAATACCGGCATCGATAATGATTGTCATATTCAATTTCGTGCCGATGATACAGTCCTTTATTTTATCCTTAAAACGCGGAAGCGGAACGAACATGATTTTTACCGGACTTTCTAATTATAAAAGAATGTTCCAGGATAAAATTTTTAAAATGACATTAAGCAATACTTTTATTTATCTGATCTTAGAAGTGGCAATCATGCTGGTGATGGCAATGTTCTTGGCATCACTTTTGAATGATAAGAGATTAAAAGGAAAATGGTTTTTCCGCCTTGCAATTTTCTTACCATGTACTACTTCACTGGTATCGTATTCCATTATTTTCCGTTCCCTTTTCTCTGTGGACGGATTCATCAATACGATTCTTACGAATCTGCATCTGATTGCATCTCCAATCAACTGGCTGGGAAATACCTGGACCGCACGAATTGTAATCGTACTGGCATTATTGTGGAGATGGACCGGTTATAATATGATATTTTTCCTGGCAGCATTGCAGAATATTGACAGTTCTATTTATGAAGCAGCAGTTGTAGATGGAGCCAATGCATTCCAGAAGTTTACTAAGATTACAATCCCGATGCTTCGTCCGACAATTTTACTGACAGCAATTATGTCAACCAATGGAACCTTACAGCTCTTCGATGAGTCTATGAATATTACCAATGGTGGACCGGCAAATACGTCCATGACAATATCCCACTACATATACAATTTGTCCTTTGCAGGAAATCCAAACTTCGGATATGCATCCGCAATTTCTTATGTAGTATTTATCCTGGTGGCAATCCTTGCCTTTATTCAAATGAAAGTAGGTGATGAGAAATGAGTAAAAGAAAATTCGTATATTTCGGGAAATATGTATTCCTGATTCTGGTCGCAATCATTTCCATCTTCCCAATGTACTGGATGATTGTCAGTGGAACCAATAAAAGTGTGGATGTCATTGCAGGAAAAATTCTTCCGGGCAATTACCTGATGGAAAACTTAAAATCTCTTCTGGATACAACAGTACTTTCACAGGCAATGTGGAATTCCATTCGGAACGCAGTAGTTTCCATGGTTTTAAATGTATTTGTCTGCTCACTGGCAGGTTATGGATTCGAAAAATTCCATGATAAATACAAAGATAAAATTATGTCCATCTTGTTACTTTCCATGATGGTACCGACTGCGGCAACTGTAATTCCATTGTTCCGTATGTTTGGAAAGATGGGACTTTTAAATACAACCGTTGGATGTATTTTACCGACCGTTTCTACTGCATTTATGATATTCATGTTCCGCCAGGCAGCAAAATCATTTCCGGATGAAATCATTGAAGCAGCCCGGATTGATGGAGTAGGTGAATGGGGCATTTACTTTAAAATGTTCTTACCAATTATGAAATCTACCTACGCAGCAGCAGCAATCGTAAGCTTTATGAATGCATGGAACAGTTATATGTGGCCGTTGATTGTATTACAGAATGAAAATTCCAAGACTATGCCGATTCTGGTATCTGGACTGACCGCACGATATACCATTGATTATGGAAGCATGATGCTTGCAGTCACGATTTCTACAATTCCGATGTTGATTATATTCTTCGTATTACAGAAGAACTTTGTAGAAGGAATTACCGGTTCTGTAAAATCATAAAGGAGAAGAGCTATGGAATTTAACGAAAATGTAATTTATGAGCCAGACTGTTTTGCAATCCGGCGGATGCCGGCGCATTCAGACCATGGATATTATGCAACCGGAAAAGAGGCAGACGGTGGGAAAAGCAGTTTTCTCACCAGCCTCAATGGCAGATGGAAATTTGCATATGCCAATAACTTAGCGGAAGTCATAGAGGGCTTTTATCGTAAGGATTATGACAGCGGCGACTGGGATGAGATTATGGTGCCTTCTTCCATCCAGCTTTTTGGTTATGGCAAATTGCAGTATGTGAATTCCCAGTATCCGTGGGATGGAAAAGAAGCTGTCCGTGGCAAAGAAATTCCAAAGAAATATAATCCGGTAGCAATGTATGTACATTCTTTTACAGTGACCGGAGAAATGTTAAAGGACCGGTTATCCCTCCGGTTTGATGGTGTGGAAAGTGCTATGGCACTCTGGGTAAATGGCAGATTTGCAGGCTATAGCGAAGACTCTTTTACACCGGCAGAATTTGATGTCACAGAATTGGTATGCGAGGGAGAAAATAAGCTGGCGGCAGAAGTCTTTCACTTCTGCACCGGAAGTATTTTAGAGAGTCAGGATTTCTTCCGGATGTCTGGAATCTTCCGTGATGTGACACTGCGTCGTATGCCGGCACATCATATCTATGATTTGAAGGTAAGCCAGCAGTTTCAGGATAATCTGACAGAAGCAGTTTTGAAATTGCAGTGGAAGGGTGTACCAGAACAGGAAGACCAGCCGGCACAGGAAAACTGGCAGGAGAAAGAGCCGGTAGGAGCCGGTGCAGATACCTGCTGCAAGCTGCATATTTCCTTATACAATGATAAAAAGGAATGTGTTGTAAAGACAGAGACAGTTTATACAGAAGCTGGAACAGAGTTAAAAATAACAGCACCGAAGCTTTGGAGCGCGGAGGAGCCGAATCTTTATACCTTATATATAGAAGTAACAGACTCCGATGATAACGTAATAGAAGTAATAAAACAGCGCATCGGCTTCCGGCATTTTGCTATGGAAAATGGCATCATGTGCCTGAATGGAAAACGTATTGTATTTCGTGGTGTAAACCGTCATGAATTAAGCTGTGACCATGGAAGAAGTATTACAAAAGAAGAGATTCTTCATGATCTTCTTATCATGAAGCAGAATAATATCAATGCAGTGCGGACTTCACATTATCCAAATCAGAGTTATTACTATGAACTTTGCGATGAATTGGGGCTGTATGTGATAGACGAGGCGAACCTTGAGTCCCATGCGGATTGTTTCCTTGCGACAGTAGGAAAGGCACCGATGAGTGAGACGATACCGGGCAGCAAAGCAGAGTGGAGAGAAAACGTCTTAGACCGCGCTAACTCCATGTATCAGCGGGACAAGAACCATGCCTGTATCCTGCTTTGGTCCTGCGGAAATGAGTCCTGCGGTGGAAGTAATTTATATGAAATGTCAGAGTTCTTCCGGAAAAATGATTCCGAACGCCTGGTGCATTATGAGGGTATTACCTTTGATGATACTTATCCGGATACTTCTGATGTGAAGAGCTTTATGTATGCTCCGGCGGAAAAACTGCGGAAATATTTACGAGAGAGTGAAGCCTCTGTCAGTGAAAAGACAAAACCGGTAATCAGTTGCGAATATATGCATTCCATGGGCAATTCCACCGGTGGAATGGACGAATATATCCGGCTTACGGAAGAAGAACCGCGATATCAGGGCGGATTTATCTGGGATTTTATTGACCAGAGCTTTTATCTTACCAATAAAAAGGGTGAGAAATATTTAGCCTACGGAGGAGATTTCGGAGACCGTCCGAATGATGGAACCTTCTGTGGAAATGGACTTCTCTATGCTGACCGTAAGGTGTCTCCAAAGATGCAGGAAGTAAAATTCCAGTATCAGAGTGTAAAGCTTTTGCCGGAGGAAACAAAGGTTATTGTAAAAAACGAAAATTTATTTATTTCTTTAAAAAACTATATATTAAAAGTTGTTATTGCAACAAAAGACGGTGTATGTGCAGAGAACGCTTATGAACTTCAGGCAGCACCACAGGAAGAAGAGACAATAGATATCAGCAGCCTTTCCAAGGGGCTTAAGATAGCCGGAGAATTTACGGTGACCGCCTCCTTACTTATCAAAGAAGATACTGCATGGGCGAAAGCCGGATATGAGCTTGCCTTTGGTCAGTATGCAGGAAAAAAGGAAGCTCCGGAAGAAGTAATCAGAGAAGCAGAAGATTTTGAACTGGTTAATGGACTTATGAACATCGGTGTGAGAGCAGGGAATATAAAAATGCTTTTTGCAAAAGAAGGTGGCGGACTGACCTCTTATCAGGTAGAAGAGAAAGAATTTATTGTATCCGTTCCAAGACCGAATTTCTGGCGGGCACCGACAGACAATGACAAAGGAAGTGGAATGCCGCTGCGTTGCGGATGCTGGAAGACAGCCAGCATGTATGCAAAAGCAATGCCGGCAGAGCTGAAAGAAACAAAGGATGGTGCAGAAATTTCTTATGTATACCGTCTCTTTGATGCGGGAGAGAACATCCCGGGAAATGAGTGCAGGGTGACTTATGGTATCAGAAAAGACGGAGCACTCACCATCCATATGGAATATGAAGCCGATGAGAAAATCAAGACCCATGAAATGCCGGAATTTGGTATGCTGCTTCGAATCCCGGAGCAATATGATAAAGTAACTTACTACGGATACGGTCCGGAAGAAAATTACTGGGACCGCCGTCAGGGCAGCAGACTTGGAAAATTCCATTTTTCCGTAAAGGAAAATCTGTCAGAATATCTGGCTCCGCAGGAAAGTGGCGGACGTAGTGGTGTCAGAGAAGCAGTAATCGAAGATGAGAATGGTTATGGACTTCGGATTAGTGCAGAAGAAATGGATTTTTCAGCGTTGCCATATACACCGCATGAACTGGAAAATGCCAGACATCTTTACGAGCTGCCGGATAGTGAATATACGGTTCTCCGTCCATCCCTCCATCAGATGGGAGTTGGCGGCGATGATAGCTGGCTTTCCAAACCACATCCGCAGTACCGGATGGAACAGCCGGGAAAATATGAATTTACATTTACAATAAAAGGAGGGAAGAAACTTGAAACTGACAAATAAAATTATGCTGATCACTTATGCAGACAGTCTTGGAAAAAATCTTTCTGAATTAAAAGAAATGTTAGAAACTTATTTTCATAAGGCAGTAGGTGGCGTACACATTCTTCCGTTCTTTCCGTCCTCGGCAGACCGGGGATTTGCACCGATGCGTTATGACATGGTAGACGAGCAGTTTGGAACCTATGAAGATGTACGCAAAATTGGAGAAGAATATTATCTGATGTTTGATTTTATGGTCAACCACATTTCCAGACAGTCTCCGTATTTTAAAGATTTTTTAGAAAAAAAAGATGCATCGGAATATAAGGATTTCTTCATCCGATACAAGGATTTCTGGGAAAACGGAGAACCGACAGAAGAACAGGTAGATTTGATTTATAAAAGAAAACCAAGAGCACCTTATATTGATGCGGACTTTGCTGACGGAAGCAGCGAGAAGGTCTGGTGCACCTTTGGGGAAGAGCAGATTGATTTAAATGTGGAATCTAAAGCTGTTCAGAAATTTATAGAAGATACACTGGAACTGATGTGCAGTAAAAATGCTTCCATTATCCGGCTGGATGCATTTGCTTATGCCGTAAAGAAAGCGAATACAAGCTGTTTCTTTGTGGAACCGGAAATCTGGAATCTCCTGCATCGAATTGAAGAAATCGTAAAGAAACATGATGTGATAATTCTGCCGGAAATTCATGAGCATTACAGTATTCAGATGAAAATTGCCAATCAGAATTTCTGGATTTACGATTTTGCACTTCCGGTGCTGGTATTGAACGCCCTTTACTTTGGAAAGGGAACTTATCTTAAGAAATGGCTGGAAATGAGTCCGAAGCATCAGTTTACCACGTTAGACACCCATGATGGAATCGGAATTGTGGATGTGAAGGATCTGATGCCGGATGAAGAGATTGATCGCACTAAGGAAATGATGTTCTCCGAAGGAGCGAATGTCAAGAAAATTTACAATACGGCAGCCTACAATAACCTTGATATTTATCAGGTGAATACGACTTACTATTCTGCACTTGGAAATCAGGATGATGCTTATCTTCTTGCCCGTGCAATCCAGTTCTTTGCACCTGGAATTCCGCAGGTCTACTATGTAGGCATGCTGGCAGGCAGCAATGACCTGGAGCTTTTGGAAGCAACAAAGGAAGGCAGAAATATTAACCGCCACTATTATTTGAAGGAAGAGATTGCAAAAGAGGTAGAGCGTCCGGTGGTAAAGAAGCTTTTGGAATTAATGGAATTCCGCAATAGCCATCCGGCATTTGATGTGGAAGGTGATATTGCAGTAGAACTTCCGGAAGAGGGACTGCTTGAGATTCGAAGAAGCAGCGGAGCAGACTATGCAGTATTAAAGGCAGACCTTGTGAAGAAAACATTTACCATTGAACATAGTTAGAAAATGGTGAAAAGAGGAAGGCAGATCAGATGGAGAAAAAACTGTATGCAATCGGAGAAGCGCTGATTGATTTTATCCCGCAGGAAAGCGGCAGACCTATGAAAGATGTCCTGGGATTCTGCCCGAAAGTAGGTGGTGCACCGGCGAATGTATGCGGTGCATTTACCAGACTTGGTGGTAAATCTGAGATGATAACGCAGCTTGGAGATGATCCTTTTGGCGATAAAATTGAAGAAGCATTGGAAGAAAACGGAATCGGAACCAGTCATGTACTTCGTACAAAAGAGGCAAATACTTCACTTGCCTTTGTGGCTTTAAAGGAAGATGGTAACCGTGAATTTTCTTTTTACCGGAAGCCGGGAGCCGATATGCTTTTTTCAAAAGAAAAAGTAGAAACGGATTGGTTTAAGGATGCTTATGCGTTGCATTTCTGCTCCGTTTCGCTGGGAGATTTCCCAATGAAGGAAGCACATAAAAAGGCAATTGAAGCCGCAACAGAGGCTGGTGCAATAATAAGCTTTGACCCGAATCTCAGGTTTGCACTCTGGGAAAATCCGGAAGATTTAAAGAAAGCAGTGCTGGAATTCCTCCCATTGGCACATGTATTAAAGCTTTCGGATGAGGAACTTTATTTCCTGACTGGAGAGGATTCGATTGAAGCAGCAAAAGAAAAACTTTTTGTAGGAAATGTTTGTCTCCTTATTTATACCAGGGGAGCAGATGGAGCAGAGTGTTATACGAAGAAAGCAAAGGCACAAAGCAAGGGAGAGAAAGTAAAGGCGGTGGATACCACCGGAGCTGGGGATGCATTTATCGGCTCCTTCCTGTATCAACTCTATGCAGATGGTGTGACGGAAGCAGATTTGCCGGAACTGACTTCGGATAAGATGGCAGTATACCTTGATTTTTCTAACCGCTATTGTGCAAAGAGTGTACAGAAAGCCGGAGCCATTGCCTCTTATCCAACCATGGCTGAAATGGAAGAATAAAATTAAGAAAACGTAATATTGTGCCCGGCGTTGGGTAAAATCAGTGCGGCGGCGCAATCAAAAAGAAATGCCAGTATCAGCAGCGTAAGAAAAATGCGTTGTAGGGGTACTGGCATTTTTTTCCATAAATGGGAGGCAATCCGCGCAAACACGCAGACCCAGAGCACACCGGCGATGCCGAATCCCAGTGCAGAATAAAGACAGATATAACCGCCAAGCTGCAGTGGATAATCGTGATAATCCCAGTAACGCAGGTGGAAAACTTGGGCGAGGAACCATCCGATAAAAAGTTCTACGAAAGAGCCGAGAAGCACCGCAAGAAAAAAGACTTTGACCGGATGCTTCTGAAAGCGTCTTAAAATAAGCAGCATCAGGACAGCCCCCACACCATAGACCGGAAGCCATGGACCATAGAGAAAGCCACGGTTACAGAAAACCCCATCCTGTACATAAAAAAGCAGCACTTCCCACAGGTATCCAAGGAATGCTCCCAGAAAGAAAAAGAAAATATATTGTGTGATGGATTTAATCAGATAATCTTTACGCATACAGGGAGTATTTCCATATAATAAGGAAATATGCGTTGCCGAAAATGTTAGTAAAAATATTCGTTCAAAGGTCATCAGAAAACAAAATAGGTCTTGTCTTTCCAGGGTGGCTCAACTATAATGAAGTTTAGACGCTGGGCGAGTCTCAGCAAAAATTAGGAGGAAAAACGTCCATGGATAAGGAAAAAGTTATTGTCATTGATTTTGGCGGACAGTACAACCAGCTGGTTGCAAGACGTGTCCGTGAATGCAATGTATATTGTGAAATATATTCTTACCGCACGGATATCGAGACAATCAAAGCGATGAACCCGAAGGGAATTATCCTGACCGGAGGTCCAAATAGTTGTTATGAGGCAGATTCACCGACTTACAGCAAAGAGCTTTTTGAACTTGGTATCCCGGTTCTGGGACTTTGTTACGGCGCACAGCTCATGATGCATGTGTTGGGCGGTAAGGTAGAAAAAGCACCGGTTCGCGAATATGGTAAGACAGAAGTAATGGTAGATAAGAATTCACCATTATTCCAGAATGTAGAAGAAAAGACCATTTGCTGGATGAGCCATTTTGATTATATTTCAAAGACAGCACCTGGTTTTGAAATCGTAGCACATACTGCAGACTGCCCGGTGGCAGCCGCAGAAAACCGTGAAAAAAATCTCTATGCCATCCAGTTCCACCCGGAGGTACTCCATACCAAAGAGGGAACCAAGATGCTCCACAACTTCGTGCGTGGTGTCTGTGGCTGTGCCGGAACATGGAGAATGGATTCCTTTGTGGAAAATACCATCAAGGAAATCCGTGAAAAAGTCGGTAACGGAAGAGTGCTTCTGGCATTGTCCGGTGGAGTGGATTCTTCTGTGGCAGCAGGTCTTTTATCCAGAGCAATCGGAAAGCAGCTTACCTGCGTATTTGTTGACCATGGCCTTCTTCGTAAAGACGAGGGAGATGAAGTGGAAAATGTATTCGGACCGAACGGTCAGTTTGACTTAAACTTCATCCGTGTAAATGCCCAGGAGCGTTACTATAACAAGCTTGCCGGAGTAACAGAGCCGGAAGCAAAACGTAAAATTATCGGTGAAGAATTTATCCGTGTCTTTGAAGAAGAAGCAAAGAAAATCGGAGCCGTTGATTTCCTGGCACAGGGAACCATTTATCCAGATGTAGTAGAAAGTGGTCTTGGCGGAGAATCCGCTGTCATCAAATCCCACCATAACGTAGGTGGTCTTCCGGAATATGTTGATTTCAAGGAAATCATCGAGCCATTGCGTAACCTCTTCAAAGATGAGGTTCGTAAAGCCGGTCTTGAACTTGGAATTCCGGAGCATCTGGTATTCCGTCAGCCATTCCCGGGCCCGGGTCTTGGTATCCGAATCATCGGTGAAGTCAATGCTGAGAAAGTCCGCATCGTACAGGATGCCGATGCCATCTATCGGGAAGAAGTGGACAAGGCAGTAGCTGCTTACAAGAAAGAAAATGGCGAAGTTCCATCCTGGATGCCGAACCAGTATTTCGCAGCCCTGACCAATATGCGTTCCGTTGGAGTAATGGGCGACGAGAGAACCTACGACTACGCAGTTGCACTGCGCGCCGTAAATACCGTCGATTTCATGACCGCCGAAAGTGCAGAGATTCCATTTGCAGTACTGCAAACAGTAATGAGCCGAATCATCAACGAGGTACGCGGGGTAAACCGTGTATTCTATGATCTGACGAGTAAGCCACCTGGAACGATTGAGTTTGAATAACGGATTAAAATGCCGAAAGCCTGTATTTATGCGGGCTTCCGGCATTTGTTTTATCAAATGGCTCTAGTTTGGCTCTATTTGTGGGGAGAGTAATTGATGCAAATGTAATTATTCAGAAGAATGAAAAGGAAAAAATGATATGAAGAAATGCAAACTTCTTTTATTTGATTTAGACGGAACTTTATTACAGAGTGACAAAACAATATCAACCAGAACATTATCAGCTCTAAAAAAATGCAGGGGAAATGATATATTGATAGGTGTTTCCACCTCCAGAAGTGAGCAAAACTCTTTGGTATTTTTAAATGAATTGATGCCCGATATTTTAATATCGAGTGGAGGTGCATTAGTAAAATACAAAACAGAATATATTTATAGGGCAGAATTTTCCGAAGAAGAAACGAATGTGATGATTGACATGGCAAGAAATATTTGTGGAAATGATTGCGAAATTACGATAGACACAATAGATGCACATTATTGGAATTATAAAATAGATCCTAAGAAGTTAGATAAGAGTTGGGGAGATAGTATTTATACAGATTTTTCAGATTTTAACGAATGTTCATTAAAAATGTGTGTTGAGATATTTAATCAAGATAAGGCAGATAAGCTGACTCGAAGTCTCTCTGATTGTGATTGTATTCGTTTCTCTGATGGATTTTGGTACAAGTTTACAAAAAAGAATGTGACGAAAGAAAACGCAATTATGAAGATTACGGAAGTATGTGGATTTAGTACAGATTCAATTATTGCATTTGGAGATGATTATGCAGATATCGGAATGCTTGAATTATGTGGAACAGGTGTTGCAATGGGGAATGCGATTGATGAGGTAAAAGAGAGAGCTGATATTGTAATTGGTTCAAATGATGAAGATGGTATTGCGGGTTTTATTGAAAATGAAATATTATAGATATGTACATGGAGAGGAAATATGGTGGAAGTAAAATTTTATGATACGGTTAATGATGAACTATTGAAATTTGCAGTGATTATCTCACAGAGTAACGGCAAGTGGGTATTTTGCAAGCATAAAGAAAGAGATACATATGAAGTGCCGGGAGGGCATAGAGAAGATGGTGAGGATATTCTTGAAACAGCCAAACGAGAACTATATGAAGAAACAGGAGCAATAACTTTTGATATTACTCCAATTTGTATATATTCTGTGACTGCACCAGATAATTTCGATGGAATGGAGACTTTTGGAAAATTATTCTTCTCAGATATATATACATTTGAAAAAGAGCTTCACAGTGAAATTGAAAAAATAGCAATTATGGATGAACTACCGATTAATTGGACTTATCCGGAAATTCAACCCAAACTGCTGGAAGAAGCAAGGAAAAGAGGATTTCTGCCCAAGAAGGAAGAAATAAAATGGCTGTTTTTTGATGTTGGCTCGACGTTGGTTGATGAAAGCAAAGTTTATGAAGACAGGATGAAAAGGATAGCGGATTTATCAGGTTTAACTTACGAGCAAATTAATAAATATGCCATGTCGTTTTATAAAGAAAACAAAAAAGGAGACTTAGAGGTAGCAAGGCAATTGGGCGTGAAACTACCTAAATGGGAATCGCAATACGAAAGGCTGTATACAGATACCAAAGATTGTCTGAAAAAGTTAAGTAGAATTTATAAAATTGGTGTAATTGCAAACCAATCACTAGGAACTTCTGAGAGATTAGAAAATCTTGGAGTACGAAAATATCTTGATTTGATCATCGCATCAGCAGAAGAAGGTGTTTCAAAACCAGATAGGCGAATATTTGAAATTGCATTGGAAAGAAGCCGTTGCAGACCAGAGAATGCAGTTATGATTGGTGACCGTATTGATAATGATATTGTACCTGCAAAACAGTTGGGTATGAAAACTATATGGGTAAAACAGGGATTTGGAAGTTTGTGGAATATAACAGATGAGAGTGAAAAAGCTGATATTGAAATTAATAACTTATCTGATATATTAAAATATTTATAGGGAATGAGTCTATGAAATAAGATTCAAATTACAATTGTTCTTGCAGAACATATGATATATATGCTAGGGTACTCTTTAAGGAAAGTACCCATGACAGGGCGTTAAGTGTCTGGGGGGCTTGCTTAGCGCCGATGACGGCTTATGAGATCATTTCGATTTTCATTGGGATATTAGCATTGTTGATGTCCTTTGGTAGCTTGATTGTAGCGTTGCTTGCCTTTCTCGATAAAGAGAAAAGCTCTTCGAGGAAGAGCAGGCGAAAATAAAAATGCCTATCCTGTCTGCCAACAGGATAGGCGGTGTCTGTAAGGACATTTCTTTAGCCTAAACTCGGAGCATCCACCTTTGGAGAGGGTCTCTTTCATATTTTGAAAACTACTTGATACTCCATTTTCTACACTCTTACTCATTGTGTAAGTAATTGTTGTTGTAGAGAAATCTTTGCTATAAGAAACTTTAATTTTTAAAATTCCAATCCATTCTTGCATATTTATCTGGAACAGGGATATTGTGTGCCTTGCAATCATCTTTCATCTTTTGAAAGAAGCGGTAGAAAGCACAAGCAAAGGCATCTGCCATGTGGTTGTTGTAGAGGAGCTTTTCATCCTTAGGCAAGAAAAAGATAATCCAATGTGGGATGACCGCAGCTAGAGAGTTCCTTAAGAAAATAAATCATGAGGGACTGCCATTGTTTAATCCTTTGCATGGAGAGGGAGGAACAGGGAAGAAAGGCAGTAAGACCTCTGGAGGTAATGAATCCAAAGAAGTGAAGTGGAATCCAATTGCAAAACAGCTATATAATGCAATCATGTGGGTGATTGTAATTATAGATGCTAAGCCAAACACAGCAATATATGAGGTCAGGGAAAAGGTGTGGAAATTTAAAAGCTATGAGCCATTTCCAAGTCAGGTGAAAGCTGTAAATACTATAATAAGTAAGAATATAGTTGGAAAACGTTGACCGAAGCCATTGATGAATTTAGGGTAAATAATAATGTAAGGGATAATATGTGCCGATTTGATGATTTGGTGGATATTATAAATAATTACACTGATAGGAATGGAAATAGGGTAGAGTTGGAAGCGAATTTTTAAGGAATAGGTTTGGCAAAAAAGGAGAAATCCACCCTAGATGATTTTGTTGTTATACAGGGTGGATTACTGATATAATAGAAAGAAATAATTAAACTATAGATTAGAAAAAAATATAACAAGGTTTTAGATGGACACAAGAGGATGAGATTAGGATATGATGTAAAGGAGCGGATTTTGGATGAATATACTTGTAATAGGAAATGGATTTGATTTAGCACATGGATTGCCGACAAAATATAGAGATTTTTTGAAATTTGTTGAGGTGATTAGGCAGGTATTAAATGCAAAAGGTAAGGAGATTGATTGGAAAGATATACATTTAGAAATTAAAGAACTTATAAAAATTAATATGGAGAATGTAAGGAATAATATTTTTTCGCAGGAACAGATATGGCGAGAACTGTTAGAAGAAAATTTTTGGATTGAGTATTTTTTACAATGCCCTATGTACCAAAAAGAAAATTGGATAGACTTTGAAAGTGAAATATCAAATGTAATTCAAAGTATTGATTTTGATATGAAGAATAACAATTTGGAATTAGATGATGACGCTTCTATAGTAAGTAACTTTTATCTGGAAAAGTTTTTTCATAAAAGATTGCCGGCAGCTGTGTTAGATTTTGGAGAAGACACACAAGTGATTACATTTAGAGAAATGCGAGATGTTTTATATCAAGATTTAAACAAATTAACAAGAGCCTTTGAGATATATTTGTGTGAATATGTAGGAAAGATACAAAGTGTGAAAATTTCAAAAGAAATAAAAAGTCTTAGAATTGACCATGTTCTTAGCTTTAATTATTCCCATACATACCAAAAGCTCTATGATAAATTAAAAAAGATAAAATATGATTATATACATGGAGAAAGCCGGTTTAATAGCACCTTAGAATCTAATAATATGGTGCTTGGCATAGATGAATATTTAAATAAGAAAAGTAAGGATAAGGAAATAGATTTCATTGCTTTTAAAAAATATTATCAGAGAATTTATAAAAAAACTGGAAGTGAATATAAAAATTGGGTTGATGAAATTGCTAACAGTAGATATGAAAATGAAGTGGCATTGCGTGAACGATTTCCAAAACAGATACCATATAAAAAATTCAACTCTAAACATAAGCTATATATTTTCGGACATTCATTGGATATTACGGATAAGGATGTTTTAAGGGATTTGATTTTAAATGATAATGTGTATACGACAATATATTATTTGAACAAAGGAGTAATGGGGCAGCAGATAGCAAATCTTGTTAAGGTCATTGGACAAGATGAATTAATAAGAAGAACTGGTGGAAGTACGAAGACTATTGAATTTAAGTTACAGGCTAAGCTTGTGGAAAGAAAGGGATAATTTGATATATGAACGAAGAATTAGAATTGGCAAAGGTATCGTTAAAAAATGCAAATGATTATGCGGACATAAAAAGTAATCCAGTAGTGGAATCTGTTTTAATGCCGATAGTGAAAGCGATTCCTGTTATTGGGGATATGATAGATTCTTCTATGAATAAAGTAATTGAAGAGTTTCAGGAAAAGAAAGAGAATGAGTTGATAGAGGTTATTTTGAAGGATAAAAATAGTATCACATCCGATATGGTTAATGATGTGGAATTTATTGTAAACTTTGCAAGAACACGAGAAGCAGTTCGCAGGTTAGCAACTAATGATAAGGTAAAATATTTTGGAAATCTCATAAGAAATGGTTATCTATCGGGTGAACATATTGAAAATAGCAAATTTGAAGAGTATTTGGATATATTAAATACTATGTCATATAGAGAGATTCAGTATTTGATCGATTATAAGAAATATTGTGAAGAAAAAAGTAAAGGAAAAAAGGTGAAATATAATAGATGGGCTTATTTTAGGAAAGAATATGCAGAAATACAACAAGTTACAGAAGTTGAACTTTGGAGCGTATTTATGAGAATTAAAAGAACCGGCTTCATAGAAGAGGAATATGAAACAGAAAGTGGAGATGTTGATGCAGATGATAATACATTTAATTCATTAACTGTTGATAGTAATGGTTTTTATATAGATAACAGTTTTCATGGATTCTATGATATGGTTTTAGAAGTGGAAGGATAGTAGAGAGAAGAGAGGGTTTATGAAATTTCAGCCATTAGAACCATGGATTATGGGGAACGGAAGTATTACTCCTGAAAATTTCTATGGAAAGTTGAAACCAGATTTTAAAATGGGAGCATATATATTCTTAGATAAAGCAGTGGATTTATATTTGGCAAATACAGTTGATACAGGAAATTTGCGGGATTCTTGGAGATTAAATAAAGGATATATTGAAAAAGTTTGTGAAATAATAGAAGTAGATGAAGAAAATGGGTTTGATTTAGACAATGAGCAAAAACGATGGATTTTAGATGAATTAGGAGAACCACCGGAATGTTGCTATAATCTATACTTTATAACCATCTATAATGAAATAGAAGAAAAATTGGTATATGTTGGCAAAACAGATTCTAAGAAAAGTAGATTTGTGAATGGACATCTCGCAGCATTAAAATTACATAATCCAATGTATAATGGTTATAACAAAAGAATTTATTTTGGAACAATTATGTTTTTATCAGAAATGAAAGAGTATGTTCCTTTGGAATTTATCACACCGTATAACTTGGCAGAAAAATATTTAGGCGAAATGGAAGCATTTTTGATAGATAGATTAAATCCTGAATTAAATGTAAAGAGTGAGAGAATAGGAGAAATGGAAGAGTTAGGTGTGGTACATATACAAAATTTTAGTGATGTGACTATGTTTATGCATGATAATTTTGTGTATTAGAAAGAAATTGATAACTGCAATTTAATTAAATTAATAAGAGTTCTAGCACCAAGTGACATTGAATGCTGAAAGTGGTTGAGGTATATGAATACATATGATAATTATACTAAATTAAAAAGAATAAGAAGAGAAAATGAATGTTTATTTGAGGGTGTAGCATTTCAATGTGCAAGACAAGGAAAATGTAAGACAGAAAAAAATCATTTGATTCAAAAATCATCGTATTTAGAACGAATATCACATAGGGGAAAGGTTTTAGTGTTTGATTTTGAAAATAGGGATTATATTAAAAATAGTAGAAAATTAGCAGAAAGGGCAATAAAAAAAGCAAATATTTTTCATGTGTTATGTGGAGAGCATGATAAATATTTGTTTGATGAAATCGAAAATGATAAGGCATTTGATGAAAATAACAAAAAACAATTATTTCAATTTGCGCTTCGTGCTTTTATATTTTCCTTGTCCGAAGAATTGATGAAAGATAATTTTGAAAATATTATGAATGATGATATTTCAAATAAAGTGGCTAAAGTACATTTGAAAATTAATAATGAAAGGTTGGAAACTTATAAAAAATTATTACAGAATCAAGAATGGGATGGTGTAGAAACAAAAGTAATAAAATTAAATAGGGAAAGTAATTTTATTTCGTGTGTATACAAAACTCCGAATTATGGGTTGGTATTTCCAATTCAATTAACTAATTGTGGTATTTCTTTCAATGCATTCCCCAATAACGGAAAGACTATAGTTATGTTGTCATATTTAAAAGGAGATGTGACGGCTAAAGGGGCAGAAAGATATTGTAATAAATTAGTGAAGTTAGCAGAAAAGAATGAAGAAAAATTTGTAAGATATATGAATAAATTTATAGCTGCATTTGACCATAATATTGCTATTTCTCCTGTGTTTTGGGATGATTTGAATGAAAGTGAGAAACAAAATTTTTATGAAATAGCACAGATTTTCCCTAAATGTAAAACGTTATTTGGTGGATGTATAGGATTTATCAAGTTAAAGTTAAAGAAAAAGGCACCCAAGCTAATTCTATAGTTGTTTATAGGATAGGGGAAGAAATATGCTGACAAAGTAGAATATTTACGCTATAATACCCTTACAAGGTCAAATATCTCCTTATAAAAAGGCAACGCCCTTTATCCTCAAGGGGCAAAAATCTTTAGCCTAGGGAATGAATAAAATAACGAGAAAATAAAGACCTTGTAGAGCGGAAAACCGTTCTATGAGGTCTTTTTCTTTTACTTAAAACCATGGAGAAAGCCTTGAAAATAGAGGAATATCGAGAGATAAGAGAGAAGAAATAGAGAGCAAGCCAAGACCTTGAAGGAAGTCCAAAGAAGCCTTGAAAGAGAAAATAGGTGAGGATAAAGGATTTTGCCTTTTGAGGATAAAGAGGGTTGCCCGAATATAGGATTTTGCCTCGCAAAGCTTGTATTTAAGGGCTTTGTGGGGCTTTTTCTTTAGTTAATGGTGTGGTAATGGTGGCATTTTCAGCTATTCTTCTTGGAAAAACTTTATTTGGTATTCTAAATAAATATGCGGAGGTACTGCATGGATAAAGCATTACTTACCACAAAGGATGCAAACAGTCTTATTGGCTGTTCGCAGTCAACCTTGAGGAACTATGAGGCTGTAGGTCTTTTAGTCCCAACAGTAAAGGTTGGCAATCGGAGATATTACTCTGGCAATCAGGTTACTTATTTTATTCTTGACTGCTGTAGCGGTAGTATTGATGATAGAATTGAACAGTGGTACTTTTTATCAAACTCTGAGGTTGGAAAAAGGTTTGCTATAAGCTATGAAGACTTAGAGGAACTTGACCAAAAAGGTGTATTAGTTCCTTGTAGGAGGTTGTCACTCAGCCATGGGATATTAGGATAATTGATGGAGAATCATATCTGTTTTGTCCGCTGTAATATGTTTACGAGGAATAAAATGATAAAGAGTAGCATTAAACAATAATTTGTTAAGATATTGAGGAAAAAGAATGGGTAAATATGATGAAGTAAATATAGAAAAAATAATGAATACTCCAAGAGCAAATACAGAATTATCACGATTTGCAAAAATATATGACGCAATGACAATGAAAAAATTTCAGATATTTCAGGGAATTCTGCGTTGACAGAAATACAGAAAATGTTTAGTAGGTATGATGAAATACTTAAACCGTTACATATGGAATTGCTTGGTATGATTGGAGAATTAATAGAAGAACAAACAGCAGGGATAAAAAAATATGATTTATCAGGATTCAAAAGTTTTATAGAGGATGGGGGGAACAAATTAGAAGAGGATCATTCCGTTCAGACAGATATCAGTTTACTGTAGTAATGCCGAACCTGAACTATGATGTTTCTCAAGAATTTGAAGAAAATAAGACAATGTCCGAATCAATGTCCAAATTAATGCCCGAATTGGAAAGAACAAGAATGCAGATTATTTTGCACTATCTCGATACAAATAAAGAAATAAATAGCTCTATTGCAGCAAAATTATTGAAAGTGGAAATAAAGACGGCAAGCCGACTGTTATCGAAGGCAGAAAAATTGTACATTCTTAATAGTTATGGAAAAACAAAGAATAAAGTATATTTTAGAGAATAGAGCAATGAAATAGAGAGAAAGACATCAGCAGATCCAGTTAATCATACAAATGCTTTTATGTTGAAGTCAATAACTCTTATAATGAAGATGGGGAATGTCACAGAAAATGTCATAGAAATTTTGAGAAAAATCAAGTAGCTAAAATCAGAATATTTTAAGAAGAAGCATTCTAAAGCGTATGAGACTCTATGATATAGCAAAATGCGATAAAATCGGGATTTGCAGATAAATTATAAAGTTGTAGTCTCAAGACAGTCTCATTTTTGAAATCGTTTGTTGAGACTAACATGAGACTGAGGAGGTTCAAAATCATGGACATAAGTAAAAAGGATTGGAAATTATTTCGAGAAAGATTATCAGGCTGGCAGGAAAATTATA